>Ga0075426_10001352_pt1 | contig 17392 bp, 20 predicted proteins | sample SoiMethybrSBSTD5_FD_75304 | JGI IMG/M metagenome (GOLD analysis project Ga0075426, IMG submission 75304) | Bulk soil microbial communities from a Populus tree surrounding site in Tennessee, USA - Soil MetaG P. TD hybrid SBSTD5 | ecosystem: Environmental > Terrestrial > Soil > Tree plantation... | reverse complement strand
ACGGTGCGAACACCTTGATGCCTGCGCCGGCCGGCGTCACCGGCTCGCTGAACACCAGCGTCACGCGCGAGGGCGCGGCCTCGACCACGCCACCCGCGGCGGGATCCGACTCGAGCAGCAGCGCGTGCGCCGAGACCGTCACGGGTACCAGCGCCAGCGCGATCGCGGCGGCGGCAACCCCGAGGCGCCGCCCGAGGCTCAGGAGTAGGCCGGGGCCTCCACCCCTCGACCGCGGTCCGGGACGGGCACCTTGCCCGGCGTCGGCCGCGCGATGCGCAGGACCAGACCGGCGGCGAGCAGGCACAGCAGGCCAGAGAACATGAACGCGAGCTGGTAGTCGCCGAAGAACGTGCGGATGGCGCCGGCCGCGAAGGCGATCGAGGCCGCGCCCAGCTGGTGCGCCGCGAAGATCCACCCGTACACGATCGCGAAGTTCTGGGCGCCGAACACTTTGCGCGCGAGCTGCACGGTCGGTGGCACGGTGGCGACCCAGTCGAGTCCGTAGAAGACGATGAACAGGATCAGCGCGAAGGCCGGGCTGCCGAAGACGAACGGGAGCAGAAGCAGCGACAGCCCGCGCAGCCCGTAGTAGAAGAAGAGGAGCCAGCGGCTGTCGAAGCGGTCGGTCAGGTATCCCGAGGCAAGCGTGCCGATCACGTCGAACACGCCGATCACCGCGAGCAGGCTCGCCGCGGTCACCTCCGCCATCCCATGGTCCATCGAGGCCGGGATCAGGTGGGTTCCGATCAGCCCGTTGGTCGAGGCGCCGCAGATGAAAAAGCTGCCGCCGAGCAGCCAGAAGTCGCGTGATCGCACGCCCATACGCAGACCGCGAAACGCGTTGGCGATCGGGCTGCCGGTGCTTTTCGGCGTGGTGTCAGCCTCTGTGGCGCCGAGCGCGCGAAGCCCGACGTCGCTCGGACGGTTGCGCAGGAACAGGGCGACGATGGGAACCACGGCCAGGGCGGCCGCCGACACCGCGATCGCCGCGTAGCGCCAGCCGGAGTTCTGCGCGAGCCATCCGAGAGCGGGCAGGAAGATCAGCTGTCCGGTGGCTCCCGCCGCCGTGAGCGCACCCACGACCAGCCCGCGGCGCGAAACGAACCACCGGTTCGCGACCGTGGCCGCCAGCACCGACGCCATGCAGCCGGTGCCGAGCCCGACGACGACGCCCCACAGGACGTAGAGCTGCCACGGCGCGTTCATCACCGTCGTCAGGAAAGCGCCCGTGGCGACGGTGATCAGCGCCCCCACTGTGACTGCCCGGATGCCGAAGCGGTCCATCAACGCCGCCGCGAACGGGCCGGTCAGGCCGAAAAGGATCAGGTTGATCGAGACCGCAAGCGAGATCACCGCGCGGTTCCAGCCGAACTCGTTCTGCAGCGGCACGATCAGGACGCCCGGCGTAGCGCGGAACCCGGCCGAGCCGAGAAGGGCGAAAAACGTCACCGCGGCGACGACCCAGGCGTAGTGGATCCGCTTCATGCTGCTGCCCGATTTCCAACCTGCGACGCGCCGGATCTCATTCCGGCCGACTCTAGCGGTCCTCGGCGAGCCTCGTAAGGACCACCGTCCACGTCGTGTCGTCGAGGTACGGGATGAAGGGCAGGGTCAGCAAGCGCTTCCGCTGGCGCGGCTTCTCCGGGGGCTCGTCAGGAAGCGGCCCGAAGATCGAGTACATGCTGCGACGTTCGAGGCTGCGGTAGTCCCGCTCCTCCTCTTTCCGCATGTCGATCACTACCTTATGCGGTAACTCGTGATCCCGCCTCTCCCGGTCCTGCTCTCGGCCGCCGGCCTCGGGGTGTCGCTGGCCGGCTTTTCGGGCCTGGTCGCGGCGTTCCGCCGCGGCGCCACCTGGCAGAAGGTCGATTCCTATCGCCTGCGTCAGATCCCCGAGATGGGCCTCGCCGCCAGCCTGCTGGCCCTGCTGATGATCCCGCTGGCGGACACCGTGCACGACGCGCCGGCGGCGATCCGGATTGGCGCCCTGGCCGCCCTCGCCTTCTCGATCTTTCACATCGTGACCCTCATCCGCAGGGTCCGGCACATGGAGATCAGGCTGAGCCGGCCGCGCTGGATCGCAGTCTCCGTCATCGACCTCGCGGTGCTTGGCACAGGGGCGGTGACGGCGCTTGCACCGAGCCTCGGGGCGTTCGAGTGGCTGCTCGTGGTCATGCTCGCCCGGCCGATGCTGGCGTTCGTGCTCGTGCTGGCCGACGTGGCCGAGGGCTAGCATCGACGCGATGCAGTGCGCTCACCTCGGTGCAATCAAGGACGTGCGCCCCCACACACCCAACGGCTGCGAGGAGTGCCTCGCGACCGGCGACCGCTGGGTCCACCTACGCCTCTGCATGAGCTGCGGCCACGTCGGCTGCTGCGACGATTCGAAGAACCGCCACGCGCGCAAGCACGCAGGCGCCACCGACCACCCGATCGTGCGCTCGTTCGAGCCTGGGGAGCGCTGGCTCTACTGCTTTGTCGACGACGACGTCGTGGGAGAGATGTGAATGGCGGTTGATGATCTCGCCGACGCGATCGCCGGCTTCAGCCTCTTCGCCGACATGTCCACTCCTGAGCGCGAGCACGTGGTCGACGTCTTCACCGAGCAGTGGTTCGGCGACGGGGAAAAGATCCTGCGCCAGGGCCTCAGCGGCTCGGGCCTCTACATCATCATCGACGGCTCGGCCGCGATCCGGATCGACGGCGTCGACCGCACCACGCTGCGCGCCGGCGACTTCTTCGGCGAGATCTCGTGCCTGCTCGGCGAGCCGCCGACGGCCGACATCGTCGCCATCGGCCAGCTGCGCTGCCTGGTGCTCGCGCTGACCAACGTCGAAAGCTTCCTCAAGGCCAACCCGAAGGTCATGTACCGCATCCTGCAGGGCGAGGCCCGCAAGGTGCGCACCACGACGAAGTGGCTGAGCTGAGCGAGAGGCCGTTCCCTCCCGGCCGGTATCCGCTGCTGGTGGTCGGCAGCGGGCCGGGCGCGATGCAGCTGGTCTACAGCCTCACCCGCCTCGGGGTCGACCATGCGGCCATCACCGCCGACGCCGCCCCCGGGGGGATGTTCCGCAAGTGGCCGCTGTTCCAGCGGATGCTGAGCTGGACCAAGCCTTACACGGGGTTCGAGCCGGGCACGCGGGAGTACGAACGCTACGACTGGAACAGCCTGAGCGGCGACGAGCACGCACATCGCGGGCTGATGGCCGGCGTGATGGACGGCACGTCCTACTTTCCCTCGCGACCGGAGATGCAGAAAGGGCTCGAGCTCTTCGCCGAGCGGACCGGCCTGCGGTTCAGGTACGGCTGCCGGTGGGAGTCGACGCGCAAGGACGGGCCTGACTTCGTTCTCACCACGTCTGACGGCGAGTACCGAGCTCCGCTCGTCGTCTTCGCCGTGGGCGTCTCCGAACCGTGGAGCCCATCGTCGATCCCCGGCATCGAGCACGCGACGCACTACGGCGGCCTGGACCCTGTCGAGAGCTACGCCGACAAGCGCATCTTCATCGTCGGCAAGCAGAACTCCGGCTTTGAGATCGCCTCCGGCCTGCTGCCGTGGGCGCGGCGGATCATCCTCGCGTCGCCAAGCTCGACGTTGCTCTCGGTCAACACCCACTCGCTGGTCGGTGTGCGCGCGCGCTACGTGCAGCCCTACGAAGACTCGGTGCTCGCGGGCGGCGTCGTCATCCTCGACGCGTCGATCGAGAGCGTGAGCCCCCAGGAGCACGGGTTCGTCGTGCGGACACGAAGCCGCGACGAGGACCACAGCCGGATGCACGAGGTCGACACCGTCATAGCGGCGACCGGCTTCACGGCCCCGCTTCGCGACCTGGACCACGTCGGGGTGACGATGTTCGGCCAGAGCAAGCTCCCGGCCCAGACGCACTTCTGGGAGAGCATCGGCGTGCCCGGGATCTACTTCGCGGGCACGATCAACCAGGGATCGAAAGGGGTCATGAAGCACGGCATCCCGAGCAACTCGGGCGCCGTTCAGGGCTATCGCTACAACGCCAAGGTCCTCGCCCAGCACATCGCGGAGACGCACTTCGGAAAGGCGCGGCCAGTCCGCCAGATGCGACCGGAGGAGGTGATCCCGTTCTTCCTCCGCGAGGCGCGGTACGGCCCGGAGCTGTGGCATCAGCGCTCGTACCTGGCACGAGTGGTGTCGATCGACCCCGACCGCGGCCTTTTCGACGAGGGGATCATGCCGCTCGCCCATTTCCTCGACGGCGGCACCGCATACGACGGCGCCGCGATCACGCTCGAGTCGAACGGCCATGACGACCTCTACCCGAGGCTCTACGTGCGACGGCACGACAAGTTCGACGAAAGGGTGCTTCCGGTGGATCCGTTCCTGAACTTCGAGACCGAGAAGCACCAGGCGGAGATCGGCGCCGCCCTGTCGCCGGTCCTCAGCGAGTCTCTGTCGCGCCCATGACGCTGCCGACCGGGACGGTCACGTTCCTGTTCACGGACATCGAAGGCTCGACGCGCCTCATGCGCGAGCTCGGAGCCGATTACGTGCCGCTGCAGGTGAAGCACCACGAGATCCTGCGCAATGCGTTCCGCAGCAACGAGGGCCGCGAGCTGAGGACGGAGGGCGATTCGTTCTTCTGCGTCTTCAAGAGCGCGGTCGACGCCTGCAACGCGGCGGCTGCGGCCCAGCGCGCGTTCAGCGAGGAGACCTGGCCGAAGGGCGGGCAGCTCCGCGTCCGCGTCGGCCTGCACACCGGCGAGGCGCCGCTGATGGGCGACGAGTACATCGGCCTCGACGTCCATCACGCCGCGCGGATCGCCGCGGCGGCGAACGGCGGACAGATCCTCATCTCCGGCGCGACGCAGGCGCTGGTGGCATCAAGCCTTCCGCCTGGGCTGACGCTCCGCGACCTTGGGACCCACCGCCTGCGCGACCTCGCCCAGACAGAGCGGCTCTACCAGCTCGTCGTCGAGGGGGTGCCCTCGACGTTTCCAGCCCTGCGCACGCTCGACGGGACGCCGAACAACCTGCCCACGCAGCTGACGAGCTTCGTCGGACGCCTGGAGGTCGTCGCCCAGGCGCGCCAGCTGCTTGATCGCACACGTCTGCTCACGCTCACCGGCCCCGGAGGCATCGGCAAGACGAGGCTCAGCCTGCAGGTCGCGGCCGAGTCGAGCGAGCAGTTCCCGGACGGCGTGTACTTCGTCCCTCTCTCCGCCGTGCGCGACCCGGCCGTGATCCCCTCCGCGGTGGCCCAGTCGCTCGGCCTCTCCCTGACCGGTAACAAGATGCCGCTCGAAGCCGTGACTGAGCACCTGGCGGCCAAGAAGGTCCTGCTTGTCCTCGACAACTTCGAGCAGTTGCTGCCCGACGCGGCGGGCTTCCCACCCTCGCTCCTCAAGACCAGCCCGCAGCTGAAGGTGATTGTGAGCAGCCGCGCCGCGCTGCGCGCTTACGGGGAGCAAGAGTTTCCGGTCGAGCCGCTGCACATTCCGGACGCCGCCCATGTCCCCTCGCTGGAGGCCCTTTCGCAGTACGACGCGGTGAAGCTCTTCCTGGAGCGTGCCCTCGCGGTCAAGCCTGACTTCCAGGCGACGAATGAGAACGCACCCGCCATCGCCGGCATCTGCGAGCGCGTCGACGGGCTGCCGCTTGCGATCGAGCTCGCGGCGGCTCGCATCAAGCTGTTCTCGCCGCAGGCGCTGTACCAGAGGCTCGAGAAGAGCCTCAGCGCTCTTGGTGGCGGCTCGCGTGACCTGCCGTCGCGCCAGCAGACGCTCACGGGCGCGATCGCGTGGAGCTACGACATGCTGGAGCCACCGCTGCAGCGCTTGATGGAGCGGTTTTCCGTGTTCGCGCGCGGAGCCGGGCTCGAGCAGGTCGAAGAGGTCTGCGGGCCGGCCGGCGAGCTGGGGGTCGATGTGCTCACGGGGCTCGAGGAGCTGGCCGACCAGAGCATGCTTCGCCGCCTCCCCGACTTCGACGAGCCTCGCGTGCTGATGCTGCAGACCATCCGTGAGTTTGCCGCGGAACGGCTGGACGCTCGGGGCGAGTCCGCAAGGTTGAAGGACGCGCACGCGGATGCGTACGCGCGGATGGCCGAGTCCGCGCAGGGCAAGCTGTTCGGCCCCGAACGAAAGGCGCAGCTCGATCGCCTCGAACGCGACCACGACAACTTTCGCGCCGCCCTCGACTGGTGTATCGCGAACGGGCGCACCGAGCTTGCGCTACGCCTCGGCGCGGCGCTGTGGCGCTTCTGGCAGATGCGCGGTCACCTGCGCGAAGGCCGGGCGCGCATCGAGGCGGTGCTGGCGTTGCCGGGCGGCGAGCAGTACCCGCAGGAGCGTCGCAACGCTCTCGAGGCGGCCGGTGGCATCGCGTACTGGCAGGCCGACATGGCCACCTCTCAGACCTGGTACGACGAGTGCCTGGTCCTGACGCGTGCGACCGGGGACAAGAAGGCGATCGCCAACGCGCTTTACAACGACTCGTTTCCCCGCGTGGTCGGACGCAATGAGATCCGCGGCGCGCTGCCCATCCTCGAGGAAGCCGCCACGCTTTTCGCAGAGGTTGGCGACCCGACCGGCGTCGCACGCTGCAAGTGGGCGCTCGGCAATGCCCATCACTTTCTCCAGGAGTACGCGGAGGCGGTGCCGGCGCTGGACGAGGCAATCGCGATCTTCCGCCAGACAGGCGATACGTTCAGCCTGGGATGGTCGCTTCACACGAGAGCGCTGGTCGCGGTCAACACCGACGACCCCAACACGGCGGCGCCGCTCGTCGCTGAAGGTCTGAAGCTCTTCTCGGATGCGGGCGATGTCTCGGGGGTCACCCTTCTGCTGGACGACTTCGCCCAGGTCGCGCAAGCGCGAGGCGACCGCATGCGCGCCCTGACGTTGGCGTCCGCGTCTGACGCGCTCCAGGCGAGGAGCGGCACCGACCTTGCTGCGATCGCCAACGCGACCGGCGGGCGGCCGGTCTCGCCACCGTCAGGCGCCGACGAGCAGCGCGCGTGGGACGAGGGGCGGGACATGACCTCGGAGCGGGCGGTCGCCTACGCGCTGGAGACAGGCGCCGAGCAGTACGCATAGAGGGCGTCGCACACCGCTGAGCCGCGGTCGATGCGCTGCTCGTCCGTCGATGAGCCGTCGCGTATCCCGTCGAACACGGCCAGCACGCCGGCGGACTCCGGTGGCGCACCGTCCTCGTGGGGCAGGTCCGCGCCCCTGATGATCGACGCCATCCGGCGCAGGCCCGGATCGTGAAGCTCGTACTTCTCGAGCAGGCTCTCAAACGTGCATCGGCCTTCGCGGTGACCCAGCTCCGCGCCGCGGATGTCGAACGGGACGCCGGCGACACGCCGGACGTCCCTGGTCCGCGGCACGAACTCGAACGTGGCCGCGGGATCGACGAACCGTCTGATCGCCCACGCCGTCGCGATCCGGTCCACGTGGACATGCTCCCGCGTCACGAAGTGCATCACCAGCATCGTAGACTGCAACATACGTTGCATGTAATCTATGTTGCATGCCGCGACTGCCCGGCAAGATCTGGCTGCTCCAGGCCGGAGTCCTGGTCAACTTCCTGGGCAACGGAATGGTCGCTCCGTTCCTCGTCATCTACCTCCATTTCGGCCGCGGCATCCCCGTCGCCGTGGCGGGCTCCGCGGTCGCGCTCGGCGGCATCACAGCGGTGATCTCAGGGCTGGCCGCGGGATCGCTGGCCGAGCGCCTCGGCCCCCGCAACATCCTCGTCGCGGCGATGGTGTCCAACGCCGTCGCTTACTTCCTGTACACGCGGGTGACCGTCCCCTGGGAGGCGTTCGGGGTCGGCCTTCTGGTCGGGGCGGGGACGGGCGCCTATGGCCCCAGCTCGCAGAACCTGATCGCCTCCCTGGTGCGCGCGGAGGACCGCCAGGTCGCATTTGCGCAGAACCGAGTCACCTCCGTCGTAGGTCTCGGCCTGGGAGGGGCAGTCGGCGGCGTCGCCGCCGCTCGTGGCCTCGACGGATACCTGTCCCTGCTCAGACTCGACGCCATCACTTTCTTGCTGTTCGCGGCGCTGTGCTTGCTCCTGCCAACAGGTCGCGCCGTGATCGCCGGTTCGGCGCACGGCGGCTACGCGCAGGTGGTACGCGACCGCGCCTTCGTGGCGCTCGTGGCAGTGAACATGGCCATGGTCGCGGCCGGGATCGCGCCGATGATGGTGTTGTTGCCGGCGTTCGCCAAGAGACAGGCGCACATCAGCGAGACCGCGATCGGAGCGCTTTACGCGCTCAACACGCTCACGATCGTCGCTGCGCAGCTGCCGCTGACCCGCGCCACGCGAGCCCGCGGGCGCCTCACCTTGTTGCGGGCGGCCGCTCTGCTCTGGGTTGGCTGCTGGCTCGTGTGCTTCGGTGCGGGCTGGCTCGGCGGAACGCCTTCAGTCGTGGCCTTCGCGTTCGCGGCGGTCGTGTACGCGATCGGCGAGTGCTGCTACACGTCGGTCATATTGCCGGCAACGGTTGCGCTCGCGCCTCCGGCCCTGCGGGGACGCTACCTCGGCGCCATGGCCCTGTCGTGGCAGTCCGGCTTCCTGCTCGGCCCGTCGGTCGGTGCGTTCGTCCTCGGGGGGTTGCCGGCCGCGCTGCCTCTTGTCTGCGCCGCAGGCTGTCTTGGCGCCGCGGTCGGCACCCTGGAGGTGGACCGGCGATTGGCTCCGGAGCGCCGGCGTGCGATCGCGGTGGCCGCTTGACGTCCGCGCGCTGGCTCGTGCTGACCTGGAGGCTGCCGGCGGCTTCCAGCACCCCGCGGGTCGCCACATGGCGCAGCCTCCAGCGCCTGGGCGCCATCTCGCTCACGCCAGGTGCGGTCATCCTTCCGTTCTCCGAGCACCTGCTCGAGCAGCTCGAATGGATCGCCGAAGAGATCGTTCAGCGCGGTGGCGACGCTTACGTCCTGCCCGTGACCGAGCTGGCTGAAGCTGACGAGGAGGATATCCGCCGGCGCATGCGCGGCGAGAGCCGGCGCGAGTATGCGCGGCTGCGTGACGCCGCGGCGTCGGTCGAGGGTCGCGAGCTCGCTGCGCTGCAGCGCGCGCTCCAGCGGGCCGTCGACCGCGACCACTTCACAGCCGCCGGCCGGGCGGCCGCGGAGCGTGCCATCCGTCACGCCGCGAGGCGAAAGGAGCAGCCGTGAGATTTGTGACCCGCAAGAATGCCGCGGTCGACCGCATCGCCTGCCCGTGGCTCATTCGCCGCTTTATCGACAAAGACGCGGAGTTCCTCTACGTGGACTCGCAGGATGTCGCCCGCGTCGCCGCGGAGAAGGACGCGATCCCGTTTGACGTCGAGGGCGCCAGGCTTGGCCACGTCGACGGCCGGTGCTCGTTCGAATCGATCCTGGTCGAGTACGGGCTGGACGATCCCGCCCTTCACCGCCTGGCCTCGATCGTCCACGGGGCTGACGTGGAGGCCGACATCCGGCTCACCCCTCAGGCGGCCGGGCTGAAGGCGATCGCGATGGGTTTCCGCCGCATCTACGGCGAGCGCGACCACGAGAAGCTCGAGGCTCAGATGCAGGTCTACGACGCGCTCTACGAGTGGTGCCGCCAGGAGCCGGCGAGCTGACCGACACTGTCGTGCGCATGGAGCTGCTGACCGATCGCCTGGTTCTGCGCCGGTGGCGTCCCACCGATCGCGAGCCATTCGCGCGCATGAACGCCGACCCGGAGGTCATGCGATACCTGCTCCAGCCGCTGACGCGCGAGGAGTCCGACGCGTTCATCGATCGGATCGAGCGCCACTTCGACGAGCATGGCTTCGGACTGTGGGCCGTCCAGGTTGCCACGAGCGGGTCTTTCATCGGTTACGTCGGCCTGTCCATCCCCAGCTTCGAGGCTCATTTCACGCCGGCGGTCGAGGTCGGATGGCGCCTGGACCATCCCTACTGGGGCAACGGCTACGCGACCGAGGCGGCTCGCGCCGCGATCGCCGACGGTTTTGGGCGGGTCGGACTGAAGGAGATCGTGTCCTTCACAGTCCCGGTCAACCTGCGCTCGATCGCGGTCATGGAACGTTTGGGCATGAGTCGCGATCCGCGCGATGACTTCGAGCACCCCAACGTTCCCAAAAGCCACCCGTACAGACGCCACGTCCTCTTCCGGATGGCGGCTCCCTAGGCGGCGCGCAGCTCGAACACTGGTCGTTTCTCCGCTGCGGCGGCCGGGTCGTCGACGATATCCCTGGCGCCGAGCACAGACAGCAGGATTCCCCCAACGCGAAGCCGGCGCACATACGGCGTGAGCACGTCACGGAAGAACCTCGTGCCCTCCTCAACGGTCAGCTCTCGCGCGTCGACCTCCTGGCTGCGCCGGCCGACCGACAGCGTGGCGTGGCCCGCGGCCCGCAGGTTGCGGACCCAGTTTGTGTCGCCGAACGTGCCGATGACCCACCGCCGGCCCTCGATCTCGACCAGCGCGACCGGGGTCGTCCTCGGCTCCCCGGACTTGCGTCCCCTGACGGTGATCAGAGCGTTCGGTCCGAGGAGCGCGCCGACCCGCAGCACCCGCCTCGCGACCGGGTTGAAGAAACCCACGTAACCCGGAACCTGAGTCGCCATTGCCTTACTTACTGCCTCCAGTCAATCAGATGATTGACTTCAAGGCTAGCAGGTCAATCAATCACTTGCTTGAGCCGCGACGGCGATTGTCCATCCCGAGCCAGGACTCGAGCTGGCGGAGTGCCTGGTCGCCGCGTTTGCCCTCGGCCATCACCGGCAACGTCATCGAAGTCAGGGTGGCGACAATCAGGGCAGCTGTGGCGTCGCTGTCCAGCTCAGGCCGGAGATTGGCATCGCGAACGGCTCGTCGCAGGAGGCCCCGGACGGCAGCATGCCAGGTCTCGTACATGCCGCCGATGATCTTGCCGGTCGATCGGTCCCGCACCGAACGGAGGGCAAGCTCGGCCATCACCGCTCCAAGCTCAGGCTCGTCGAGGAGCAGCTTGCGCACGGAGCGGAGGTAGTTCCGCAGCTGGTCGGACGGCGAGCCGTGAGGTTCCAGGGTCGTCCGGAAGCGGTCCATGGCGTGCTCGAGCACGGCCTTGATGAGCGACTCCTTGGTCGGGAAGTAGTAGTGAAGGGTGGCGATGTTGACGCCGGCGGCGGCCGCCACCTCGCGCGTCCGTAAACCCTCAAAGCCTCGTTCCGCGATCTCTCGATAGGCCGCCAGCACAAGGTCCTGGCGTCGTTTCTCGGGCGCTGCGCGGGTGGGCACGAGTCAATTAAACAGTTGATTGAGACGGGGCCTCCTCGTCGGCGCTCCGGACCGTCGCCGCCTGTGAGGGTCAGCCGGCCTTCTGTCGCGCCATCGCGGGTGTGCCGACCGTCTCGCTCGCCAGCATCTCGACCACCGCCTGAGTGCTGCCCGTCTCGTTGAACACCCGAAGCTGCCTGTCGGCGCTGGTTCCCTCACGGAGGATCGTGTGCACGTAGCCCACCGCATCTCGCGAGCCGAGGTCGTCGACAACGTCGTCGATGAATTCGAGGAGTTCGACCGCGAGCTCACGCATCGGCACCTCCGCCTGCTTGCCAAAGTCGATGAGCTTGCCGTCGATGCCGTAGCGGACAGCGCGCCACTTGTTTTCCGCGATCAGCGCCGGCATGTACTTGCGAAAGCCCAGGTTCCGGGCCCGCAGCACGAGGAGCTTGGCGACGATCGCCTGCATGAGCGCGGCGAGGCAGACCGTCTCCTCGAGGCGCGTCGGCATGTCGCAGACCCGGAACTCGAGGGTCGGGAAGCTCGGATGCACGCGCAGGTCCCACCACACCTTCTTGCCGTTGTCGATGGAGCCCGTCCGCACCAGGAGGTCGACATAGTTCTGGTACTCGCCGAAAGATTCCATCTCCGGCGGGATGCCGGTCCTCGGAAAGTTCGACCAGATCACGCTGCGGTACGACTTGAGGCCGGTGTTGCGGCCCATCCAGAACGGGCTGGACGTGCTGAGCGCGAGCAGATGGGGCAAGAAGTAACGAGCCTCGTTGAGAACTCCAATTCGAAGCTCGGGATCGGGGATCGCCACGTGCACGTGGAGGCCGAAGATGACGAGGGCGCGCACGACGTCCTGGAGCTCGATCTCCAGCATCTTGTAGCGCTCGTGGTCCGTGATCTGCTGGTCCTCCCAGCGCGAGATCGGGTGGGTGCCGGCGCACGCGATGCGCAAGCCTTCGGGCTTGAGCAGCTCGGCCAGCGTGTTGCGCATCTCCGCGAGCTGGAAGCGAGCCTCGTCGACGTTCTCGCAGATCGTGGTCCCGACCTCGACGACCGACTGCATCATCTCGCGCTTCACCTTGTCGCCGAGCCTTGGTGTCGCAGCGGCGAGAAGCGTGTCGATGTGGGAGTGCAGCTGGCCCGAGGAGTCCACGATCTGGTACTCCTCCTCGACGCCGATCGTGAGCATTCCGCCCCGGTTCATGCTGGCCCTTCGACCACGAATGTTGGCACGACGCTGCCTGCTCCCGCGGTCACGTTGAGGAGCGCCGCCGCCGAGACTCGGGTCATGAACCCCGCCGCCCGGCCGTCGTACAGGTACGGATCGAGGTCGACCGCGAGGTCGATGAACTTCAAGCCGTCGAGCGCGACCGGGAATGGAACCCTGGGGATCTCGACCGCCTCCTGGACCACGTAGCTCTGCGTGGTCGCGACCTCGATCGATTTCTCCCACTCGGCCTGGTCGACCGTCCAGCCCAGCACCACGCCCTTGCCGCCGTACTCGTCGTTCGGCTTCAGAACGAGCGTCTCCCGGCGTCGCGCGATGTCATCGGCCAGCTCCGGCCGCACCCGGCGCGTCCATGGGATGTGGCGCCGGATGGCCGAGCGCTGCGCGGGCGTGTACAGGCGCTCGTAGCGGTCGTCGGAGAGCAAGGCGAGGCTCATCTTCTTGTGCAGAAGCTTGGCCCGAAAGCTGTTGATGACGCACACCGCGCCGGCGACGTACGCGTCGCGCAGCGCCCTGGTGTCGTCGCCGTGCGCGATGAGCTCGCTCGTCAAAACGCGACGGTAGACCAGGTTTACCGCTTTGCCGTCGGCGTACAGCCGGCCGCGGCGCAGCTCGAGCGCGCGCGGGTCGCAAATCAGCGTCTTGACGCCTGCGTCTTCGAAGAACGCCTTGAACATCTCGAACTCCGGCGCCGTCGGCAGTCCGGTCCAGTCGACGATCGCGATGACCGGCTTGGCGCCGGTGGTCCACTGGCCGAACGCACGCAGCATCGAGCGCAGCTGGCGTCCCCGCGTGGGCAGGAACCGGCCGCGGAACAGCTTGCGAAAGGCCTTCATCACCGGAAGTCCGCCGAAGACCGCGGCGAGGTTGTCGCTGTAGGCCATGCCGGCGGGCGACTCGGCGTTGTACTCGACGAAGCGCACCTCGCTCGCGAAGAAGCTGTCGAGCCGCGCCGAGGGCGAAGACGAGCGGAAGCCGGGGTCGGCGAGCGCCAGCCTTTCCTCCTCCGGCTCCAGCGCCAGCTCGCGGCGGAGGTCCTCATCTTTCAACAGCGCCTTCTCGAGCGTCGTGAGCGCGCTGTAGACGCCCTCCGCCGCTGCAACCGCCTGCTCGTGACGCTTCCTGATCAGGATCTGGGGACGCAAGGCCACGCACAGCGGTCGCTCCCCGAACATCAGCTGCCGCTGACGCTGTCCCTGCGCCAGCGCCTCGGCGCTGGCCGCGGTCAGCTTTTCGTCGTCGAGAAGCGAGTGGTAGGCGGCAACCGGGTCTTTCACCCCTCGGGATCCGCGGCCGGGGCCTTCGCCAGGTGCCTCCACCACCGGTACTCGTCGCGCCACGGCGGCGTCGCCTCGCCGCGCGCGTACGCGAGGACGACGTCGCTCATCTTGTCGAGCACCCACTGGAAGTTCTCCTCCTTGATGGAGAAGTTGTCGAAGTCCGGGGCGGGGTTCAGAAAGTCGATCGCGTACAGCACGTCGCCGCGGACGGCGAACTCGACGGTGTCCATGTCGTACCCAAGCGCCTCGCAAAGCGTTCGGGCGTCGTTGATCGCGTGGTCGCGCAGGGCGCCTTCGACAGGCTTCGAGGTCACGTAGCGCTCCTCGAAGGGAGCCTTCGGGTTGTAGCGGATGGGGAGGATGTGCTGCCGGCCGACGCAGATGCAGCGGACGTAGTCGTCCCAGTCGATGAACTCCTGCAGGATCATCGTCTTCAGCCCTGTCTGGTCGTACGCCGTGATCAGCTCCTCGATCGAGTTGACGATGAAGACGTCCTTCCAGCCGCCGCCGGTGTTCGGCTTGAGGACCGCCGGCAGGCCCGTGTAGCGGACGATCGCCTCCCAGTCGAGCGGGAACTGGAGGTTGCGCAGCGAGCGCTGCTCGTCGATGTCCGGGATGTACTGCTTGTTCGGCAGCACGATCGTCTTCGGGACCGCGACGCCGAGCTTGCGCGCGAGGGTGCACTCGAAGAACTTCTCGTCGGCCTCCCACCAGAACGGGTCGTTGATCACGACGGCGCCCATCAGCACCGCGCTTTTGAGGTGCGCCCGGTAGTACGGAACCTCGTGTGAGATCCGGTCGACCAGCACCGCGTGGTGGGGCTCGGCCAGCTCGGGGGTGCCACCGAGGACGGCCAGCTCGGCGGTGATGCCGTCCGCCGCTCCTTTCCTGTTGACGGTCTCTATGAATGGCCCCGGGAACGTGTTCTCGCGTCCGATCAACAGTCCGATGATCTTGCTGCGGGCCATCTTTCTTCCCCTCTAACGACTAGCCGAGATACCGCCTCATCATGTCCTTCCAGTAAGGCCAATCGTGCGCCCAACCGGGCCAAATATCGAGAGCCACGTCGATGCCCTTCGAGCGCAGGAGCTCGCCGACCCGCCGCGAGTCCTCGACGTTGGCGTCGTCGGCGCCCGTGGCGATGACCTTCGGGTGCTGCGCCCGCATCGGCCCCAGGTAGGCCTCGTCGTTCAGCCCCGGCAGGAACTCGACGAGGTTCGTGTAGAAGACGTTGTCGTCGTGGTAGCCGTTGAGCCACTTCGAGGTGTCGAACGCGCCGCTCAGGGAGATGTAGCCGCTGATCCTGTTCGGATGCCTCGCCGCCAGGAGAACCGCATGCAGCCCGCCAAACGAAGCGCCGACGGCCACGGGCGGCTCCGGAATGCGAGGCAGGATCTCGTCCACGATGTAGCCCTCGTACTGGAGATGCCGCCAGACGCGGTCGCCCGGCCACTTGTCCTTCGCGTACCACGACTCGCCGTCGATGCTGTCGAGGCAGATGAGCTGAATCGCGCCCGACTCGATGAAGTCGCCGAGCGCGTCGACCATGCCGAAGTCTTCCCACTGGTAGAAGCGGCCCATCGATGTCGGAAAAACCAGGAGCGGCCTCCCTCCGTGGCCGAAGTGAAGAAGCTCCATGTCGCGGCCGAGGGCGTGGCTGTATTCCTTTATGTAGTCGCGCTGCATGTCAGTGGTGGTGGTGATGGTCGTGGTGGTGGTGCTGGGAATCGTGGTCGTGGTCATCGTGGGACATCTCCGGCATCGATGTGGGCGCCGCCTCCATCGCTCTCAACATCTCGGGGCCTCCGGTCGCAAGGAATCGCCAGCCTAGCAGCGCGACGACGAACAACGCTGCGAGGTTCAGGAATGTCGTGTAGTTCCATGACGGCGCCGCCTGGAAGGCCTCCACGAACTGGTGCTGCGGAACCAGGCCCAGGAGCTGGAAGACGCCGCCGATGACGAGCCCGGCCAGCACCATCGCCAGGTAGGACGTGCCCAGCAGGTAAAGGCTCATCCGGCCGCCGTAATACCGGCGGTAGATGCTCAGGATCGGGATGATCAAGAGGTCGGCGAAGATGAAGCTGATCACGCCGCCAAACGTGATGCCCCCGTTCCACAGGACCACGGCGAGCGGGATGTTGCCCACCGAGCAGACGAAGGTGAGCATCGCGATCACGGGCCCGATCACCGGGCCCCAGACCGCCGCCACCGCGGGGTGGTCGGAGAAGAACAACGCCTGCCAGAACGAGTTCGGGACCCACGCCGCCAGCGCGCCCGCGATCAGGAATCCAAGCACCAGGTCCTGGGCAAGGCTCGCGACGTCCATGTAGAAGTAGTGGCTCACCGCGGTGAACCCGCGCGGGGAGGCCAGGCGCCGGAGGAACGACCCGCCCCGCACCGACATGTCCATCTCGCCGTGGCCCTCCATGCGCCCGCGCAGGCCTTTCTCGGCCTGCTCGCGCGCCGACGCGACGAGGCCCGGCCGCAGCGTGTACTTGAAGACGACGGCGAGGATCGCCACCATCAGCAGCCCGCCGGCCACCTCCGCGGCGAGGAAACGCCAGCCCAGGAGCACCAGCAGGACCAGTCCCAGCTCGAACACGAGGTTCGTGCTCGCGAACTCGAAGATGATCGCGTTGGCGAACGTGGCGCCCTTGCGAAAGAGGCCGCGCGCGACCGCGACCGCGGCGTAGGAGCAGCTCGAGCTCGCGGCTCCGAGCAGCGTCGCGAAGGTGACTCCCCGGGCGTCGTCGCTGCCCAGGACGCGCGTCACCGCCTCCCGCGAAACGACCGACTGCACGACGGCCGAGATCAGGAAGCCAAAGGCGAGCGGCCACAGCACCTCCCAGAACATGTAGAAGGCCATTCGGAGGGCTTCCGCGATCAAAGTGAGCAGAAAGGGCATCGTTCGCTTTATACATTCCACCCGGAATGTGGTGGCGCGTGCTGGTCCTGTCGGTCCTCCTGTTCTTCGCGGGGTTCGGCGCGCACGAGGTGATGCACCTCCTGGTCATCTACGCGGTGGGCAGCCAGGGCGAGATCATCGCTCGGCCCTGGCACCTCTACTTCGTCGACTTCTCGATCTGGTCGGTGCACGCGCAGCCGGCTGAGCAGCTCGATACCACGCGCCAGGCCATCGTCAACTTCGCCGGGCCTTTTCTCGCGGCGATCCCCTTCGCGGCCCTCCTGGTCTACGTCCGGGAGCCGATCGCGCTTGCCGCGCTCATCGCCAACGTGGTGATCCTGCTGTTCTACGCGGCGATCGAGCTGCTGTACGTGTTGCTCGAAGCGGTGTGGCACACGGACGCGCCGCTGCTGGTGACGCCCGAGTTCAACTATGGAGTGCCCCTGGCGATCGTCCTGCTCGCTGTGCTGGCGACCACGATCGCCTCAGCTTTCGGAGGACGGCCTATCCCCGAGTGAGGTGCATGTCGCCACCGGGTGCAGACCCGCGGCGCTCCCTCCGCCGCACGCCCACGCGCGGCCGTCGAACAGCGCGAGCTCAAAGCCGTGGCGCGGGACGAGCATGGTTCCCATCCGGACCCAGCCCAGCGCCGGCGCGTGGATGAGCTCGGTCACGAGCCGGTTCTCCGCAGCGTCCTCGCCGCCGGTCAGGACGACGTCGCCATTGGCAAAAGCCGTCGCGCCGCCGCCGCT
>Ga0075426_10001350_pt1 | contig 17406 bp, 19 predicted proteins | sample SoiMethybrSBSTD5_FD_75304 | JGI IMG/M metagenome (GOLD analysis project Ga0075426, IMG submission 75304) | Bulk soil microbial communities from a Populus tree surrounding site in Tennessee, USA - Soil MetaG P. TD hybrid SBSTD5 | ecosystem: Environmental > Terrestrial > Soil > Tree plantation... | reverse complement strand
GTGCCGGATAGCCGAGACCACGAGGATCCCGGCCATGCCCGCGATGGCGATCACCCCGCCCACGTCAAACAGCAGGTACGGCCGCCCAGCAATGTGGACCACCGGCCGGAACAGCAGGGCCACGCTGCCAATGGCCAGCAGTATGCGAATCTCGGTAGGCCCGAACTTCGCGTACGAGAGGCGGAAGGTCCTCAGCGTGTAGCTGGCCAGGTAAACCTCAACCGACAACATTAAAAATGCCACCAGCATGCCCATGGCGATCGCCGGGTGGACATAGCCGGAAAGGGCCAGGCCCCCCATCAGGAAGAAGCCGGAGAAGGTGTCAATCACATGGTCCACGTAGAAGCCGTAACGCGGCCGTTGCCGGTTGCGCACTCGGGCCAGCGTGCCGTCCAGGCTGTCTCCCAGCCAGTTGATGGCCAGGCAGGCCACGGCCCCCAGCAGCATTCGCGGCTCCCAGGCTGCCAGCGCGTAGCAGACCCCGGCCGCGATGTTGCCCGCGAAGCCCAGCAGGGTGAGGTGGTCGGAATTAATCCAGGCGGGAGTGCGCTCCGCCAGCCAGCGCAGCGCCTTCCTTTCGGCCGCTGCCATGAAGCTTTCCTGGATGCGGGTGGCGGGGGTAAAGCTCAGTTCATCTTGGGGTTCAGTCAAATTGCCCTGCCGCTTCAGTTTGGAGAATGCGGGTATCTCTTGCAGCGCCATGGTAGTCCTCCTTGCGCTGGAACAACTTGGCGCCGGCCGGTGGCCATGACAATGCCTGCCGCCTCAATTCGAGGTCAATTGCAGCTCATTGGCTAACACTTTGATGTCGAAGGCAATACGTGCTGTCGTGGCTTAGCGGCTGTGGCTCCGGGCTTCCATGAATGACTGCAGGATGAGGACGGCGGCCAGCCGGTCCACCACCTGGGCGCGGCGGCGGATGCTTAATTCGGCCTCGCGCAGCAGCCGGTTGGCTTGGGCCGTGGTCAGCCGTTCGTCCCACAGGTGCACCGGAAGGCTGAAGCGGCGGCGCAACTCCTCAGCAAACTCTTGCATTCTTTGGGATTGAACGCCGGCGGCCCCGCTCATGTGCAAGGGATAGCCAACCACAATCTCCTGCACGTCGTACTCGGCGATAGTGCGCTCAAGTTGTTCAAAATCCGTGCGCTTGTTTTTGCGCCGGATGGTTTCCAGCCCCTGCGCGGTGAAGCCCAGCGGGTCAGAAACGGCTCTCCCGATGGTCTTGGAGCCCACGTCCAGGGCGAGAATCCGGCCAGGGGCGGAGACCGGGCTCAATTCATCGGGCACGGCGGGATTATAGGGGAAGGAATGGTTTCGATTTCAAGTTTCGGCTGTGGGCGGCAGCCGTTCCAGAAAGTCGAAACTGGAATCTGCTCAGTAGTCGCTGGGATCCTGCACCATGCCGAGGGGGGCGGCTTCCTTCAGCGGAATCTCCACTCCGGTAATCGTGGCGTTGCCATGTTCCCGCAAAGCGGCCAGAGCGCGGTCGTGCTCACCCGGAGGAACCACGGCATGATGTCGGAGGAATTCTTGCAGCTCTTCGTCGCCACGGACGGTGCGAGAGAACGAGTTTCCGCTGGAAACGTTGTAGGTTATCTGGTAATCGGCAATCAGCCGGTCGTACTTATCCCGCGTCTGACCCAGGCGAATTATGTGGAGGATACCGGGCATCATAGCGAGTATTAAGATGTGGGGAAATTGGCTAAGTTTGTGCCGTGACAGCACGGGCGTGGGGCCCGGCAGGGAATTTCTTGCCGGAAGAAAACAGCTCTGGTAGGACCGTCAGGTAATCAGGACGGCGCTCGCCGTCAGGCTTCGGCCGGCGCCGCTTCGGGAAAGCGCAGCTTGCTCTTGGACAAGGCCTTATTCAGCAGCTGCTCGATATGCTCCTCGTCCAGGTTCTTGGCCAGGGCCAGTTCGCTCACCAGCAGGTAGCGGGCCCGCTCCAGCATCTTCTTCTCCCGGAAGGACAAAGGTTTAGTCTGGTTCAAGACCAGCAGGCTCTTCAGCACCGCCGCCACGTCCAGAAGAGACCCGGTCCGCATCCGTTCCGAGTTCTCCTTGAAACGGTACTTCCAATCAGCGTTGTTGTTGCATTCCCCATCGGTCAGAAAGTCCAGAATCTTCTGGATTTCGCCGTTGCGCACCACCCGCCTTAGTCCCACCGTGCCCACGTTGTTGAAAGGCACCATCACCTTGAGGCTGCTGGACTTAATCTTCAGCAGGTAGAATTTTTCTACGGTGGCGCCGATGGTCCGGCTGCTGATCTGCTCGATAATGCCGACCCCGTGGTTGGGATAAACGACCTTGTCACCTATGTGGAAATTGGCATCACTGATCATCATGAAGGGCACCCGCGAACGCAGGCCTGCTGAGGGACTACCACTCTTGGGATTATACCCGGGGGGTACCCAAAACGTCAATTCCGGGTAGGCCTTAGAGCGACAGTATGGTAGCTGGCTTCAACGGAAAATAGCCATTTCGGGGTGGCCCTGCCAGGGGGTGTTTGCGGGCTTTCTGCGCCGGGGACTGCTGGGTCTCAGGCCACACCAAGGGTCCTCGCCCGCGTTATAATCGCTAGCGCTACCTATGACGGAGCACATCAAGCGCAAGCTCCAGGAAGAGATTGAAACCCTGGAGTACGAACTCAATCACGATCTCCCTAAGGAACTGAAAAAGGCTGTTGCTCTCGGTGATTTGAGCGAAAACGCCGAGTACCACATGGCCAAACAGCGCCAGGAGTTCGTGCGCGCCCGCCTGGGCCAGCTCAAAAAGCGCATGGGCGACCTCTCCATGGTCAACATGAGCAACATCCCCAAGGACAAGGCAGGCCTGGGCTCCAAGGTGAAGGTTTACGATTCCACAAAGGAAGAGGAAATCGAGTACGAACTGGTGACCAGCGAGGAATCGGATGTAACCCAGGGTAAGATTTCCACCACCTCGCCCATCGGACGCGCCTTGTTAAACAAGAAGGTGGGCGACACCACCCAGGTCACCACCCCCGCGGGCAAGCGGGAGCTCGAGATCCTCAGCCTGACCACCATTCACGACGAGGCGCAGTGAGCTGGACGGGCGCGTTCGGGCGCGGTTGTCGGGTGCTGCTCAGCGCCATTGTGCGGCGCATGGCCATCGCTCGCATCAGCCCCAATGTGCTCACGTTCTTGGGACTGGTTATCGACCTTATTGCCGCCTGCTTCTTCGGCTATGCCAGCGGCGCCAACCAGCGTGCCATGTTTTTCTACGCCGGATTGGTGGTATTTGCCGCCGGCTTCATGGACCTGGTGGACGGAAGGGTTGCGCGGGCCAGCAACCGGGTGACCCGTTTCGGCGGCTTTTTCGATTCGGTTGTAGATCGCTACAGCGATGTTGCCATCTTCTTTGGCCTGCTGGTTTACTATGCCCGCGTCAACCGCTTCTTCTACGTGGTACTAGTGGCGGTGGTGATGACCGGATCGATAATGGTGAGCTATACCCGGGCCCGCGCCGAATCCCTGATTGGCTCCTGCCGCGTGGGATTTATGGAAAGGCCGGAGCGGCTGGTGCTGGTGATCATCGGCGCCATCTTCAACCGCATGGCCCCGGTGCTCTGGGTGTTGGCGGTTTTCTCCAACATCACGGTCATACACCGCATTTATTACACCTGGCAAAAGACCAAGCCCACCGAATCGGCTCCCGCCGAGAACACCAGCGCGGCTTAGAACAGCCCTTAGCAGTTAGCTTGTAGCCCCTGGACCGTTTGGTATAACCGAAGTACTCAGCGGTCAGTGATCAGAGCTCAGCCGTGCGGGTTCGTATCAGGGCATGCTGCAGGCATGCCGAATCAGGACAGAGGGTAAGCGGCTGCGAAATTAGGCGTAGGTGTTGCATTCCATGAATTCTGCATCCAATAAGCCTGAGGTGAATATGAAACATCTACTGGGAATTGCACTGTTGACGCTGGCAGTCGGGTTGGGAACAACGGCCTGGGGGCAGTCGGATACTTCCACCACTACCCCGAACACCGGCATCAAGCAGGACATGAAAACCGCCGGCCGCGCCACCAAGAACGCCACCAAGAAAACCGGCCAAAGGGTGAAGCACACCAGCAAGCGCGTGGTTCACAAAGGCGCGCGCAAGACGCGGCGCACCTCTACCAAGGTGGAGCATAAGACCACCACGGGAACGGAGCCGCAGTAGAGCAGGTTTCAAAGTTTCACGAAATCCAGCTTTCAAAGTTTCGAGCGGCCGGATGCAACTGCAAAACCTTGAACCCTGAGATACCGAGCTCAGAGCTCCGCACACGTACATCTCACTCGTAACGCAGGGCGGCCATAGGACCGAAGCGTACGGCGCGGCGCGCGGGGACATAACACGCCAGCAGAGTGACCGCGGCCATCAGCAGGATGACGCTGGCGTAGGAGAGCGGGTCCGCCGCGCTCACGCCGAACAGCAGGTGAGCCATCAGCTGCGATAGGATGAGCGCTGCGGCCAGCCCGAGCGCCACCCCCAGAAGATACAGCTTGAGTCCTTGCGCCATGACCGTGCCCAGCACGTGCGCGGGCTGCGCGCCCAGAGCCAGCCGCACCCCGATTTCCTGCGTGCGCTGGGCCACCGTGAAGGAAAGCACGGCATAGATTCCCAGCGCAGCCAGCAGCAGCGCCATGGCAGCAAAGCCACCCAGTAAGCCTGTCTGCAGCCGCGCCGGGGCCACGCTTCTTTCCACCATTTCCTGCAGCGGCATGACGGCGGCTACCGGTTCCTCGCGGTCCACCGCCCAGATCTGCCGGCGCACTTGTTCGGTAATGGCCAGTGGATCGCCGGTGGTTCGCACCGCCAGCGCGTCGGGCGCGAAGAAATCAGCCTGCTCAAAGGTGAAGTAGGCCTCGGGCCGGATGGGAATCTCCATCCCGCCTTGGCGCATATCGGCAACAACGCCGACCACGGTGTACCAAGGCGCTTTCGTTTGGAGAAAGCCGCGCTTGAACCGGCGTCCCACGGGGTCTTCCCCAGGCCAGTAAGTGCGCGCCATGCTTTCATTGATCACCGCGACCTGCGGGCTGTCGGGTCCGTCGCGTTTGTCCAGCAGCCTGCCCCGGCGCAGCGTCATGCCCACAGTGCGGAAATAATCGGGGCTTACCACGCGCACATTTGCAATCAGCAGATGTTTCGGATCCGTGGGACGGTTCTCCACCGTGACCAGGCTGCCGCCTCCCGCGTCGGCTAGCGGCAGGTAGGTGCTGTAGCCGGCGGCGACCACGCCGGGCAAGGTTTCCACCCGCTGCAGCACCTCGCGGTAGAACTCGCTGCGGCGCGCCATGCTCTCGTACTTGGGGCGTTGCAGCCGCGTTTGCAGGGTGAGCACATGCTGCGCGCGAAACCCCGGGTCCTGGCGATAGAGCTTCTCAAAGCTGCGAATCATCAGGGCGGCGCCGGTGAGCAGCACCATGGCCAGCGCCACCTCGCTGACCACCAGCACGCTGCGCAGCCGTTTTCCGCCGGCAGACGCGCCGGAGCGCCCGCCGCCCTGCTTGAGCGACGCGACCAGCTCAATTTGCGAGCCCCGCCAGGCCGGCAGGATGCCGAACAGCACTCCAGTGGCTAGGGACACGACTATGGCGAAAGCGAGCAGAGGAGCGTTCACCGCGGGCACGCCCGCGTTGGAGACGCCCGGGGGAATCAACTGGCCAAGAAAGCTGGTGGCCCACACCGCCAGGCCAAGCCCGGCAGCGCCCCCGGCGCAGGAAAGCAAAAGACTCTCAACCAGCATTTGCTCGAACACTCGCCGGCGGCTCGCGCCCAGCGCCTGGCGCACCGCCATTTCTCCATGCCGCGCGCTGCCTCGTGCCAGCAGCAGGTTGGCAAGGTTGGCGCAGGCAATCAGCAGCAGCAAGGCCACAGCGCCCAGCAGCACCAGCAAGGAAGGCCGCATGTCACCGGCCACCTGCTCGCGCATGGGCACCACGACCGCGGTTAAATCCGACATGTCGTCGGTGGCGAGCTGTTTCCCCAATAGAGCCATGGCCACGCCTGCACGCCGTTCCGTTATCCCAGGGCCAAGGCGTGCCACCACGGTCAGGAAGTGGTCGCTTTTCCTGTCTTCGATGAAGGCGCTGGTCCACTGTGCCGGCACCCAGAGGTCCACCTCCGGGTCCAGGAACTGGAAGCCGCGGGGCATCACGCCGGCCACCGTGTATTTGGCTCCGTTGAGCAGCAGTTCCTGACCCATCACCTGCGGCTGCGCGCCGAACCGGCGCACCCAAAGTCCATAGCTAAGTACGGTGGTGAGCGGCGCGCCCGGCCGGCCATCATCGGCCCTAAATGTTCGTCCGAGTGCGGGACCCACCCCCAGCACGGAAAAGAAGTTGGGAGTGACCGTATCCGCGTGCAGGTATTCGGGATCGCCGCCACCCACCAGATTGAACGAATCGTGGGTCAGGGCGGCCATGCCGGCAAACACCTGGTTACGTTTCCGCCACTGCTCGAATGCCCAGGGGCTCACGTTGTTGCGGGGAAAGCCGTAGGCGGTGTCATCCTGCCAGAGCATGACCAGGCGGGAGGGATCTCGGTAGGGAAGAGGACGGAGCAGGACCGCGTTGGCGATATTGAACACGGCCGACGTGGCCCCTATACCCAGGGCCAGGGCGGCGCCGGCGAAAACCGTGAACCCCGGCGACTTGCGAAACATGCGCAGGGCATAGCGCAGGTCCTGCGCCACTCGCTCCAGTAGGGGCAGCCCGCGTTGTTCGCGGTAGGCTTCGCGCAACTGGGCCATGCTTCCGAGTTGCAGAAAAGCTTGGCGGCGAGCTTGTTCGGGTGACAGGCCCCGCGCAATATTTTCCTCGACCAGCATGGCCGCGTGCGACTCCAGTTCCTCGGCGAAGTCGCGCTCCAGGCGGCGCATTCTTCCCCACGACCACAGCCGCGAGCCCCAAGTGCGCAGCCGCTCCCACATGTGTCCCTCCCGCTAGAGTTGCAGTACGCGCGCCATGACCCCGGCGATGCGCTCCCAGTTTTCGGTTTCTTCGCGCAACTGCTTTTGTCCGCGCATAGTAATGGAATAAAACTTCGCTTTGCGGTTGTTCTCCGAGGTGCCCCAGGCGGCGCTGATCCAGCCCTTTTGCAGCAGTCGGACCAGGGAAGCGTAAATAGTGCCCTGGTTCAGCAGCAGCACCTGACCGCTGATCTGCTCGATGCGTCTCGCGATGCCGTAGCCGTGCAGCGGCCCCAGGGCGTGCAGGGTCTTGAGCACCATCAGATCGAGCGTTCCTTGCAGGATCTCCGATTTGGCCTCATCCATGCTCCTGTTGTCTCCGCACAGGAGTATGCGCCTGCACCTGTGGCGTGTCAACAGGAGTGGCACGAGGCTGGCTGCTGCTGTTGTCCGGGGGGTTGAGTCCGGTTTCAAGGTTGCGGATTTGAAACTTTCAAAGGCAAACGTCTGGGAGGTTGAAGCCTGTCATCTTTGAAACCTGCGAAGCGTCGAAACCGTTAAGTAACCTGCTCCGGGCCGCAACTCATCTCACCGATGCTAGACTGTCGGGTCATCCATCCCATGCGAGACCAAAGCATTGAATAAGCCGGTATTGGTGGTCCACGGCGGCGGGTGGGCCATTCCCGATGACATGGTCGAAGCCCACCTGAACGGCGTTCGCGCCGCGCTGGCCGCAGGCTGGAAAGAGCTGGAGCGAGGCCGCTCTTCCCTGGATGCGGTGGAAGCCGCGGTCAAGGTGATGGAGGACGATGAAGCCTTCGACGCCGGGCGGGGCAGTTTCCTGAATCGCGACGGGCGGGTGCAACTCGACGCCCTGATGATGGACGGTGCCACCCTGCGCGCGGGCGGCGTGGGCTGCGTGGAGCGCATCCGCAATCCTATTCATCTTGCCCGCATTGTGCTGGAAGACAGCCCTCACGTGTACTTCGTGGGTCCCGGGGCGGAGCGCTTTGCCGAAGAGCACGGGGTGCCCCTGATCGCGAACAAAGATCTGGTGATTGCGCGCGAGGTGCAGCGCTTGCGAGGCTTGCAGGCGCGAGGGGAATCGCCGGCCGACGTGTTCTCGGCTTCGCACGATACTGTGGGCGCGGTGGGGCTGGATAAGAACGGCAATCTGGCTGCCGCTACCTCCACCGGGGGCACGCTCAACAAGACGCCTGGCCGGGTAGGGGATTCTTCGCTTATCGGTTGTGGCTGCTATGCCGACAACCAGAGCGCCGGAGTTTCCACCACGGGATGGGGTGAGCCCATCATGAAGCTGGTGCTGGCCAAGTGGACGGCGGACCGGGTGGCCGCGGGCGCACCTCCGCAGCAGGCGGCCAGCGAAGCCATTGCCTACCTGCAAAAGCGGCTCAGCGGGCATGGCGGCATTATTGTGCTGGACGGGCAGGGGCGCGTGGGTATCGCCCACAACACCCCGCGCCTGGCCTGGGGCTTTGCCACCCCGGAACAGCAGGCCAGCGGCATAAAAAGATAGAATTCCCTCTACGTTGTTTTCTCTTTCCTCACCATGCCCAGCAGGATCTGGAACAGCAGCAGCCAGCGCTTCACGTTAGTGGTCATCAGGAAATTTTCTTTTACGTGCTCGCGCCCGTTCTTGCCCATCTGCTCGGCAAATTCCGGGTGCGTGAGCAGATAGCGGATCTGGTAAGCGCAGCCTTCCACCGAGTGCACCAGCACGCCCGTGAGCTTGTGAATTACCTGCGTGGGGATGCCGCCCACTGCCCCGGCGATGGTGGGCTTGCCCTTCCACAGCGCCTCGGTCACGGTTAGGCCGAACCCTTCTTTGAGAGATTTCTGCACCACGACGGTGGAGGCGCGCTGCAGCGCATTGATCTCCAAAGCCGACCACGGCGGGAGGTTGAGAATGATCACGTCGGGGTCTTCGCCCGCCGCTTCCATCACCTCCTGCAGCACGATTGCGCCTTCCGGGTCGTCGGTGGCCCCGCCGCCGGCCAGCACCAGTTGGCAATCCACATACTTTTTTGCCAGCTTGTAGGCCTGGATCACGCCCACCGGATCCTTGAGCCGGTCGAAGCGGGAAATCTGGGTGACAATGGGCCGGCTGCGGTCGATACCGAAGTCGTCGCACACCTTCTGGATGTAGGCGGGGTCCAGTTCCTTGTTCTTCTCCGAAAGCGGGTCAATGCAGGGAAAGAACAGGTACTGCGGGGCCATCAGCTGGCGCGAGAACGCCGGCGAAGAGAACACAGTGGCGTCGTATTCCTCAACCATAGGCCGCAGGAAGCCCCACACGTCGGGATGCGGGTTGGAAAGATCAATATGGCAGCGCCACATCCACTTGCCGCGGTTGCGCTCGCGCGAGCGGACCAGCCCCACCGGCTGGGGATCGTGAATCACGAACAGGTCCTCGCTGAACTGCATGCGCTGCCGGTTCTGCTCGTTGTACATCATAAAGATATCGCGAGCTTCCTTGGTCAGCACGTACTCGCCGCCATGCAGCGCGTTGTGGAACGCCTTGGTCACCTCGAAGAAGTCGTTGCCGCCTGTGATAACGTCCCAGCGCGTCACCACTTCCAGCTCGCTGAGCAGGGGAATCAGTCGGTTGAGCATCTCGGCTACACCGCCTCCCAGCGACGTGGAGTTCACCATTTTCACGGTCTTGCCGCGCAAGGGGCGGGCCAGAAAGCGCAGCTCGTCCAGCTCCGGCTTGCCGATGATGGGCTCGTAGTCGTCCAGCCGGGGTGGCGGCGGCGGTGCCGGCGGGGTCTCCGAAATGCGCGGCCGCTTGCGCCGTTCTCGGAAGGGCGCCTCTGGCGCTTCCGTTCCGCCATTACGTGGCGGAGCTTCCACCGGCGTTTGTGTCCCCACTTCGCTGCCGGTCTGCTCGGCCGCGCGTTCCTCGACCCGGTCTTTCCTTGGTTCCATTTCTACCTCATGCTTGGGAATGTAGAGCTCGTTCGATGACGCGCACCATGGTCCGACGCACGTCCTGCAGCGTCGAAGTATAGATGTCAATGCGGTTGAACTGGTCGGCTATGCGCCCCATGTCCAGTTCCGATTCCAGCCACACAGAAAAGTCGTTGGAGTTCAGTTTCAGCCGCAGGCGCGCTTCGATGAAATGATAATGAATGCTGTGAATGCTCACCTGGTTCATGCAGTCGCGGAATTCCGCCAGGTTGCGGGCCACAAAGGGTGTGGGCACCACCACCGCGTCCGAGGCGCAAAAGTAAAACGGCTCCATGGCCACCCGGTCTGCCGCCCGCGGGTTGCGATTCAGGTAATCCTGCACGATCTGTACAATGCGTTCCCGCAGGCTTTCCACCGAGGTGAATTCCCGTACGTCCACCGAAGCCAGGCGCTCCGCCAGTCCCACTTCATTGCAAGCGGCAAAGGCCCAGTGGGCGTAGTCGTTGGAAAAGCCCTCGCGGATGAAGTGGTGCTCCTGCAGGGTGCGGAAGGTGTGCTGGAATATGGATTCGCTGGGCACGGCGCGCAGGGCGGCCAGCAGTTCGCCCAGAGTGGTGGCCTTCTCCCGCTCGATGCGTAGCAGGTGTGCCGCCGAGTTGAAGTAAAAAGGCGCGCGCGCCCAGCGCACCGGCGGCGCCGGCAATTGTGCAGTTGCCATTTAGGGGAGTTCCTCCTGCTTGCGTCAGTTCTCTGCCCGATTGCTCAGAGGCTGCTCTGCGGCCTTAGATGCCGCCCAGGCATGCCATCGTTTGCTCCCGTTCAACATACACCATGGCGGCGGGCCCGTGCTCATGCCCGGCAGCAGCTTGCTAAATCGCACAGCAGCTTGCGATTTTGCTGGTAGCCGCCTTGCACGTCATAAGAGAATTAACTCTCCGCCCATCGTCAACCTCTTTTATGCCAAGTGGCGCTGACACGTTGCTGCTGGAGTTGTTCGCCATCTTTGTCTGGGCGAAGATCTTCGGCGAGCTGTTCGAGCGCCTCTCGCTTCCCGCCGTGCTGGGCGAAATCCTGGCCGGCATCATCCTCGGGCCGCACGCTGCCCGGCTCATCGCGCCCACGGCTAACGTGTACGCCTTCGCGGAAATCGGGGCCATTTTCGTCCTCTTTACCGCCGGCCTGGAAACCCGGCCCCAGGATCTGCTGCGCGTCGGCCGGCAATCGCTGCGGGTGGCCCTGGCCGGAGTTGTGGTTCCTTTTGTCCTCGGCTTTTTCTACATGCGCCTGCGCGGGGGGGCCACTCACGAAGCTGTCTTCGTGGCCGCCGCCATGGTGGCTACCAGCGTGGCCATCACCGCCCGCGTACTCGCCGACCTGCACGTGCTGAATGCCCGCTTCGCCCGCATCATCATGGGCGCCGCTGTGTTTGACGACATCCTGGGCATGATCCTGCTGGCCGTGGTCAGCGGCATTGCGAGCGGCGGTGGCATCCGCTGGCTGCACCTGGGCGTGACCTTCGCCGAAGCCGTGGGCTTCGCCCTGTTCATGATATTCATTGGCCCGCGGATTGTGCGCCGCGTGCGCCCGGGCCTGCGCCACATCTCCCTGCAGAACGCGCCCCTGGTGCTCTCCCTGGCCATTTGCCTGCTGCTTTCCTGGGCGGCCGCGCGCATCGGCATGGCTGCCATTATCGGAGCCTTCTTCGCCGGGCTGGTGCTGGCCGACTATGCCCCGGAGTGGCGGCTGCAGCCCCGCATTCACGCCATCAATGAATTCCTGGCGCCTTTTTTCTTCTTTACCATCGGCGCCCGCCTGGACGTGCACCTGTTCTCCGGCGACGTGTTGCTCGATGCCTTCATCATTTCCCTGCTGGCGGTTGTTTCCAAGGTGGTGGGCTGCGGCCTGCCCGTGCTGCGCGAAGGCCGACCCACCGCCCTACGCGTGGGCATCGGCATGATGCCCCGAGGCGAGGTAGCGCTCATCGTTGCCCTGGTCGGCTTGCAGATGAACATGGTGTCACAATCGGCCTACGCCATTGTCATTTTTATGACGGGATTCACCACCATCATGGCTCCCCCGTTGCTGCGGGTGCTCATTCGTGATCAGAGCGGCGGCAAAGGAACGGCAGCCCCCGCCCTGGTCGCTGCCCGCGAAGGTGGCGGTGACGGCGCGTAGAGTTTTCACGCGCGACCGGATTGTGTACCGCTTTCCCGCTTGTGAACGCATCGGCGTCCCGCTTGAATCTTCAGCTCGAACGGTTTCTCTCATTTATAATCTCGCTTCTCCACGGAGGGCGGACCGCATGGGCCTGGCAGGCCGGGTGGCGCTGGTAACCGGCGCTTCGCAAGGAATCGGGCGCGCATGCGCTCTGCGCCTGGCTGCGGCGGGCGCGGGCATTGCCTTGGCGGCCCGCAATCAGGAAAAGCTGGAGCAGGTGTCGGCCGAAATCAGGGCTGCGGGCGGACAGGCCGCCGCCTTTCCCGTAGACGTGGCCAGCGAAGAGCAGATCAAATCGGCTGTCCGCGCGGTTCTCGAGAAGTTCGGGAAAATTGATATTCTGGTCAATAACGCCGGAATCACGCGCGACCAGCTGGTCATGCGCATGAAGCGCGCCGACTGGGACGCTGTGCTCAACACCAACCTGACCGCCGCCTATGTTTGCGTCCAGGCCGTCATCGGTTCCATGCTCAAGCAGCGCTGGGGACGCATCATCAACATCACCAGCATTTTCGGCCAGATCGGCCAGGTGGGGCAGGCCAACTATTCGGCCTCCAAGGCCGGGCTTATTGGCCTGACCATGGCGGTGGCCCGCGAGGTCGCGTCCCGCAACATCACCGTAAATGCCGTAGCCCCCGGCTATATTGAGACGTCTATGACCGCGGGGCTGCCCGCGGAGATGAAAGAGAACATTGTGAAGATGATTCCTCTGGGGCGCGCCGGCAGCGATGCCGACGTGGCGCATGCCGTCAGCTTTCTCGCCTCCGACGAGGCCGCCTACATTACCGGCCACGTGCTCAACGTGAACGGAGGCATCCTGATGGGGTAGCGCGCACGCCTTCTTCCCCGGCCATCTCCATCGCCCAGGCGGTCACGCCCGAGCATCTCGCCGAAGCCCGCGTGCTTTTTCAGGAGTATGCTTCGTCGCTTGGCTTTAACCTGTGCTTTCAGAGTTTCGAGCAGGAACTGGCGGGCTTGCCCGGCGACTACGCTCCGCCGCAAGGACGACTGCTGCTGGCGCGACTGGGCGGGGACCTCGCCGGTTGCGTTGCCCTGCACCCGCTGGAGCCCGGCATTTGCGAAATGAAGCGCCTCTATGTGCGCCCACAATTTCGTGGCCAGGGCCTGGGCAAGGCGCTGCTCAACGCGGCACTGGCCGAGGCGCGCGCCATCGGCTACCAGCGCATCCGCCTGGACACGGTTGAGCCCATCATGCAAGATGCTGTGCGCATGTACCGCGCCTATGGCTTTTGCGAGATCGCTCCCTACCGGGAGAATCCGATTCAAGGCGCGCTCTACATGGAGCGCATTGTTGAGTAGTTGTGCAATCGGGTAATGGCAAAGTGACGACGAGTTTCCATTACCCAAATACTCAATTACATAATTTCCCCAAAGGGAGCTCCTCGTGAAAAAGCTCGTCCTGCTGCTCGCCGTACTCACCGCTGTTCCCGTCTTCGCCGCCAACGGCAAGACCGTTGCCTACAAAAGCGGCGACGAAACCGTTCACGGTGTGCTCTACACCCCGCGGGGTAAAGGTCCGTTCCCCGCGCTGGTGGTGATTCATGAGTGGTGGGGCCTGGTGCCGTGGGTGAAGGAGCAGGCTTCGAAACTTGCCGATCAGGGCTACGTCACGCTGGCAGTGGACCTCTATCGCGGCAAGGCCACCGACAGTCCTGAAACCGCACACGAACTGATGCGCGGGCTGCCCGAGGATCGCGCCAACCGCGACTTGCTGGCGGCGGTGCAGTACCTGAAATCGCAAAAGAACGTGAACCCGGCCAAGATCGGCTCCATTGGTTGGTGCATGGGCGGGGGCTACTCGCTCGACCTGGCCATCGCTGATCCCACGCTGGCGGCCGACGTCATCAACTACGGCCACCTGGCCACCGATCCCGCCCGCCTGCAGCAGATTCACGCTCCCATCCTCGGCCTGTTTGGCGCTCAGGATAAGGGCATTCCCCCCGCTGACGTGCGCAAGTTTGAACGGGACATCAAGGGTATGGGCAAGAGCATTGACGTGACCATCTATCCCGATGCCGGCCACGCCTTTCAGAATCCTGATAACAAGGCCGGCTACCGGGCCGCCGATGCCGCCGACGCCTGGAACCGCACCCTGGAATTTCTTGCCGCCAATCTAAAAAAATAGCCGCAGCGCCGGTGCAAGCCTTGGGTGCGGGTAAGAGTTTGGTGAGAGCAAGTCACCAGCCTCATCTGAGGCGCTTTAGCACCGAAGCATCTTGCGTGCACGAAGAGAATTTTCCATGACACGCGGCCTGAAGGCCTTCAAGATGAGGGCTCCTTAGAGGATGGCGTTTCGACGTCACTGGGTAACTCTGGCCTGCTAACTAATTTCTTAAATTCCCCTTGCCAGAAGGTACTACTCTGGTTACTATGCAGTCACCCTCGCAGAAGCAATTTTCAGGCTGCACCCACCATGAATATCGGCGAAACGATACGTAATCTAAGACTGCACAAAGGCATGTCGCAAGGCGACATCGAAAAGCGGACCGGCCTGCTGCGCTGCTACCTTTCGCGCGTGGAAAACGGCCACACCATCCCTTCTCTGGATACCCTGGCCAAAATTGCCACCGCCATGGAAGTGCCGCTCTCGCAGTTCTTCAGCGACTCCAACCACGACAATGGCTCCAAGCCCCTGCCCCAGCTCACCGATGATGAGGTCCGCTTCCTGACCCAGATTCGCCGCTATTCTTCTTCCCTCAATGACAGCGACCGCAAGCTGGTGCTGGCGATGGTGAAGAAAATGGCCGCCACGGCGGGAAAGTAGCTTTCAGCGGTTTAGCTCTCGACCTTTAGCTCTGAATGCTCTTCTGGTTCCGGCAACTCACTGCGCGCTGGCCGCGCCTGTGATGTTGTAGTCTATGCAACCGCCGTTCTGCTCGCCTTTCCCGTTGTCATTGGCATTATTTGACCAGTTCAACTGGATTACCCATTGTGAGCCGTTGCTGAAGGTCACGGGGGATGGGCCGAAGATCCAGTCGCATTTATCCCCGACTTCCTCCGAAATCCCGTCTCCGCCGTACCAACCCGAGAAGAAGGGGTCGGTGCGCGTTTCGGAGAGTTCGTGTCCGCTCATATTGCTTAAAGCGGCAAGACCTACGGAATGGCCCGTATTGCTGGATGGAACGCCGTTACAGCCGAAATCATTGTCGAGGTTGTAGAAGAAAGCCACTTCAATGGTGGTGTTGCTGGTGCCGCTGGAGCAGATGCCGTAGCTGTGCCACGCGCAAACGTTCGAATTAGCCGGGCGCGGGACATCGGTGTACACGGCGTAGTACCCGTTGGGCACGATGGAACCTACGGAACAGGCCTCATTCACAATGGGCGCGACTTGGGTGCCGTCGGTCGTGACCTTTCTCGTGTCTATGACGTGCCCCGCGTAGGTGGATTGCGCGCTCACCCGCGCTCCTGTCACGTCGCTGTACTCGTCCAGCGATCCGGCGTAACCGCTGCCGCTGAGGCCCGTGTACCAGGAGTCGAGTCCGCTGATCTTATCGCCCACGAAGCTGGTGCTCCCCCAACTCGAGCCCCAGAAAATCGCTTGCGTGACCATGGTGGCGAGTACTTGGCCGCCGTGATACTGCATGTCCGAGCTGGTAAAGTTCGCAGCAACAGAGTTGCCGTTGGCGGACACCTTCACTGAACAGGTGGATTGGGTCCCCGAACAGGAGCCGTCGCCGCCCCACTGCCCAAAATGCCATCCCGCGTTCGCGCCGCTTGCGGTCAGGGTTACTGTGGTCCCCTCACCGAATGCAGCCGTGCAGGTTCCTGGACAAGATATACCCTGGGGAGTGCTGACTACGGTGCCGCTGGCCACGTCTGGAAACGGCGAAGGGGAGATCGTCACCGATATTTGGCTGGGTGGCGGAGGCGGCGGGGGCGGAGGCGCGGTGGCACTGAAGGCTGCGGTCAGAGATTCATTTCCGCTCACTGTGAAGGTGCAGGTGGGAGAGGGAGAGACGCTGGCAGCCCCTCTCTTGTAACCCTTGATTTTGCTGGTTTGGGTGGTGCATGCCCCGCTGTAGCCCGCAAACCCCGAACCTGCGGCGGCAGTTGCGGTCGCCGTTACTTGCGTCCCGATGGGAAAAGATGCTGTACAGGTTCCGGGACAACTGATGCCCGCCGGGTTCGTCGCCACCTGACCTTGCCCGTTCCCCGAAAGCGTGACCGTAAGCTGCGCGTTCGAAGGAGGAGGAGGCGGAGCCGGGTTGAGCGTTACCACAATTTTGGTGTTGCCGGTAACGGCAAATGAGCACTTCAACGTGGTCCCGCTGCACCCGCCGCCACTCCAGCCGCCGAAGACCATCAGTGGATCGGGGGTGACGGTCAGCTTCACCGTAGTGCCGGACGGCACGGACATGCTGCACCTGTTGCTCGCGCCGGTGCGGCAGGAGATACCGGACGGGTTGCTCAGTACCGCGCCCGTACCTGTCCCGCTAAACGTCACGTTGACGTCAAAGTTCGACGACGAGCCCGGCTGACTGGAAACGTTGGAAGAGCCCTTTCCCCCACTGCAAGAACAGAGCAGCAAAACCAATCCGCAGGTCATTGCGAGATATAGGCGCATGGTTATCCCGGAATTCCTTGGTTGGAGGCTCGACCTGGCCCTTTCATCCCGTGCTGACGACATCTAAGTGGGTGTACTCCCAGCTGTGATTACGCCGCTTCTGCCTTCTGTTCCGCCGCCATGGCCGCTAACTCTACCCGGTCACGGGCGCCGGTCTTGCTGAAGATGCTCTGCAGGTGGCGCTTCACGGTGTTTTCGCTGATCTTGAGTTCGGCGGCGATCTGGCGGTTGCGCAAGCCTCGCACCACCAAGCCTGCCACCATCTGTTCCCGTTCTGAAAGCCGCTGCAGGCCTGAGGGCCGGGGGCGCACTCGCTCCCCTGCCATCCAGCTCACCACCTGTTGTGCAATTTCGTTCGAAAACGCCAGCTGCCCGGCCGCCACATTGCGAATCGCTTGAAACAGCTTGTCCGGGCTGTCGCGTTTCAGCACCAGTCCGGTGGCCCCCAACCGCACCGCCTGGACGTAATCCACTTCGTTGTCGGAAGCCGTCAGGATCAGCGTGGGTACCGAGGCGCCCTCCTGGCCGAGGGTGCGCAGCACCTCGAAGCCATTGCCTTCGGCCAGATCGAGCTCCAGGATCAGCACGTCCGGGCGATGTTTTTGCACCAGCTCCAGCACTTGGCTGCCGCTGGCCGCCGCCCCCACCACCTGCATGTCCGACTGGGTTTGCAGCAGGGTGGCGATGGAATCCCGTACCACCTGCTGATGGTCTGCCAGCACGATAGCTAGTCTCTTGCCCATGTTCCGCTCCGGGCAGCGGG
>Ga0075426_10001348_pt1 | contig 17407 bp, 11 predicted proteins | sample SoiMethybrSBSTD5_FD_75304 | JGI IMG/M metagenome (GOLD analysis project Ga0075426, IMG submission 75304) | Bulk soil microbial communities from a Populus tree surrounding site in Tennessee, USA - Soil MetaG P. TD hybrid SBSTD5 | ecosystem: Environmental > Terrestrial > Soil > Tree plantation... | reverse complement strand
GGCTGCAATCGCTTCCACGTCGTCGACCAACGCGTGGCGCGCTGGCTGCTCATGACCGCTGACCGCGCCCACTCCCCGTCGTTCAAGATCACCCACGAGTTCCTCGCGCGCATGCTCGGCGTAAGGCGCGTGGGCATCACGAAGGCGGCGGGCACGCTGCAGAAGCGCAAGCTCATCCACTACACGCGCGGCAAGGTGACCATCCTCGACCGCAAGGGGCTGGAGCGCGCGTCGTGCGCCTGCTACCGCGCCGACCTCGCCACCTACGAGCGCATCTTCGCGAGTCAGGCGGCGTAGCAGCGGATCGCGCGGGAGAATTCCTGCAGCGAAGCGATGCCGCTCGCTTCGGCGCGCCGGCTCCACGCGTTCAATTCCGCGGGGCTCGCGAAGCCCCGGTCGGTGCGCGGAGACATAGCGCAGCAGAGAGAGCAGATGGCGCAGCACGCGCGCGTCATCGATCCTTCCCCCAGGACGGTTTGGCGTTGCAGCGTACGGAGCGCATCCGCAATTCCACGCTCGGCGCGCGCCGCGCTTCCTGCGTATGCCAGCGCACAGACATCGGCCGGGAGCGCCGGTAGCCTGCGGTCATGAAGCACCTGGTTCCCCCATTGCCGTACGACGTTAAGGCGCTCGAGCCGCATATCGATGCGCGCACCATGGCGTTGCACCATGACAAGCACCATGCGGCCTATGTGGCGCAGCTGAATGCGGCGATCGAGCATTTCCCGGAGCTGCACGAGCGATCGGCGTCCTGGCTCCTCCTCAACCTGAACAAGGTTCCCGAAGAAACACGTTCGGCGGTGCGCAATAACGCCGGCGGCCACGTGAACCACAGCCTGTTCTGGCGCGCCATGTGTCCCGATGCGAAGCCGGCGCCCTCGGGGCATCTCGCCGACGCGATCAACCGCGACTTCGGCAGCCTCGATCATTTCAAGGCGCGCTTCGAGGAGGCGGCTTCCGAAGTGCTCGGATCGGGATGGATATGGCTCGCGCGAGCGCAGCAAAACGGCGGGCGGCTGCGGATATTCACCACCCTCGGACACGGCAATCCGCTCATGCAGGGGCACTTCCCCATCCTGGTAAACGATGTCTGGGAACATGCCTACTACCTTAGGCACGAGAACCGTCGCGCGGAATACCTCAAGGAATGGTGGGCCGTCGCCAACTGGGACGAAGCGGCGCGCCGTTTCCAGCGCTCCGACCACAAGGCCTCGAACCACTGGGCCGCCGAAGGCGAGCTGCTTCTCGAGGCCGGTTGACCGAAGCTGAACCTCGTCGCCGCCAACCCGTCCAACAACGACGCCGCCCCCTGGAGAAGACAGCATGCGTTACCTACTGATCGGGCTTTGCATGGTGCTCGTTCCGCTGACCCCCGCGATCGCCCAGCTGAGCATCAACTTCGGGGCTCCCGGCGTGAGTATCGGGATCAACCTGCCGGTGTATCCGACCCTGCAGCGGATTCCGGGTTATCCGGTGTACTACGCTCCGGGCGTGAACTCGAACTACTTCTTCTACGACGGCCTCTACTGGGTCTTCGACGGAGAGAACTGGTACGAGAGCTCTTGGTACAACGGGCCCTGGATGATCGTCGACCCGATCGACGTGCCGGTCTATCTCCTGCGAGTGCCGGTTCGCTACTACCGGCACGCTCCGTCGTACTTCCATGGTTGGCGTGCGGATGCGGCACCCCGCTGGGGCGAGCACTGGGGCCAATCGTGGCAGCAGCGTCGCAGCGGATGGGACCAATGGAACCGCAGCTCCGCCCCAGCTCCGGCGCCGCTGCCGACTTATCAACGGCAATACACCGCAAATCGGTATCCGCAAGCATCGCAGCAGGCCGTCATTCAAACGCAGAACTACCGTTACACGCCGCGAGACCCTGTCGCGCAGCAGCACTTCGAGCATCAGCGATCGCAGGCGCAGTCCGCGCCGGCGCAGCAGGCGGCGCCGCAGCAGCAGGCGCAACAGCCGCAACAGGCTTCGCGGCAACGACAGCAAGCGCAACAACCCCAGCCGCAGCCGACGAGGCAAGGGCGCGAAGCCCGGGCCCCGCGCGAGCAGCAGGCCGCGCAACCGCAAACACAACCCCGAACCGAGCAGCAACCTCGGCAGGCTCCCGCCGTGCAGCAGGCGCAGAGACCTCAGCCGCAGCAAGTCGAACGCCAGCCCCAGCAACCGATCGCGCGCGAGCAACGCGCGCCGCAAGCGCAGGAGCGCGCCGCGGAAGGCAAGGGGCAGGGCAAGGGCGAGGACCGAGGGAAAGGCCAGGACAAAGAAAAAGGCCAGGAGAAGGAGAAAGGCCAGGAACGCTAGCCCGCCCGCCACGCCCCAAATCGCGAGCGAGGTTCTATCTCGCGGTCGGATAGTGCGAAAGGCGCGCGCACTCCCTGCGCACGACCTCGTAGCACTCGCAAGACATCGTCTCGAGCTTCGGCCGGTCGAGCACCTTGATGCGGCCGCGCCGGTAGATGATGACGCCGGCATCCTGCAGCTTGCCCGCGGCGGCGGTGACGCCCTCGCGCCGCACGCCGAGCATGTTGGCGATCAGTTCCTGCGTCATCACCAGCTCGTCAGACGGCAGGCGATCCAGGCTCAGCAGCAGCCACCGACACAGCTGCTGGTCCACCGAGTGGTGCCGGTTGCAGACCGCGGTCTGCGCCATCTGGGTGATCAACGATTGGGTGTAGCGCAGCAGCAGCTGCTGCATCGGTCCCGCACGATTGAATTCGGCCCTGAGATGGCGCGCCGCGAGCCGCAGCGCATGACCCTGGCTCTGCACCACCGCGCGGCTCGGTGTCGTCTCGCCCCCCATGAAGAGCGAGATGCCGACCAGACCCTCGTGGCCGACGATCGCGATTTCGGCCGACGAGCCGTCTTCCATCACGTAGAGCAGCGAGATGATGCACGTGGTCGGAAAGTAGACGTAGTCGAGCACGCGTCCCGATTCGTAAATGACGTGCCCGAGGGGCATCTCCACCGGTTCGAGATGCGCGCTCAGCCGCTTCAGCTCGGCTGCGGAAAGCGAAGCGAGCAGATGGTTTTGCTTCGCGCGCTGGGTTTTCGTGTCGGCCCTGGCCATGGCCACAGTGTACGCGGCATCGAGTGCTTATGTTCGCAGCCGCACCGACGCCGGCGCCAGGGGCAGCTACCCTGTCGCTGTGACACTCGAAACGCTCCAACACGAAAGGTTCGCCACCATGCTTTATACGATCGCCGTAGTCCTCCTCATCCTCTGGGTGCTGGGTCTCGTGAGCTCCTACACCATGGGAGGCCTCATCCACGTTCTCCTCGTCGTCGCCCTGGTGGTCATTCTGATCAACTTCATCGGCGGACGCAGGAGCCTCTGAGCGCGGAGAACCTGATGCCCAAGGGACAAGAACGAAGCAACCGGGAGACGCGCAAGCCGAAGAAGCCGAAGTCGCCTCCCGTTCCCGCCTCGCCGTTTTCATTTCCGCCCGAGCCGAAGAAGTAGCGATTTCGCGGCCGGCAAGTGAACGATCGCGCCGGGCGTGAGATTGCCGCCGAGGTACGACAAGTTCTTCACCGTTTGCTGGACATTGCGGCGCGCTTCGGGCGCGCCGCGTCGTTGGGAAAGTACGCCGACGAAGAGCCGCCGCTGCGATCGGAGCTGTTCAATGCCGATCAGATGGAGCAGCACGGCCGGAGCCTCGCGGCCGCGCACAGGCTGGCGCCGGGACGCGCTTCCGACCGCTTGCTCACGCGACTGGCCGGAAACGCCGAGCGACTCACCGAGATTTGCGAGCTTCTGGGCAGGGCGGTCGGCGCGAGCCGCCGCGTCACGCCCGCGGCGGAGTGGCTGCTCGACAACTTCTACCTGATCGAAGAGCAGATCCGCACGGCGAAGCGGCACTTGCCGCGCGGCTACAGCCGCGAGCTTCCGCGTCTCGCGAACGGAGCTTCGGCGAAGCTTCCGCGCGCCTACGACCTCGCCTACGAGGCGATCTCGCATGGCGACGGATGGGTCGACGCGGAAAGCCTCTCGCGTTTTGTGGGCGCGTACCAGGCGGCGGCGCCGCTCGAGCTCGGCGAGCTGTGGGCGATTCCGATCATGCTGCGCCTCGCGCTCATCGAGAACCTGCGCCGCGTCGGAGCGCGCATCGCGGCCGGCACCATCGAGCGCAATCGTGCCGGCGCGTGGGCCGACCAGATGATCGAGGTCGCCGAACGCGATCCGAAGAGCCTCATCCTGGTGATCGCCGACATGGCGCGCTCCAATCCGCCGATGGCGAGCTCCTTCGTCGCCGAGCTTGCCCGCCGCCTGCAAGGGCAGAGCGCCGCGCTCGCCCTGCCGCTCACCTGGATCGAGCAGCGGCTCTCGGAGTCGGGCCTCACCATCGAGCAGCAGGTGCAGGCGCAAACGCAGGAGCAGGCCGGCGATCAGGTCTCGATCAGCAACACCATCGCGAGCCTGCGCTTCCTGGGCTCGATGGACTGGCGCGAGTTCGTCGAGTCGATGAGCGTCGTGGAGCGCAAGCTCCGCGAAGATCCGGGCGGCCTCTACGGCAGGATGGATTTCGCGACCCGCGACCGCTACCGGCACGTCGTCGAGGAGATCGCGAAAGCGAGCGGCCTTCCCGAAAGCGACGTGGCGCGCAAGGCGATCCAGCTCGCGCACGAGCGATCGGGCAACGGCCGCAGCGGCGAAGACGACCGCGCCGCCCACGTCGGCTTCTATCTCGTCGACAAGGGCCGACCGTTGCTCGAGCGAGCGGCGAACATGCGCCTCTCCGCTTTCGAGGCGCTGCGGCGACTCGGCGGGCGCCTTCCGCTTGCGTTGTATCTCGGCGCAATCGTCGCGATCACCGCGGCGCTCACCGCGAGCCTGGTGACGAAAGCGCACGGCGCGGGGGCGGGTGACGAAGTGCTCGTCGCGCTCGCCATCCTCCTCGTGCTGGCGACGAGCCAGCTGGCGGTGGGGATGGTGAACTGGGTCGCGACGTTGATGGTGAGTCCGCACGCGCTGCCGCGAATGGATTTCTCCCACGGACTGCCGGCGCGGTCGCGCACGCTGGTGGTCGTCCCGACGATGCTCGCCGATGCGCAGAACGTGGGCGAGCTGCTCGAAGCCCTGGAGGTGCGATTCCTCGCCAATCGCGACGAGCACCTCCACTTCGGCCTGCTGACCGATTTTCGCGACGCCGCAGTGGAGAACCTTCCTGACGACGCCTGGCTGTTGCAGGCCGCGCGCACGGGCATCGAGGACCTCAACGCGAAATACGCACGCGCCGAGAATCCGTCCCGGCATGGGCCGGCGGGCGATACGTTCTTCCTTTTTCACCGCGCGCGGCGCTGGAACCCGCGCGAGGAAATATGGATGGGCCCAGAGCGCAAGCGTGGCAAGCTCGCCGACCTGAACGCGTTCCTGCGCGGCGGCGCGCGCGAGCGCTTCGCGCTCGTCGTCGGCGAGACCGCGGTACTGTCGAATGTGAAGTACGTGATCACGCTCGACACCGACACCGAGCTGCCGCGCGACTCGGCGCGGCAGTTCGTCGGCGTCATGGCGCATCCGCTCAACCTCGCGCGCTTCGCCGGCCCCGGCGAAAAGGCGAACGGCCTCGTGACGGAAGGCTACGGGATCCTGCAACCGCGCGTGGCGGCGAGCCTGCCGGGAGCGAACCGCTCCTGGTATGCGCGCATGTACGCGGGCGAGCCCGGCATCGATCCCTACACGCGCGCGGTCTCCGACGTCTACCAGGACGTCTTCGGGGAAGGCTCGTTCATCGGCAAGGGGATCTACGACGTCGACGCATTCGAGCGCGCCCTCGACGGCCGCTTCCCCGACAACCGCATCCTCAGCCACGATCTGCTCGAAGGCTGCTACGCGCGATCGGGATTGTTGAGCGACGTGCAGCTCTACGAGGAATATCCGACGAGCTACGGCGCGGACATGATGCGGCGGCAACGCTGGATCCGCGGCGACTGGCAACTGGCGGGATGGCTACTGCCCTTCGTGCCCGGCCCCGGCGCGTGCCGGCTGGAAAACCCGTTGTCGGCGTTTTCGCTGTGGAAGCTTTTCGACAATCTCCGGCGCAGCCTCGTCCCGGCGGCATTGACGTTGCTTCTGCTGTTGGGATGGACTGCCCTCGCGCATCCGTGGCTGTGGACATCGCTGGTGGTCGCGATCCTGTTGCTGCCGTCGGCGAGCGCCTTCGTCGTGGACCTGTTGCGCAAGCCCGAAGAGACGCTGCTGCGCCAGCACCTGGCGGCCACCGCCAGCGCGGCCGCGCGTCACCTCGCCCAGACCGCGCTCGCGCTGGCATTCCTGCCGCACGAGGCGGCGGTGAGCGTCGATGCGATCCTGCGCACGGCGTGGCGCATGCTCGTCACGCGCCGCCACCTTCTCGAATGGAACCCCTCGGCGGCGGCGGAAGCTTCGTCGGTGACGGCGATGTGGACGGCGCCCGCGATCGCCATCGCCACGGCCGCCGTGCTTGGCGTGTTTTTTCCGCCCGCTTTCGCGGCCGCCGCGCCGATCCTCCTGCTTTGGCTCCTCTCACCCGGCCTCGCGTGGTGCGTGAGCCACCCGCTGGGCCGACGCATCGCCAGGCTCACGGGAGAGCAGGCGATCTTCCTGCGCGTGCTCGCGCGACGCACGTGGGGATTCTTCGAGACCTTCGTCGGTCCCGACGACCACTGGCTGCCGCCGGACAACTACCAGGAACATCCCGCCGCGAGCCTCGCGCATCGCACGTCGCCCACGAACATGGGACTCGCTCTGCTCGCCAACCTCGGCGCCTGCGACTTCGGCTACATCCCGGCCGGCCAGCTCCTCCTGCGCACGGAGAACGCATTCGAATCGATGGACGCCATGGAGCGCCACGAGGGGCACTTCTACAACTGGTACGACACACGCACGCTCGCGCCGTTGCCGCCGCTCTATGTCTCCGCGGTGGACAGCGGCAACCTCGCCGGGCACCTGATGACGCTGCGGGCCGGCCTCATCGCGCTGGCCGACGCGCCGATCATGGATGCGCGTTGGTTCGAGGGCCTCGGCGACACGTTGCGCACGCTCCTGGAGTCCTCGGCAGGATCCGCGGGACCGGCTCTCGCGGCACTGCAACGCGACCTGGAGAGCGCCTACGATTCGCGCCCCGCGACGATTGCCGCCGCCTCGCAGTGGCTGGAGCGCATCGAAGCCGGCGTCGCCACGGCCGCGACCGAGGTTGCCGGCGCGCCCGCGAGCGACGCGGCATTCTGGAGCGAGGCGCTGGTGCGCCAGTGCGGCATGATGCGCGACGAGCTTGCGTTTTTCGCCGCCGCCGCGACGGTGCCCTCGAGCGCGATTCCGACGCTGCGCGAGCTCGCGGAGCGCGAAGCGCAGTCGTCCCCGGCCATGGAGCGGCGCGCCATGCGGCGCATGGCGCAGATCGCGGACCTCGCGCGGCGATGCGGCGAGCTCGCCCGCATGAAGTACGACTTCCTGTACGACAAGTCGCGCCATCTTCTCGCGATCGGCTACAACGTGGCCGACCGCCGTCCCGATTCGAGCTACTACGATCTGCTGGCATCCGAAGCGAGGTTCACCAGCTTCGTCGCGATATCCCAGGGCGAGCTGCCGCAGGAGAGCTGGTTCGCGCTCGGCCGCCGCCTCACCAGCGCGAGCGGCCAGACGGTGCTGATGTCGTGGAGCGGCTCGATGTTCGAATACCTGATGCCGCTCCTGGTGATGCCGACCTACGAGGGCACGCTGCTCGACCAGACGTGCCACGTCGCGGTGCAGAGGCAGATCGCGTACGGAAAACAGCGCGGCGTGCCGTGGGGCATCTCGGAATGCGGCTACAACTCCGTCGATGCGAACCTGAATTACCAGTACCGCGCCTTCGGCGTCCCTGGCCTGGGATCCCGGCGCGGGCTCGCGGAGGATCTCGTGATCGCTCCGTACGCCTGCGCTCTCGCGTTGATGGTAGACCCCGAGGAATCGTGCCTCAACCTGCAGCGGCTCGCGGCCGGCGGCCTCGCGGCGCGATTCGGCCTTTACGAGGCGATCGACTACACCCCCGCACGCGTGCCGCGCGGACTGCAGAGCGCGATCGTGCGCTCGTTCATGGCGCATCACCAGGGAATGATCCTGCTCGCGCTCGCCGGCGCGCTGCTCGACCGGCCGATGCAGCGGCGCTTCGAGTCCGATCCGCTGTTCAAGGCTTCGCTGCTGCTGTTGCAGGAACGCGTCCCCAAGACCGCGGCGCCCTACGCGCACCCCGCCGATCTCGCCGACCTCAGGGGGAATTCGGGCGCCGCGCGCGCGCCGATGCGCGTCGTGAGTACTCCCGATACCGCGATGCCGGAAGTCCAGCTGCTGTCGAACGGCCGCTATCACGTGATGGTGACCAATGCCGGGGGCGGCAGCACGCGATGGAAGGACCTCGCCGTCACGCGCTGGCGCGAAGACGGCACTTGCGACAACTGGGGCACGTTCTGCTACATCCGCGACGTCGCGAGCGGCGACTTCTGGTCGGCTGCGCACCAGCCGACCCTCGAGCGGGCGTCGCACTATGAGGCGATATTCACCGAAGGGCGGGCGGAGTTTCGCCGGCTCGACCACGACATCGAATCGCACACCGAGATCGTCGTCTCGCCGGAAGACGACATCGAGCTCAGGCGGCTGCGCCTCACTAATCGATCGCGCACGCGGCGCGCGATCGATGTTACGAGCTATGCGGAAGTCGCCCTCGCGCCGCCGGCCGCGGACGCGCTGCATCCGGCATTCGGCAATCTCTTCGTGCAGACCGAGATCGTCGCGTCGCGGCAAGCGATCCTGTGCACGCGCCGCCCGCGATCGCCGCAGGAGCAGCCACCGTGGATGTTCCATCTCATGGCCGTCCACGGGGTCGACGCGGCGGACGCTTCCTACGAGACTGACCGCATGCAGTTCATCGGCCGCGGACGCAGCGTCGCCGCTCCGCTGGCGATGACCGACGCGGCGATGCTCTCCTGCAGCGAGGGTTCCGTGCTCGATCCGATCGTCGCGATCCGGCGCTGGATGACGCTCGAGCCGCAGCAGACCGCGACGATCGACATCGCGACGGGCATCGCCGAGACGCGCGATGGCGCGCTGGCATTGATCGGAAAATACCAGGACCGACACCTCGCCGACCGCGTGTTCGACCTCGCGTGGACGCACAGCGCGGTGGCGCTGCGGCAGATCAACGCGAGCGAGTCCGACGCGCAGCTCTACGGACGCCTCGCCGGCTCCGTCATCTACGCCAATGCGCTCCTGCGCGCGCAGGCCGGCGTGCTGGTGAGGAACCGGCGCGGTCAATCGGGATTGTGGAGCTACGCGATCTCCGGCGACCTGCCGATCGTGCTCCTTCAGATCGGGGATGGCGCGAACATCGAGCTCGTGCGCGGCATGGTGCAGGCCCACGCGTACTGGCGGCTGAAGGGGCTGGCGGTGGACCTCGTGATCTGGAACGAGGACCGCGGCGGATATCGCCAGGTGCTGCAGGACCAGATCATGGGACTCATCGCCGCGGGCGTCGAAGCGCAGGTGATCGATCGGCCCGGTGGGATCTTCGTGCGGCGCGCCGAGCAGATCTCCGAGGAGGACCGCATCCTGCTCCAGTCTGTGGCGCGCGCCATCATCACCGACCGCCGCGGCACGCTCGAGGAACAGGTCAACCGACGCGCGCTGGCGGAAGCGCGCGCCCCGCTCCTCGTGCCGACACGAGCCCACCGCGCCGACGGCGCGCCCTCGCATCCGAGCGCGCGCGCGCTGATCCTCTCCAACGGTCTCGGCGGCTTCACCGCCGATGGAAGCGAATACATCATCACCACGCTCGCCGGCCAAACGACGCCCGCGCCCTGGTCGAACGTGCTCGCGAACCCGGAGTTCGGGACGCTCATCTCCGAGAGCGGGCTCGCGTACACGTGGAGCGAGAACGCCCACGAATACCGCATCACGCCCTGGCACAACGATCCGGTGAGCGATGCAAGCGGCGAGGCGCTCTACCTGCGCGACGAGGAATCCGGCCATTTCTGGTCGCCGTCGATGCTGCCGCGACGCGGAGCGGGCGCCTATGTCGCGCGCCACGGCTTCGGCTACAGCGTCTTCGAGCACTCCGAGGACGGCATCCACTCCGAGCTGTGGGTCTACGTGGCGATCGACGCACCGGTGAAATTCTCGGTGCTGAAGGTTCGCAATGCGTCCGGCCGGCCGCGCCGTCTCTCGGCCACGGGCTACGTGGAATGGGTGCTGGGAGATCTGCGCGCGAAGACGGCCATGCACGTGATCACCGAAGTCGAGGCCAGGGCCGGCGCGCTCATCGCGCGCAACGCCTACAACACCGAATTCCCCGATCGCGTCGCGTTCTTCGACGTGGACGATGCGTCCCGCAGCGTGAGCGCCGACCGCACCGAATTCCTCGGGCGCAACGGCACGCTCTGCAATCCGGCGGCGATGGCGCGAACCCGTTTGTCGGGCAAGGTGGGCGCGGCCCTGGATCCTTGCGCCGCGATGCAGGTCGCGTTCGAGCTCGACGACGGCGAGGAGCGCGAGATCGTCTTCAGGCTCGGCGTCGGACGCGACGGCAGCGAGGCGTCGAGCCTGCTGCAGCGCTTTCGCGGCGCGGCGGCGGCGCGCGCTGCCCTCGATGCGGTGCGCGCCCATTGGCAGCATACGCTTGGCGCCGTACAGGTGAAGACGCCGGATCCGGCGTTCGACGTGCTCGCCAACGGCTGGCTGCTGTATCAGACCATCGCATGCCGCGTGTGGGCGCGCAGCGGTTACTACCAGTCGGGCGGCGCGTTCGGGTTCCGCGACCAGCTGCAGGATGCGATGGCGCTGGTGCATGCCAAGCCGGCGCTCGTGCGCGAGCACCTGCTGCGTTGCGCCGCACGCCAATTCGTGGAGGGCGACGTCCAGCATTGGTGGCATCCACCGTCCGGTCGCGGAGTGCGCACGCGCTGCTCGGACGACTACCTGTGGCTGCCGCTCGCCACGGCGCGCTATGTGGGTGCCACCGGCGATCGCGGCGTGCTCGATCAATCCATCCATTTCCTCGAAGCGCGCGCCGTGAATCCGGAGGACGACTCCTATTACGACTTGCCGCGGCGCTCCGCGGAGTCGGCGAGCCTCTATCAGCATTGCGTGCGCGCGATCACGCACGGCCTGCGGTACGGCGCCCACGGCCTGCCGCTGATGGGGTCGGGCGACTGGAACGACGGCATGAACCGCGTGGGGATCAAGGGCACGGGCGAGAGCGTGTGGCTGGGTTTCTTCCTGTGCACGGTGCTCGATCAGTTCGCAGCGATCGCGCGCCTGCAGGGCGACGCATCCTTCGCCGAGCGCTGCAAGTCCGAGGCCGCGGCGCTGCGCAGGAACCTCGAGCTGCACGGCTGGGACGGCGAGTGGTACCTGCGGGCGTACTTCGACGACGGCTCGCCGCTGGGCTCGGCGACCAATCCCGAATGCCGCATCGACTCCATCGCGCAGAGCTGGTCCGTGCTCTCCGGCGCGGGCGACCCGGCGCGCGCGCGCATCGCGATGAACGCGGTCGATGCCCGACTCGTGCGCCGAGACCACGCGCTCATCCAGCTTCTCGATCCGCCGTTCGATCGATCGCATCTCGACCCGGGCTACATCCGCGGCTACGTGCCCGGCGTCCGCGAGAACGGCGGGCAGTACACGCACGGCGCGATCTGGGCGGCGATGGCCTTCGCCGCGATCGGCGATCGCGAGCGCGCCTGGGAGCTCGCCGCGATGATCAACCCGGTGAACCATGCGCGCACACCCGAGGCCGTGGCGACCTACAAGGTCGAACCGTACGTGATTTCCGCGGACGTCTACGCGCTCGCGCCCCACATCGGCCGGGGCGGATGGAGCTGGTATACGGGCTCCGCCGGCTGGATGTACCGCCTCTTCGTCGAATCGTTGCTGGGGCTCACGCGCGAAAAGGACCGGCTGCGGTTCGCGCCCTGCATTCCGGCGGACTGGCCCGCGTTCACGGTGCGCTATCGGTACCGCGAGACCGTCTATGACATCGCGGTGCAGCAAGTGGTCGCGGCGGGCGAGAGGTCGGGCGCGACGAGCGTCAAGCTGAACGGCGTCGCGCAGCCGGACAACTCGATAGCGCTCGCCGGCGATCGCGACGAATATCACGTCGTCGTGCTGTGCGTACGCTAGCGCACCGACTATCGCGGCGTTTCGCGATAGCCTCGAACCCATGATCCTCCGGACACTCGCCGCGCTGTTGCTTGCCGCCGCGGCCGGCTGCAATACGCTCCCCGTCATCGTGCCGGACATGGCTGCGCGCTCGTCCGCGCCGGTTCAACTCGACGGTGCCCGCGGGCCGTTGTCGGCCGCGCAAAGCAAGGCCATCCTCGCCCGGCTGAAGAGCCGCGGCGAGGAGACCAGCATCTTCGACCGCCACCTCGCGCTCGAGGAGGGGGTCGCCGGCACTGCCTTGATGGTGGGGAACAAAGTGACGTTGCTGCAGGACGGCCCGGCGACCTACCAGGCGATGTTCGATGCGATCGCCGGCGCCAAGGACAGCATCAACATGGAGAGCTACATCTTCGAGGATGACGAAATCGGCAGGAAATTCGCCGATGCGCTGATGGCCAAGCGCTCGCAAGGCGTCCACGTCGCCCTCATCTACGACAGCGTCGGCTCGAACGGCACGCCACGCGAATTCTTCAAGCGCCTGACCGACAACGGCGTGGAGGTTCTGGAATTCAATCCCATCAATCCGCTCGCGTTGAAGAAGGGCTGGCAGGTGAACGCGCGCGACCATCGGAAGCTCCTGGTGGTCGACGGGCGCACGGCATTCATGGGCGGGGTGAACATCAGCAGCGTCTATTCCTCCGGTTCGTTCAATCCCGGCTCGAAGCGGCATGCGGACGGCACGCCGACATGGCGCGACACCCATTTGCGGGTGGAGGGTCCGGTGGTCGCTGAATTCCAGAGACTGTTCCTCGAGACCTGGCAAAAACAAAACGGCGCGACGCTCGAAGCGCGCGATTCCCTCCCGGTCATCGCCAACCAGGGCAAGGAGGTCGTGCGCGCGATCGGCAGCTCCCCCGACGAGCCCTACAGCCTGATCTACGCGACGCTTATCTCCGCCATCAGCTGCGCCGAAACCAGCGTGCAGCTGACCAATGCCTACTTCGTGCCCGACCCGCAATTGCTCGCCGCGCTGAAGGCCGCTGCGAAGCGCGGCGTGGAGGTCACGCTCATCCTGCCCGGCGTTACCGACAGCTGGATGGTGCTCAACGCCGGACGATCGCACTACGAAGACCTGCTGGAGGCGGGAGTGAAGATCTACGAGCGGCGCGGCGCGATGCTGCATGCCAAGACGGCGGTCATCGACGGCGTCTGGTCCACCATCGGATCGTCGAACCTCGACTGGCGCAGCTTCCTCCACAACCAGGAGATCAATGCCGTGGTGCTCGGGCAGGAGTTCGGTGCGCAGATGCAGGCGATGTTCGATGCCGACCTCGCCGCATCCGAGTCGATCACGCGCGAGGCGTGGGCCCGGCGGCCGCTCGGCGACCACGTGAAGGAGACCGCGGCGCGGATGTGGGCGCGATGGCTGTGAAAGCGTTGCGCGCGTTCCTGGGCCTGACTGCCGCGTCGTTCATCGCGACGGCGAGCGCGCAGCAGAGCGTGGGCACGGACGCGGCGAGCGCGGCAGGGCTCCGGTCGCAGTACTCGGTGGTGGCGGGCCAATACCAGCGCAACCCGTTCCAGCGGCCGCTGCGCGTCGACTCGAGCGAGGGGCCGGGAGGCCTGAAGGGCGAGATCACCGCCCTGGTCGAGCATCCCTTCGCCATCGCGGTCGCGGCGCTGGACATGCCATCCCAGTGGTGCGAGATCCTGATCCTGCACCTCAACACGAAGTACTGTCGCGCCACCCTGGAGGGCGAGCGAGCGATCCTCCACGTCGTCATCGGCAAGAAGTATGACCAGCCGGTGGAGGAGGCCTATCGCGTGGACTTCGTCTATCGAGTCGCCGCCGAAAGCCGGGACTACCTGCAAGTGAGGCTGACCGCCGACGAGGGCCCGCTCGGAACGCGCGACTATCGCATCGTCCTCGAGGCGGCACCCGTGGAGGGCGGACGGACCTTCATGCGGCTTTCGTACTCGTACTCGTACGGAATGATCGCGCGGCTTGCGATGCAGGCCTATCTCGCGACCATTGGAAGCGGCAAGGTCGGTTTCACCGTGGAGGGCAAGGGACTCGACGGCGAGCCGCGATACATCGCCGGCATGCGCGGAGTGACCGAGCGCAACGCGATGCGCTACTACCTCGCGGTCGAGTCCTATCTCGGCGCCTTGTCGGTTCCTCCGCGGGAGCGCGCGGAGAAGAGCTTCCACGACTGGTTCGACGCGATCGAACGCTACCCGCGCCAGCTGCACGAGATGCAGCGGCACGAGTACCTGGCGATGAAGCGCAAGGAATACACCCGGCAGATCGCCAAGGCGACCTGACCTCTCTTCGGTACGGTGACCGCGATCGTTCTCGCCAACATCGTCGAGGAAAAGCGCGCCGAGATTTCCATCCTGCGCGGGAATCCGCAACGTGCACGTCCGGCCACGCGCGCTCACGCCTCCCTCGCGACCTCCCGCGCGAGCTCGATGAAGCGCTGCACCGGCGGGCTCAGCGTCCGGTTCTTGAGCGTCACGAGGAGCGCGGGCGGCTGCGGCATCGGCATGTCCACGCGCAATTCCTTCAATGGATAACGCCCGGGATTGAAGCGCAGGATGGAATGCGGCAGTACCGCGATGAAAGGCCCGTTGAGACTGAGGATGGTGCGCAGGTGCACCGAGAACGTCATGATCTGCGGTCCCGCCACGCCCGCCGCCCGCAGCGCATCCACGACAGCGGCTCCACCGGGCGTGTCTGACGCGGGAGACACGATGGCGGCATCGGCCAGCTCGGCGGGCCGGATCTTCCTGCGCCTCGCCCAAGCGCTATCCGCTCCGGCCGCGAGGCAAACCCGATCGTGGAACAGCACCTCGGCCTGCAGACGCTCGCCAAGGTCCTCCTCGAAAGGCTTGGGCATCAACGTGAAGACGGCATCCGCGGTTCGCTCGTGCAAAGCATGGAATCCCGTGAGATGCGGCGTGGTCTGGAAGACATTCAGCCTCACGCGTGGATAGCGCTTTACGAAGCGCTCGATCACGGAGGGTAGGATGCCGGCGGCGATCGACTCGGCGCACGCGATCCGGATCTCGCCCCCCGTGGGATCCGAGAGCGACTCGATCTCCTGGACGGCCATCTTTAGCTCGTCGAAGGCCGCGCGGCCGCGCCTGAGGACCGCGGCACCATAGGCGGTGACCTCCACCCCGCGCGGCGTGCGGTCGAGCAGCGGCACCTGCAGCGATCCTTCGAGTGCCGCGATCGCCTGCGACACCGCCGACTGCGACATGCCCAGATGAATGCCCGCCTTGGCCATGCTGCCAAGCTGGACCACCGCGAAAAGGACATGCAGGTCGCGGAGTCGCACGCGGCGCCCGATACGGGCCGACCAGTCGCGCGGGTTTGCCATAAGTATTCCCTTATTTCCCTATCCAATAATCGCGCTTTTTCTTGTAGCACTCCAGCCCCTATCCTTCAGTCAGCTCGGAAAGAGGTAAAGGAAGCAGCCATGCCACACATGAGTATTCGAATCGGACTGGTGGCGTTGACCCTCGGGCTCGCGGCGGGCGCTGTGCCGGCCGCCGATGCATGGCCGCAACGCGCCGTGCACCTCGTGGTCCCGATCGGCGTCGGCAGCGCGCCCGACGTCGCCGCGCGACTCTTCGCGGAACGGCTCGCGCAGCGCTGGCAGCGGCCCGTGATCGTCGACAACCATCCCGGCGCCGAAGGCCTCGTGGGCGCGAGCGCTTTCGCGTCCTCGCGCGACGATCACACGCTGCTCTTCTCGCCGGCCGCCCCGATCAGCGTCTTCCCGCTCACGCATGAGAACCTGCCGTACGACGCGGCCACGGACTTCGTGCCGATCTCCTCGGCCATCGACACCTTCGGGTCCATCGCGGTGTGCTCCTGCGTAAAGGCTGCCACGCTGGACGAGCTCGTCGCGCTCGCGCGCGCGCAGCCCGGCACGCTCAATTGGGGCAGCGGCGGCGGCGCCTTCACGACGCTCATGGCCGGCTTCTCCCGCAGCGCTGGAATGGACATGGTGCACATCGCCTACCGCGAGCAGAACGCCGCGCTGCGCGACCTCGCCGAGGGCCGCATCCACGTATTCGCGACGACGCTCACGGCGCTGCTGCCGCTCGTGCAGGCGGGAAAAGTCCGCATCCTCGCCGTGACCAACGCGCGGCGCGCGCCGATCGCGCCCGACATTCCGACCGCGGTCGAGACGGGACATCCCGAGCTGAGGTTCGAGGGACTGGTCGGTTTCTTCGGTGCGCGCGGCATGCCCGCGGCCCGGCAAGAGAGGATCGCCGCGGACATCAACGCCGTGGCGGACGACGCGCTGCGCGATCGCCTCGCGGTGGCGGGCCAGCTCATGCGGCCGAGCACGCCGCGGCAATTCGCCGCGGAAATCGATGAGCAGCGCGCCGGGATAGCGGCGATCGTGCGCATCGTGGGAAGGATTCCCTGATGTTCTATGAGCCGCACAAGGACGACCACGGCCTGCCGTTCAATCCCTACAAATCGCTCGTCGTTCCGCGGCCCATCGGGTGGATCTGCACGGTCGATCTCGACGGCAGAGTCAACCTCGCGCCGTACAGCCAGTTCAACAATCTCGGATACGACCCGCCGTACGTGATGTTCTCCGCCAACTCGAAGCCCAGGGGAGGCGAGAAGGACAGCGTGCGCAACGCGCAGGACACGGGCGAGTTCGTGGTGAACATGGCGACCTACGAGCTGCGGGAAGCGATGAACGTCACCGCGCAGCATGTGCCCCGCGGCGTGGACGAGGCGGCCCTCGCGGGGCTCGAAATGATTCCGAGCCGGGTGGTGAGGCCGCCGCGCGTCGCACGCTCGCCCATCCACCTCGAGTGCCGCTTCCATGGGACGGTGGTGCTGCCCGGCAGCGCCTTCGACCGCGTGCATCACGTCGTCATTGGCCGCGTCGTTGGCGTGCACATCCGCGACGACGTCCTCACGGCCGAGGGCCGGGTCGACGTCGCGAGGGTCCGTCCGCTTGCGCGGCTGGGCTATTTCGATTACACCACGGTCGATTCGGCGTTCACGATGCGGCCACTGGGACCGGACATCGAGTCGCGCGAGGCCGGGCTCGAGGGCCGGCGCAGCGCCTTCGCCAGGATCGCATCGGAGTAGCCGAACCGCAAATGCAAACGCCCAACCACGAATGGCTGGGCGTTTGTCTTTAAAGGCCCTGGCGATGACCTACTTTCTCACGGGTAATCCGCAATATCATCGGCGCTGCGTCGTTTCACGCTCCTGTTCGAGATGGGAAGGGGTGGGGCCAA
>Ga0075426_10001347_pt1 | contig 17410 bp, 12 predicted proteins | sample SoiMethybrSBSTD5_FD_75304 | JGI IMG/M metagenome (GOLD analysis project Ga0075426, IMG submission 75304) | Bulk soil microbial communities from a Populus tree surrounding site in Tennessee, USA - Soil MetaG P. TD hybrid SBSTD5 | ecosystem: Environmental > Terrestrial > Soil > Tree plantation... | reverse complement strand
CGCGATGCCCCACCAGCCGTCGTCGACGCGGTCGTAGACGCCGGGCTGGTCGTTATCGTAGCCCAGCGTCTTCTGCGCGAACGGCTTGCCGCGCTCTTCCTCGGTATAAGGATAGAATCGCAGCCAGAAGGTCATCGTCTTGGTGTCGTCCATCGGCACGCGGAAGCGGATCGCGTGGTCCGGCCTCCGCCCGCGGCGCGCAGTCGTGTGCCGCGTGTGCGAAGGAAAAATCCAGTGCGAGAACTTCGGCTTCGTGATCCCCGGCACCTGCATGGAAATTTTCGCGCCGTAGTCGCGCCGCTCCCAGTCGATAACGGGGCGTTTCAACGCCATGTCCGGATACTCGGGCGCGTGGAGCGCGACGAGGTGCGTCTGATCGACCGAGTTCTCCGCGCGCTGGAGCCAGTTGCAGCAGTCCTCGCCCGCGCCTAAATGGCGCTCGCCGTCCTCGCGCGAGAAGAGATCGTAGCGCGGCAAGAGCGGCGCGGGATCGGGGCCGAGATAGGCGAAGACGAAGCCGCCGATCTCCTCCGCCTTGTAGGCCGGATGCTGGATGCGGTCTTTGAACGTGCTGCCCTCCGGCTCGGTCGGCTGCTCGACGCATTTGCCCGCGAGATCGTAGAGCCAACCGTGGTAGCAGCAGCGGATGCCGCAGTCCTCGATACGCCCGAACTCCAGCGAAGTCCCGCGATGCGAGCAATGGAGGCCCAATAGCCCCAGCTTGCCGTTGCCCGCGCGGAACAGCACGAGATCTTCGCCGAGCAGCCGGACTTTCGCCGGCCGGCTTTTTTGCGCGATGTGCTCGCTGAAAGCCACGGGCCACCAATAGCGGCGGAGCATCTCGCCGCCGGGCGTGCCGCGGCCGACGCGCGTCAATAGCTCGTTCTCTTCTTTCGAAAGCATCGGATGGTTCCTCCTAAAGCTTCAGCATCTTGGCGAGCTCTTCTTTGAGCTGTAAGCCGCTGTCCTCGCCCTTGAGATAGAATGCGATGGAATCCTTCGCCTCCTGGAGCTTGATCCCGCTCTCTTTCACATAACGCGCCATCTTGGTCCCTTCGACCAGATGCGACGAGACGAACTCGTGCTTTTCGAGCAGCGCCTGGCCTTCCTTCGAGGCGAGAAACGCGACGAAGAGTTTCGCGAGATTCGGGTGCGCGGAGCTCCGCGGCACGCCGAGCTGGAAGTACGACGGCAGCACCGGCGTCGAGCCGGGCACCGCGACGAGCGGCGCGCCCTTCGCCTGCCATTTCCACATCTGCTCGACCGCGCCGCCCATGTTCGCGGAGATCGCGAACTCGCCGCTGACGATGCGCTCCTCCTCGTTATAGCGCAGCCGCCCGACCGACATTGGGATCAGCTTGCGCGCGAAATCCTTCACCTTCTCCTCGCTCCAGATCATCGACATCTCGACCAGCCACGAGACGTACGGCGGGATGGCGAGCTTCCCCGCCCACGCGGGCGAAAAGCGCGGATCGACCAGGTCCTCATAGCGCTTCGGCGCTTTGTCTTTCGGGATGAGAGTCGAATTGTAGCTCATGCCGCGCAGCGAGGTGTAAACCAGCACGCCCTCGCGCGGATAGATCTCCATCTCTTTCTTGATCCAGGGAAACGTCCCGGACCAGTCGACTTTCTCCAGCGCGTTCTGCTGATGCAGCAGCGCGTAGTGCGAGTGCGACCCGAGATAGAAATCGGTGGACGATCGATTCCCGCTTTTCGCTTCGGTGATCACGCGCGCGGCCATCGCGTTCATGTCCGGCCCGGCGGCAAAGTTGATGCGCGCCTTCAGCCCGTACTTCTTGTTGAAGGCCTCCTCGATCTCCGCCATCGCCTTCTTGCCGCCGAAGGTCTGCGCGCCCGCGATGAAGTTGAACTCGCTTTCTTTTTTCGCCGCGGCGACGATCTCGACGATCGTCGCGGCGCGGACACTGGAGAGCACCGGCGCGAGCAGTAAAAATACGGGGAGACAGCGTGACAGGATCTTCTTCAAGGTCCGCCTAGTCGAGCAAATCTTCGTGGGGCACGAGCCGGATGATTTCGTTTTTCGCCGCGTCGCGCACCACGCCGATGGGATCGCGTCCTTTCTGGACCGCCTCGATCGATTCGCGATACAAACGGCGCAATAGGATCACGCCCTTGTCGGTCGCGCCGAGATGCTCGGTCGAGCGGTCGTAGACCGTCCCCTGGCTTTCCTGGGCAGCGCGGTCCTGATCCCCGCGCGCGAACCAGCCGATCGAGTCGTCCCAGCGATAGACGCCTTGTTTGGTATCGACGATGCCCTGGTCCGAGCGATCCTCCATGATCTTCACCGCCTGGCCGTCGCGCGCGGCGCCGAACTCGACGGTGAAATGCATCGAGCAGGTGTCGTCCACCGGCACGCGCCAGCGCATTACCTCGCCCGCGCTGCTGGCGCGGTGCTCGGTCGGGTGGCCTTCCTCGACGTTGCCGGTCTTATTCATCGTCGGCATGACGAAATAATTGACGTGCGCCCACTTCCTCCCGTCGACACGGCGCGTGTAGGTGTTGACGATGCCGTGCTCGAACGATTGCGGGTTGATCTCGCCGTCGTCCCACGTCGGCGTCGAGGCAGTGCGGTGGAGCCACTTGAGATGATGCTGGTCGACGGAGTTCTCGATCATCTGGAAAAAATTGCAATGGACGAGTCGCCCCTGGCGCGCGCGCATTCCGTCCTCGCGCACGAGCACGTCGTAGCGCGGGAGCAGCGGCGCCGGGTCGGGGCCGAGATAGGCGAAGACGACGCCACCCAGCTCCTCGACCTTGTAGGCACGCTGGCGCACGCGCTCTTTAAAATTGCTTTCCGGCGGCTCGCCCGGCTGCTCCATGACACGGCCGTCGACCGCGTAAAGCCAGCCGTGATAGCAGCAGCGCAGCCCGCCGTCCTCGATGTGGCCGAACTCCAGCGACGTGCCGCGATGCGCGCAGCGGAGCGTGAGCAGTCCGAGCTTGCCGGCGTCGTCGCGGAAGAGCACGAGATCTTCGCCGAGCAACCGCTTCTTAATGGGACGCTTTTTCAGCTCCGCGGCGAAGCCGATCGGATGCCAGTAGCGCCGCAGCATCTCGCCGGCCGGCGTGCCCGGACCGACGCAGGTATAAAAATCGTTTTCTTCGCGCGACAGCATGACGACCTCGATTCTACTGCTTCAATATATTCGCCAGCTCTTCCTTAAACTTCAGCCCCTCGCCCGTCTCGCTCTTGAGATAGTAGTCGATCGACTGCTTCGGCTCCTGGAGCGCGACCCGGTTGTCGCGCAGGTATTTCGCCATGATCGTTCCTTCGACGAGATGCGAGCTGCGCGATTCGTTCTTCTGCAGCAGGCCCTGGCCCTCCTTGGAGGCCATGAAGGCGACGAAAAGCTTGGCGAGATTCGGATGCGCCGAATTCTTCGGCACACCGAGCTGGAAATAATCGGTGTTGATGGGAGTCAAACCCGGCACGGCGACGAGCGGCGCGCCTTTCGGCTGCCAGTCCCACATATGCTCGAGCGCGCCGCCGATGTTCGCCATGATGGGAAACTCGCCGCTGACGACGCGCTCCTCCTCGTTATAGCGCAGCCGCCCGGCCGACAGCGCCACGACTTTGCGCGCGAAATCCTTGACCTTGTCCTGGCCCCAGGCGAGCGACAGCTCCGCCAGCCATGCGACATAGGGCGGAATCGCGAGCTTTCCCGCCCAGGTCGGGCTCAGGCGCGGATCGACCAGATCGAGATAGTTTTTCGGGGCTTTGTCTTTGGGAATCAAGCTGGAGTTGTAGATGATGCCGTTGGGCGACGTGTAGACCAGCACCCCCTGGCCGGGAAAGATCTCCATCTCCTTGGTGAGCCAGGGAAAGATTCCCGACCAATTGACCGTCTCCAGCGCGTTTTCTTTGTGCAGCAGAGCGAAGTGCGATTGCGAGCCGAGGAAGAAATCGGAAGACGACTTTCTTCCGGCTTTGAATTCCGTGATGAGCCGCGCGGCGCGCGCGTTCATATCGGGGCCGGCGGCGAAGTTGATGCGGAGCTTGAGGCCGAATTTTTTCGCGAACGCGCCTTCGATCTCCGTCATCCCTTTGCGGCCGCCGAAGGTCTGTGCGCCGGCGACAAAGACGAGCTCTTCGCCTTCCTTCTTCGCCGCCGCGGTGACCTGCTCGAGGCTCTCCGCGGCGACCGACGCGATCTGCCCGGCGAAGAATGCGGCGCCGAGAACCAGCGCCGCGAGCGCGGCCTTAAACGGCGGCATGCGCCAGCTCCGCGCCGTCGAGCTTATATTCGCTGGGCACCAGCCGAAGAATGTTGTTTTTTTCCGGGTCGCGAATGATGCCGATGGGGTCCTGACCGTTCCTCACGGCGTCGATCGACTGCTTTAACATGCGCCGCAGCAGAATGACCCCTTCGTCGGAGACGCCTAAATGTTCCGAGGTGCGATCGAAGATCGGCCCCTGGCTCTCCTGCGCGCAGCGGTCCTGATCGCCGCGCGCGATCCAGCCGGTCTCCTCGTCCCAGCGGTATTTTCCCGGCACGCTGTCGAGGAGTCCTTGCTCGCTCTGATCGGCGGGCATGCGCGCCGGCGCTTTGCCGTCGGCGAGCGGACCGAAGTAGAGCGTGAAGTGCATCGTGTTGGTGTCGTCGATCGGCACGCGCCAGCGGAGCGCCTCGTACCCCTCGTGCGTCGCGGCGAATGCCGCCGGATGATCCTCGGGCAGGTGGTAACCGACCTTGTTCATGTTCGGCATGAGAAAAATGCTGATGGTCCGGTAGTACTCGTCGCCGACGCGGCGCGTGAAGGTGTCGAGGATACCCCACTCGGTCGCCTCGGAAGTGAGCTTCTCGTCGCGCCAGTGGCGCGTCTTCGGCGTCCGATGCAGCCACTTGAAGTGGTGCTGATCGACGCTGTTCTCGACCATTTGCAGGAAGTTGCAGTGAACGATACGCGCATTCAGCGCGCGCACGCCGTCGTCTCTGACGAGAACGTCGTAGCGCGGAAAAAGCGGTGCGGGATCGGGTCCGAGATAGGCGAAAACGATTCCGGCGAGCTCCTGGACCTTGTAGGCCGGCTGGCGCACGCGCCCTTTGTAACTGCTGTCGGGCGGCTCGCCCGGCTGTTCCAGGACTTTGCCTTCGACGTCGTACAGCCAGCCGTGGTAGCAGCAGCGGAGACCGCCGTCCTCGATATGGCCGAATTCCAGCGAGGTGCCTCGGTGCGAGCAGCGGAGCGTCAAAAGACCCGCCCGGCCGCGGTCGTCGCGGAACACGACGAGATCCTCGCCCAACAGCCGGCGCTTGACCGGCCGGCTCTGCAACTCCCGCGACAAGGCGATCGGATGCCAATAACGTCTCAGCATCTCGCCGCCGGGCGTACCGCGCCCGACGCGCGTCAGCGTCTCGTTTTCTTCGAAGCTCAGCGCCATCGTTGCCTCCCCTTTCGCGGCACTGATGGTGAGCTAGCACACGGAGAAAATAGGTGTCAACCGGACCGCGCTGCCGCCGTCCGCGAGATAGAATATCGGAAGAAATAATTAAGGGAAGGAGGGCCTCCCGCGCCGAAGCGCGGAAGGCCCCGTTGGGTGGAGCGAACTAAATTTTTCGAAACGGACTGCTCGCGCTTCTCAAACCCTGAATGTGCATGGGACCGGCCGGCTTGTCTTTAGCAGGCGCGACATCTTCTTCCAGCAGCTTGTCGAGGGCGTCGTCGCCGCGGAGGCCTTCGAGTTTCACCTTGATGCGCAGGTTATTCGCGCTGTCGGCGTTGATGAGCGCCTGCTCGAGACTGATTTTGCTTTCTTTGTAGAGCATGAGCAGCGCGTGGTCGAAGGTCTGGCAGCCTTCCTGGATGCCCTGCTCCATCGCCTCTTTGACGACATCCATCTGGCCTCTTTTAATCAGTTCCTTGATGCGCGGCGTGTCCATGAGGATCTCGATCGCGGCTACGCGCTTGCCGTCGACGCCGGGCACCAGACGCTGCGAGATGATGCAGCGGAGATTGAGGGAAAGCTGCATCAAAATCTGCGGGTGGCGCGGCTCGGGAAAGAAGTTGAGGATGCGCTCGAACGACTGGTTGGCGTTGGTCGAATGCAGCGTCGCGAGACAAAGATGGCCGGTGTCGGCGAAGGTGATCGCCGCCTCCATGGTGTCGGAGTCGCGGATCTCGCCGATGAGAATGACGTCCGGCGCCTGGCGCATCGCGTTTTTCAGCGCGTCGCCGAACGAGTCGGTGTCGAATCCCAGCTCGCGCTGGTTGACGATCGACTTTTTATGCGGGTGGATGAATTCGATCGGGTCCTCGACGGAGATGATGTGCCCCGGCGCGTTGGCGTTGCGGTGGTCGATCATCCCGGCGAGCGAGGTCGATTTACCGGAGCCGGTCGCCCCGACGACGAGCACGAGACCGCGCTTGGTCATCGCGATGTCCTTGAGGATCTGCGGCAGCCCGAGCTCGTCGAGCGTCTCGATCTCGGTGCGGATGCGGCGGATGACGATGCCGACCGAGCCGCGCTGGCGAAAGACGTTGACGCGAAAACGGCTCAGCTTCTGGTACGAGAGCGCCAGATTCATCTCCATGTGCTCGTTGAACTGCTGCCACTGCCGCTCGTTCATGAAAGATTTCGCCAGCGCTTCAAGCTCCTCGTGCGTGAAGACATGCTCGCCGATCGGCTGCACGATGCCCTGGATGCGGTACATCGGCGGACTCGCGACGGTGAAATAAATGTCCGACGCGTTCCGCTCGACCATGACTCCTAAAAATTCCGTGAGGTTGATGCTCGCTTCCGACATACGGCGTCTCCTTTTACTGCGCCTTCGCCACGATTAAGCCCGCCCGCGGCTGGCCGCGACCCCCCCGACGCCGAAAGCGCCGCTGCCGAAAAGGTTCGGCGTCATGCTGCGCGACTGCGCTTCGTCCTGCGTGACGACGCCGCGGCTCGCCAGATCGACGAGCGCCATATCCATCGTCTGCATGCCGTCCTTCTGGCTCACCTGCATCGTGCCGGGTATCTGGTGGATTTTTCCCTCGCGGATGAGGTTGCGGATGGCGGTCGTGCCGGTCATGACCTCGAGCGCGGCGACGCGGCCGTCGCCGGCCTTTTTCTTCAGCAGGGTCTGCGTGATGACCGCTTCGATCGATTCGGCGAACTGCGCCCGGATCTGCGCTTGCTGGCTCGGCGGAAAGACGTCGATGACGCGGTCGACGGTCTTGGGCGCGCTGGAAGTATGCAGCGTGCCGAAAACCAAGTGGCCGGTCTCGGCCGCGGTCAGCGCGAGCTGGATCGTTTCCAGATCGCGCATTTCGCCGACGAGAATGATGTCGGGGTCTTCGCGCAGCGCCGCGCGCAGCGCGTTGGCGAACGAATGCGTGTGGAAGCCGAGCTCGCGCTGGTTCACCAAACACTTCTTCGACCTGTGGACGAACTCGATCGGGTCCTCGACCGTGAGGATGTGGCCTTCGAAGTCTTCGTTGAGATAATCGATCATCCCCGCGAGCGTCGTCGATTTGCCGGATCCCGTCGGGCCGGTGACCAGGACCAATCCCTTTTCCTTGTCGCAGAGCTTCTTGAGAATCGGCGGCATCCCGAGCTGATCGAGCGTCAGGACCTTGGAGGGAATCGTACGAAACACCGCGCCTTCGCCCTTCCGCTGCATGAAGACGTTGACGCGGAAGCGCGCGATGTCGCCAAGCTCGAACGAGAAGTCGACCTCGAGCGTCGACTCGAAGGTCTTGCGCAAGGCGTCGTTCATGATGTCGTAGACCATCGCGTGGACCTGTTCCTTGGCCAACGCTTCGTGTTCGAGCTTCTTCAAATCGCCGTGAATGCGGAGCATCGGCGGCTCGCCGGAACTCAAGTGGCAGTCCGAGGCGCCCTGCTCGACGCCGAAGGCAAGTAATTGGGCGATATCCATCGTTACGGCCTCCCGACTTTAGCGCTTATGCGTACAATTCTTGGCACTCAAAAGTAAAACTTTGACACTGCCTGCACGTTCCTTAGCGCTAAAAACACGGAATTTCGGCGATTTTCGCCGAAACCGCGATTTCGCTTTAATCAATTCAGCAATTATCGGGCCGACTGCGGGTCGGGGGTGGAAGCGTCTAAGCGGCCGGGATCGGGAAGGCTATTAAGGCGTCCAAGCCACCGTTTTTTCACGGCGGAAACTTGGCCACAAGCTCCTGAAGGCGCTCCTTGGCGTCTTTCAGGACCGGCTCGCCGTCGCCGGTGAGGAGCACGTCGAAGTCGAGCACGAGCAAGGCTTCGACGCTTTCGCGGAGCCGCGGAAGATTGTCGATGACTTTTTCCGGCAGAAGCGAACATCGGCCGGGCGGATTGCCGATGACCGCGTCGCCGACGATGAGAATCCGCCGGCCGGGCCAATGGAGCGCCACCTCGCCGGGCGATTTCCCGGCGGCGGCGACGACGACAAGCGGGCCGATTTTGGCGCCGGCGCGGAGGTCCTCGTCGATGATCGCGTCTTCCTTGCGCGCGTGCGGCGCGTCGGCGGGATGGATCGCCGTGCGCGCGCCGGTGCGCTCGCGCACGGCATTCGCCGCGCGCGAGTGGTTGCGGTTGGTGATGAGAATGCGGGCCGCGCCGCGGCGCTCGATCTCCGATAGATCGTCGGCGCCGGGCTCGACCGGATCGATGACCAGGTTTCCGTCCGGGTGGACGATCAGGTGGCCGTTGAAATTATAGCCGTGCGGCTCTGAAAACCACGGCCAGGTGAAGATGTCTTTTACAACCTCGCGCATCTTCGTGCCTCGAGCGCGGGCCTGATCCGCGCCTACACTCACCTAATCATCATGGTGATGATGGTGATGGTGGTGATGGCCGCGGCCGGTCTCCGTGTGACGGAAGATCAGCGACTTGATCACGACCGGAACCGCGCGCGCATCCGGCAACTCTTCGCCGATGTCGACGAAGTCGAAATCCTTGAGATCGATGCCGTCGATCGAGATGATGCCGGCGCCCGGCAGCAATTCGCGCTCCAGAATATTGCCGACGAGCTTCGCAATGTCCGCGTCGAATACGAGCACGAGCGGCTGCCCCTTGTCGACGTGGTCCTTCATCGCGTCGGCGATGCCCTGCGCGAGGTTGCGGATCAGCGGATACGACGGCCCGAGCTCCCAGTGGAGCGCGAGCGCGATCGGCCGCTCGCCGTCGATGTCGAAGCGCTGGAGCGCTTTGGCGACGGCCGACTCGACGGCGGCCGGCGCGAGCGGCTCGACCTGCTCGAATTCCGGCGTGACGACCTGCAGGTTCCGGAGCGGCAGCAGGTCCGGGTGGGAGAGATAGATCGTGTTGCCGCTCACCTGCACGGTGTACTGCGACGCGCCGATGACCGTCGCGCGGATGCGCACCTCGGGGGACTTCAGCGGGATTTTCTTTCCGAACTTCTCCGCCGCTTCGCGCACGCGCCGGCCGAGCTGATTGCCGAGGTCGCCAAGATTGCGTTTTTCGTTTCCGTAAACATATTCCGAGACGCCGCCGGAGAACATGATGGCGTCGACTTTGTCGGTGTAGTCGAGGTTGGGCGTAAGCAGCAGGTTCTGGACGAACGGCGAGAGCTTGCCGCGCTCGAGGACCGCGAAGAGCGAGTCGCAAAGCAGCTCGGACATCTTCTCCTTTTCGGCGTCGCTCATCGTGCCGCCGAGCTTGAGGTCGATGCCGGCCTGCTTGGCGATCTTGACGCCGGTGTCTTCGAGCCGGTTGATCTTCCCCTGCTCGTCCATCGCGACGAGCCGCGCGCCGACTTCCACGGCGCAGGTATCGATCACCTTGCCGCTCTGCGTGATCGCGATCTTGCTCGTGCCTCCGCCGACGTCGACGTTCATGACGGTGTAGTTGTTGCCTTCGTGCATCGTGAGATGCACCGCGCCCGAGCCATAGGCGGCGAGAATCGCCTCCAGGTTGTGGCCGGCGGTCGCGCAGACGAATTTGCCCGCCTCGGTCGAGAAAAGCTCGGCGATCGCGTCGGCGTTTTTCTTCTTCGCCGCCTCGCCGGTGACGATAACGGCGCCGGTGTCGATGTCCTTGGGCGTCACGCCCGCCTTCTGATACGCGTCGTGAATGAAATCGCGCAGCTTGTTCGTGTCGATCGTCGTCTTGTCGACGTAAGGCGTTAAAAGGATCGGCGATTCGTGCAGGATCTCGCGCTTGACCACGACAAAGCGGCTCGAGAGCGCGATGCCCTGGCGGCGAAGAAGCAGGCGCGAGAAGATCAGATGCGAAGTGGAAGAGCCGATGTCGATTCCCACCGATGTAAGCTGTATGCGCTCGGACTTCCACATCGGGTGGTCTTCGTCCATCGGCATCTCATCGCCTTCTTCGTCCTCGTATTCGTCATGCAGGTAGTAGTATTCCTCGGCTGTCGGCTCAAACATTCCCCAATATTCCTTTCTCTATTGATTTCCGGTGCAGGATTAAACCATTTGCATACCACAAGAAACGCCGGCTTGCCAAGCGTTTGAGCCCGTCCGGACTCGCCGCAGAAAACGGCGCGATACGAACGCCGGCCAGCGTAGACAAGGCAAAGTCGGGATAGTAAGATGACGAGGTCGGCACGCCATGGGCCAGGAAGAGTACAGCGAATTAGCCGCGTTTCTCCGGCGGTTCATCCGCCGTTTCCGCGCGGTTAAAGGCCTCGAAGGGTTATGCCTCTTCGGCATCGCCGTCGTACTGCTCTTCTCGCTCGGTCTCGCGGTCAAAGAAATCAAACATTTTTTCCCGTACGCGCCGGCGATCTACACCGTCCTCGCCGCCGCGGCCATGATCGCGCCGCTCGGCTGGACGTTTTTTCAGCTCTGGCGGCGTGTCTCCGATGAATGGGCGGCGCTCTACATCGAGCGGCAATGCCCGCAGCTGAAGAACAATCTCATCAATTCGCTCCAGCTCTATCCCGAGATCGCGCGGTCGGAGCGGCCCGCCGAGATTTCCGCGTCGATGATCCTCGCGCTGCTGCGCTCGACGCGCCGGCAAATTCACTCGCTCAAGGCAGAAGAGCTCGTCAGCACCGGACCGGCGCTGGCCAAAGGCCGGCTGCTCGCGATCCTCTTCGTGCCGGTGCTCGCGGTCGTGCTGTTCAATCCGTCTTCGGTGAGCGATACCTTCAGCCTGCTCGCGCACCCGCTGAAGGACATCCCGCCGTCGGAGACGCGCATCGATCTCGCGCCCAAGGGGGCGCGCATCGCGCGCGGGGACGCCGTGACGCTTCAGGCGGTGTCGTCCGGCGCGATTCCCAAAACGATGGACCTCTGGGTCGCGCGCGAAGGCGGCGCGCCGGAGCGCCTTACGATGGAATCGGCCGGCGGCGGCAAATTCACCGCGACGCTCAACGACGTGAAAGAAAGCTTTTCTTACCGCGCCGTGACGGGCACCTTCTCCTCGCCGAGCTATCGGCTCGAAGCCGTCGATCCGCCGGAGGTCGGCAATCTGCGCGCGACGCTGTATCCGCCCAATTACACCGGCCTCGCGGCCGAAAATATCCAGGGCGGCAACCTCGAAGGGCTGCGCGGCTCGACCGTGCGCCTCGAAGGCGTGACGAGCAAAGAGGTCGTCAAGGCCAAGCTCGTGCTCGATCAGGGCAAAGAGGTGCCGCTTAAAATCGACGGCAAAACCTTGCAGGGAAATCTCGTCCTTTTTCAATCCGGCCGCTACCAGATCGAGGTCGAGGACGCGCTCGGCTTCCGCAACCGGCCGATCGCGTACGACATCCGCATTCGCCCCGACGGCTTCCCGACCGTGGAGATACTGAAGCCGACGGAAGACCTCGAAGTGAACGGCGACGAGACGCTGTCGGTCGAATTCACCGCGCGCGACGACTTCGGCATCCAGGAGGCGGCGGTTGTCATCAAAATCGCCGGCCGCGAGGAAAAGATTCCTATCAGGCTCGACAACGTGAAGAAGCTGATCCCGCGCGAGCGCATCGATATCGATCTCGGACGCCTCGGTCTCACCGAGGGGACGGAAGCGATCTACAACATCGAGGTGCGCGACAACGACACGATCTCGGGGCCGAAGATCGGCGTCTCCCGCGGCCTGCGGCTTACGCTGAAGAATATCCGCGGCGAGCACCAGCAGCTCGCCGAGACGATTCGCGACCTATCGAACAAGATGATGGATCTGCTCGGCGAGCATCTGGAGCGGCCCGCCGACAAGAACGCCGACGGCGCTTTCGACAAAAAGCTCGGCGACATATCGAAGAGCATCGAAGAGCTCATGAAGCGGAGCGAGAAGGACCGTCTCACGGATTTCGCGACCTATTCCGATCTGGAGGCGCTCAGGCGCAACCTGGACTACACCAAGAACGAGCTGCTGCAGCGCGAGGCGCAGGCTCGGGGCGAGGAAAAGGAAAAAGCCCGCGACGATGTCTCCAGCGAGCTCGAGCGCATGTCGCTTCTCGCCGAGGACATCGGTAAGCGTCTCAAGGCCGAAGAGGTCGCCAATTCCGCGCGCGATCTCATGAAGGGCCAGGAGCGGCTCATGGACGCGCTCGAAAAGCTCCGTAGTGGAGACAAGAATCTCGACGAGGTGTTGAAGCAGCTCTCGCAGATGGCCAATCTCCTCAACTCGCTCCAGCGCTCGCTATCCCAGATGGCGTCGCAGCTGCCGGACGATTTCGTCAACAGCGAGGCGCTTCAGGGGCTCAACTTCGGCGACATGCAGCGCATGATGGACGAGATCCGCAAGAAGCTCGCCCAGGGCGACATCGAGGGCGCCATGCAGCTCGCGCGCGAGCTGTTCAACCAGATGGCGTCGATGGTTGCGGCGCTGCAGAACGCGCAGCAGTCGGCGATGTCGTCCAGCATGGGGCGCATGCAGGGCGAGATGATGCGCTCGGCGAACGAGCTGCAGCAGCTCGCGCGCGAGCAGCAGGATCTGCTCGTCGATACGGAAGCCGCCAATAAGCGCGCGCTCACCGAGCGCGAGAACGTGCTCAAGGAAAAACTCGACCGCTTCATGCAGAAGGCCAACCGCGAGCTCTCGCGCATGGCCGAGATGTTCCCCGACGTGGAGGGCGGCGGCCCGCCGGCCGAAGACAAGCTCGACGACGCCACCGTCAACAATCTCGTCAAAGAGATGATCGGGCGGCTGCTCAGGAAGGATTTCGCCGGCTTCGATGAAATCCTGGGCATGGCGCAAAAGGAGCTCGACAAAAAGCCTTCGCGGCAGCAGGAAGCCAGAGCCGGACAGGCGCAGGCGAGCCTGAAGGACCTGAAAGGCGAGCTCGACTCGCTGCTCGGCATTCCGGCGGCGGAGCTCAAGGATTCCGAGCGGGCCGGGCTGCGCGATCTCGAGCGGCGGCAGGGCGCGCTCAAGCAGCGCACCGACCAGTTGCACGAGAAATTGGAATCGCTCTTCCAGCTCTTCCCGTCGCTCGATCCGCAGATCACGAAAAATATCAAGGAGGCCGGCGGCTCGATGGGGAACGCCCAGGGTCGCTTGGGCCAGCTCGACTCCAAAGGCGCCGTGCCGCCGGAGCGCCGCGCGCTCGAACAGCTCTCTCAGTCTCAGCAGCAGATGCAGAGCGCGATGCAGCAGATGGCGCAGCGCGGCCAGCTCGGGCGCATGGCGGTATCGCGGCTTTTCAGGATGGGACGCATGCTGCCGTCCGGCGAGCTCGTGCCGCTGCCGGGGATCCCGCAGCTGCCGCAATTCGACGCCGAGGGCGGCATGACCGGCCTCGATACCGAGAAATTCCGCCTGCCCGGCAAAGAAGACTATCGCGCCCCGCGCAGCTTCCGCGAAGAAATCCTGGAATCGCTCAAGCAGGGCGTGCCGCGCCAGATGAAAGAGCAGATCGAGAACTATTTCAAAAATCTCTCAGAGTAGTTTCATCTTGAAATTCGACATTCTCCGCTGCACAACCGCCGCCATCCTACTCGCCTGTGCGCCGGCGTTTTTTTTCGCCGCGCTGACGCGACAGCCGTCCGTCTTCGGCGCCGAGGCGAACCCGCGCGTCGTCGAGGCCGAGGAGCGTCTGGAGGCTTGGCGCATCGCCGAAGCGGATAAGATCTCCGCCGCGATGCTCAAGGACGCGCCGCGCTCCGCGGACGCGCTCGCTCTCGCCGCCGAAGTGGCCTTCTACCAGGGCCGCTACGACGACGCGGCGCGGCTGGCCGAGCAAGCGGTCGCGGTCGACTCGGCGAACGACAAGCGCCAGGCGCTCCGCATCCGCACGCAGCGCACGCGCGACATCGTCGGGAAGATGAAGCGCTACGAGAGTGAGCACTTCATCCTCTATCTCGACGAGGCCAAAGACGGCCTGCTCGTGGCTTACGCTCTCGACATGCTGGAGAAAAGCTACCGCGTCCTCGGGCAGACGCTCGGCTACATGCCGACCGAGAAAGTGCGCGTCGAGATCGCTCCCGACTCGCTCTCCTTCAACGGCATCTCGACACTGTCGCGGCGCGACATCGAGGAGACCGGCGCCGTCGGCATCTGCAAGTTCAACAAGGTGATGATCATCTCGCCGCGCGTGCTGCTCCAGGGCTACCGCTGGCTCGATTCCTTGAGCCACGAATACGCGCACTACGCCATCGTCGGCGCGAGCGAAAACAAGACGCCGATATGGCTGCACGAGGGCCTCGCGCGCTATTACGAGACGCTCTGGCGCCGGCCCGACCGGGCGAAGGCGGCGCTCGATTATCTCTCGCCGTCGAACCAGACGCTGCTGGCGCAGGCGCTCGAGAAAAACAGCTTCGTGGGCTTCAAGAAAATGGAGCCGTCGCTGATTTATCTGGATACGCCCGAGCAGGTGCAGCTGGCCTACGCCGAGGCGGCCTCCGCCGTCGATTTTCTCGTCAACCGCAAGGGCGAGAACGCGCCGCGCGACCTCCTGATCGCGGTCAAAAGCCGTCCGACGCCCGAGGCGATCGAGAAGGTCCTCGCGGAGCCGTACGCCGCTTTCGAGAAGCAGTGGAAGGACTTCTTGAAGGCCAAGCAGCTGAAGCCGGTCGAGGGCAGCCGCGTGCGGCGCCTGAAGATCGTCGAGGGCCAGAAAGAAGAGGAAGATGTCGTCGAGCTGAAGGAGATTCAATCCGCCGTGGCGCGCAACCGCACGCACCTCGGCGACGAGTTGCGGCAGCGCGGCAGGATCGTCGCCGCAACCGAAGAATACCGCCGCGCCTTGCAGGCAAGCCCGGCTTCCCCTATTATTCTCGGTAAACTCGCGCGGGTTCTCATCCGGCAGGCGCGCTATCAGGAGGCGCTGCCGCATCTGCAAAAGGCGCTCGAGCTCGATCCGGATTCGGTCAGCGCTTACGTTCAGCTCGGCCTCCTCCACCACGCGAACAAGGAATTCGCCGCGGCCAAGGCCGATCTCGAGGAAGCGCTCCAGATCAATCCCTTCAATCCGGAGATCTACCGGCTGCTCGCCGACGCTTACACCGCGCTCGGCGACCAGGAGCAGGCGAAGCGCGCGAAGGCGAATCTGGAGCGGCTCGCGCGCGGCCGTTAAACGGCGCCGTTAGGAAGGCAACGGGATGGAGTCGACAGCCATCAACGACAAAGAGATCGCCGCGATCGAAGAGTTCGCCGCAAAGCGCGACGCCATGCTGGCGGAGATCGGCAAGGTAATCGTCGGCCAGGACAAGGTCGTCGAAGAGGTCCTGACGGCGCTTTTCTCCCGCGGCCATTGCCTGCTCGTCGGCGTCCCCGGCCTCGCCAAGACGCTGCTCATCAGCACGCTCGCCGAAATTCTCGACCTGGACTTCAACCGCATCCAGTTCACGCCGGACCTCATGCCGTCGGACATCACCGGCACCGACATCCTTCAGGAGGATCCGGCGACCGGACGGCGCAAGTTCCAGTTCATGCAGGGGCCGGTCTTCACCAACATCCTGCTCGCCGACGAGATCAATCGCACGCCGCCGAAGACGCAGGCGGCGCTTTTGCAATCGATGCAGGAATACAAGGTCACCGCCGGCGGCCAGACGTTTCCGCTCGATCTGCCTTTCTTCGTGCTCGCGACGCAGAATCCGATCGAGCAGGAAGGCACGTATCCGCTGCCGGAGGCGCAGCTCGACCGTTTCATGCTCGAGATCGAGATCCAATATCCGCCGTTCGACGACGAGGTGCAGATCGTGATGCAGACAACGTCGATCGGCCGGCCGAAGCCGAACAAGGTGATGGACGGCGCGGCGATCCTGCGTTACCAGGAGCTCGTGCGGCGCGTCCCCGCCTCGCCTTTCGTCGTCGGCTACGCCGTCTCGCTCACGCAGAGCTCGCGCCCGAGAAACGGCGCCGCGCCTCAGTTCGTGAAGGACTACATCGAGTGGGGCGCCGGGCCGCGCGCGTCGCAGTATCTCATTCTCGGCGCGAAGGCACGCACGATTCTTCAGGGACGCTACGCGGTCTCGATCGAAGACATTCAGGCGATGGCGCCCTCCGTGCTGCGCCACCGCATCATCCCGAATTTCAAGGCGCAGGCCGACGGCCTCTCGTCGCTCGACATCATCGGCCGCCTCCTCACCGAAGTAAAGCCGCAGGAAGACGGGAAAGCGAAGCGGTAAGCCGAAGAGATCGCTTGCCGCCGCTTCGTTCACTAGCGCTCATCCTTTTCCGAAGATCCACAATCATCGCCGGCATCGAGGTCCGCGGCGGGGCCGAGTTCATCCGCCGCACGGAGGAAGCGTTGGAGCTTTTGCGGAATCTGCCGCATTTTCCGGACATCCAGCGCCACGTATCGGTCATCAAACAAGGCCGGCGCAGCGGCATGTGGGCGCAGGCGCGGCACCCGACGTTCGTAGTCGGCAAACGGACATGGAGCCATTCGGCGCTCTGGTACGCCGGCGCGATCGCGCACGACGCCTATCACTCGAAGCTCTATCACGACGCCAAGCGCGGCACCGCGCATCCGCCGGCCGACTGCTGGACCGGGCCGGAAGCGGAGCGCAAATGCCTCGCGTTTCAGATCGCGGCGCTGAAGGCGCTCGGCGCCGACGACGCGACGGTTGCTTATCTGGAGAAATTGCGAAAAAATCCAACCTACCAAGGTCACCACAAAGGCTGGCGCAGCTGGCGGGATTACCTGCGGCGGCGCTGGTAAAGACCGGGGTTCAACGGCAAAAAATGGCTGCCACGTCCGACGGCAATAGAAGTTATTTCGACCCGCTCGTCCTCGCGCGGTTGTCGAATCTCTACCTCAAGGCGCGCTGGGTCGTCGAAGGAATGATGTCCGGCATCCACCGGAGCCGCTCGAAGGGCTTCAGCGTCGAATTCGAGGAGCACCGGGAATATTCGCCCGGCGACGAGATCCGCCGCATCGACTGGAAGGCGCTCGGAAAATTCGACCGCTACTTCATCAAGGAGACCGAGGACGAGACCAACCTGCGCGCGACGCTGATCCTCGACGGCAGCGCCTCGATGGACTACGGCTCCAACGGCGTGACGAAGTTCGAGTACGCGTCGATCCTCACCGCATCGCTCGCG
>Ga0075426_10001345_pt1 | contig 17413 bp, 18 predicted proteins | sample SoiMethybrSBSTD5_FD_75304 | JGI IMG/M metagenome (GOLD analysis project Ga0075426, IMG submission 75304) | Bulk soil microbial communities from a Populus tree surrounding site in Tennessee, USA - Soil MetaG P. TD hybrid SBSTD5 | ecosystem: Environmental > Terrestrial > Soil > Tree plantation... | reverse complement strand
TGGCGTTTGAACAAGTTTTGCCAACTCAAAAGCAAGAACTTCAGCATGATTGTATCCCCGCCGCTTCATTGCGCTCATTTCCATGGGAACAGGCACAATAACACTATGTTCCCATACACTTTCCAGATTATTACCAGCCAATAACAAATGTTCAGCAATAATACTCGCCAATACGGAAGCCACGTGTTTAAGGTATGGTTTTTCTTTAAAGGTATAAACAAGTTTTCTGGTAAGAAATTTTTCTTGGTAGGGCACGGCTGAGTATATGCCGGCTAATGTTTTAGTGCGGCACGAGCCGCATGTTCCCGATTTTGTTCCGGGCGGCAGGCGAAGAGGACTTTTATTGCACAAACAGTAATTAAACTGCGAAATTTCCAGCGTGGCTCGGCAATCAGCACACAACAAAACCCCTTCCCGAGAGCAGCCAAGACAGAAAAGAGGGAAGAAAAGATTCAAAAGAAAATCGGTTAGTTTATCCACAGCTTGACTCAATGTCATGGGTCTTGTTTTAGGGTATAATAAAGGAATTATAACGAATTTTTTCGGAAATGTTTTTTAGTAAAACAATAGTCGGCATCGATATAGGTGAATATGCGATAAAAATCGCGGAACTTTCGGGCACGGGAAAGCATGTTACCTTGAAAAACTATGCGTGGGCTAAAACGCCAGAGTCGGCAAAAACATCTCCTGATACTGCCGCCCATGTCATACGAGAAATGATGGACGAAGCAGGCATAGCAACAAAAAAAGCTTTTTTTGCCGTTTCCGATACTTCCTATTTTTGCACCACGTTTGAAATTCCGCCGATGCCCGAAAAAGAAGTAGCCGGTGCCGTCGCATATAATGCGTCACGCTATGTGACGATGCCCATTGGCGAGGTGACGCTTGATTGGCAGATTATGCAACCGGTTCGAGCGGGAGCAGCTTTAAAGATATTTGCTGCTGCGGTTCCCAATACTGTTATTGAACAATACCGGTCAATTGCCAAAAAAGCAGGTTTGAAACTTATCGCCCTTGAAGCTGAAGCGTTCACTATTAAATCGGCCCTTGCTGCAGGCAGCACGAAAGTAATTTGCATTATTGACGCGGGGGCCAAAAGCTCAACGATAACCATTGCCGACCGCGGCACCATTAAAGAAAGTTATACGTTCACTAAAGATCCAAAAGCGCTTGCTGAATCCCTTAAGGAAATCGATGATAATTTTTTCAATCAAGAGCATAAGCATATTGAAGAAATTTACCTTACGGGTGGAAATATCACTGCCCCGGGCTTTAGAGATGCTATTGCTCAGAGTATCGGCAGGCCAGTAACTATTCGCAATTGTTTTGAAGGGATTTCATACCCACCTGCATTAAAAAATACTCTTGCAGACATCAGTCCATCGTTTGCTGGCGCAGTGGGCGCAGCACTCAACGGATTGCAATTGAATTTATAATACATGTTCTATCAAGAACAAACACAGACTAAAGAATCACCCGGGATGAGCACATGGACGTACGCTGCATCCGCCCTTTTTATTGTTGTCCTTTTTGCCTATGCCATATTCTTTTCAAAAACGTATATTGAACAAAAAAAGATTAGCACCTGGGACGCCCGAAGCGCTGCGCTGAGTGCAATACCGGGCCAAAAAGCAGCAGAGAATACAATTACAACATATCAGAAAAAACTTGCTGATTATAAGACGCTTTCAGCCAATCATACAATATCTTCCCATGTCTTTTCATTCATTGAAGAACGAACATTGCCGAATGTATGGTTTTCCAGTTTTAGCATGGCCGAATCTATCCAAGAACTGGTTGTAGCCGGCGAAGCTCAAGACATGACAACGCTGAGCAAACAAACAAAACTCTTTGAACAAAGCACTCAATACATAAAAACCATGTCAGTACTGAATGCCGATGTGGGAACAGACGGAAAAGTGAAATTTACCATCAACCTTACCCTCGATCCCGCCATTTTTAATTATGGGTCAGTACCGTTGCCGCCAAAAGCATCTTCTCAGAATCCTTTATGAAGAAAATCTTCATTGTTATCATCATTACTGCCCTTGATATTCTCTGTATCGTCTTTTTTGTCGTCCCTGCCTATGACAAGTCCGCAGCTCTCGAGAATCAAGTCGTTCAGGCCCAAAATCAATATGAAACAAAAGCTGCATATTATGCAGGGATCTCACAGATGATTGCGCAAATTGACAAGCGTCAGACATCGTTTTTGAAAGTTGACGATGCCTTGAGCAGCTTTTCTTCAGCAGGACTTATCAATTTTCTGCAAGGAACGTCATTGCAAACAGGCATCACTATCGAAGGAGTGACATTTGCACCCCGCGCAGCAAGCCCCAAAGCTACCGCAAAAACCGTAGGTCTCCAAGAAACGTCATTTGATATTGCCGTATCGGGAAGCTACGGGCAGCTTAAAAGTTTTCTCAATGCACTGGAAAAATCCGGCCACTTGTTTGAAGTTGATACGATTGATTTTTCATCACTGAACGGATCAGGAGGAGCACAGAAATATGATTTTAAATTAAAAGTGAAGACGCATTACTACCAGTAATCCATGATTATTTTCGCAAACAAGAACAATAAAGAGCAACGGTGGCATCTTCTTATTGCCGCTTCCGCCATCGTGGCAATGTTGGTTATAGCTCTTATTGCCTTTTACCCGCGCACGATGCAAAGCACGAGTAAAGCTCCGGCCGCTTTGTTGGATTTTTCTATTGTAGATTCTGATTTTGTTAAAAATCTAGAACCATTTCCCACTGTAAACCTTCAGGGGGTTCAAGCAGGGCGGAGCGAACCATTCATGATTTATTATCAACAACAAAAAAAGTGACAAAATTACTTTCCGAATTAGTACGGCAAGGAAAAATCCAGTCATCGAAGGCACAAGAAATAGAAGCTGAAGTTGCCAAAAATAAAACTACTGAAGAAGAAGTTGTCTTAAAGTACAAGCTTGTGGGCGAAGATGAATTGTTCAAATTGAAGGGTCAAGTGAATAATGTTCCCTTCTTAAAGCCAGCAACCCAAGAAATTCCCCTGGATATCCTTGAGCTTATTTCTGAAGAAGCCGCCATTAACTACAAGATGACTCCGCTGTTTCGCAAAGGCACGACGGTAGGCATTGGGATGGTATATCCTGAAAACATTGATGCCCAAAATGCTTTGCGGTTCCTCGTGCAAAAAGGAGGGCTTAAATATGAAGTATCTCAAATTACTCTTTCAGATCTTGAAACAATCCTCAAACAGCACAGCAACCTTAAGCGTGAAACGAAAAAAGCATTAGAACAACTCAGCAAAGAAAAAAGTGAAATTCTTATTGCCCTGACCAAGGGATCGGTTGCTGAAAATATTTCCCAGGACGCGCCGATCGTCAAAATGGTGCTGGTTATTCTGCGCCACGCCATTGAAGGAAATGCGTCCGACATTCACATTGAACCCACGAAAGAGAAACTTAATGTGCGTTTCCGTCAGGATGGCGTCCTCCATCTCAGCTTGTTTTTGCCCCTCAATGTCCATTTAGCGATTGTTTCGCGAATTAAGATTTTGGCTAATTTAAAAATTGACGAAAATCGTGTCCCTCAAGACGGCCGGTTTTCAGCGAAAATCAATAATCGAGACATTGATTTTCGCGTTGCCACATTCCCGACACTCTATGGTGAAAAAGTTGAAGTTCGCGTCCTTGATCCTAATGAAGGGCTCAAGTCATTCGATAAAATGGGTTTATCAAAGCGGAATTTGGAAATTATCCAAACTGCCATCAAGAAACCGTACGGACTGATTATTTCTTCAGGACCCACGGGGTCGGGAAAAACTACCAGTTTGTATGCATTTTTACGCATATTAAATAAAGAAGGTGTGAATATCGTCACGATCGAAGATCCAATTGAATATTCTATTGATGGCGTCAATCAATCGCAGGTAAAACCTGAAATCGGATACACCTTTGCCGAAGGACTACGCCAAATTCTTCGCCAAGACCCCAATGTCATCATGGTAGGAGAAGTGCGCGACGAAGAAACGGCAAGTCTTGTCATTCATTCGGCTTTAACGGGCCATATTGTCCTTTCAACGCTCCACACAAACTCGGCAACGGGAGTTATCCCCCGACTGATTGATATGGGCATTAAGCCATTCTTAATTCCGTCTACCTTACGCCTTGCCATTTCCCAGCGACTTATCCGTACGTTATGCGACAATTGTAAAAAACGGGTGAAAATAAGTGAAAAAGTGCGCGCCTACATTCAAAAAAGCCTGGGCGGTATGTCCCCGTCACTCCGCAAAGAGGTAGGAATCCCTGCCCAGCCTGAATATATGTATGAAGCACAAGGATGTGAACAGTGTAATTTTAAGGGATATCGGGGAAGAAATGGTATTTTTGAAGTATTACCCATGACGGAAGAAATTGCCGATATTATCCTTAAAAATCCCGTGGAAAATTTGATTTTAAAAGCCGCCCAGAAACAAGGAATGCTGACGATGGCCCAAGAAGGAGTTATCAAAGTATTATCGGGCGAAACAACAATTGATGAGATAGAACGCGCAACAACGGAGGAGTAATAGACCTCAATAACCATGAAACGCATTCTCATAGCCGAAGATGATTCGTTCACGATGAATGTGTACACAACCCGCTTAAAAAAAGACGGATATGCCATTGAAATGGCGCCTGATGGCAAGGCGGCATGGGAAAAAATCAAGAAACAATCCCCTGATCTATTACTCTTAGATATGACTCTCCCGTTGGTGAGTGGATATGAACTTTTGCAGATGATCCGCGATAATCCTTCCACAAAAAATTTAAGCGTGGTTATTATTTCCAATACGCGCAAAGAAGACCTTCCCCACGACATTTCAGGTTTAAACGTATCAAAATATTTTGTAAAAGTTGAAACTCCTATTGATGAAATAGCAAGTGTCGTAAAAGAAATCTTACAATAAATTTATTCACGATGGACTACACTCCCCATTTAAAAAAGATTCTTTCCTTGGCAGTTGAAGAACAAGCCTCCGACTTGCTTATTTCTGCAGGATCAAAACCTATGGTCCGTATCACCGGAACCCTAGCCCCTCTGGCAACGGAAAAAAAATTGAACACGGAAGAAACAAAGGGCCTTGCCTTTGCGCTCATGAACGATGCCAAGCGTGAAAAGTTTCTTAAAGACCAGGAAATTGATTTTTCGTATGACTTTGAAGGCAAAGCCAGGTTTCGTGTCAACGCGTTCTTCCAGCGCCAAAGTATCAGTATTGCCTTGCGCCTCATTCCTTCTGAAATCAGAAATATTGAAGCCCTTAAACTTCCATCGGTACTCCATGAGTTTACTAAACGAGCCAGCGGTCTTGTTTTGATCACGGGGCCCTCAGGACACGGCAAATCAACTACCATGGCTGCCCTTATTGATGAAATTAACCACACCAAAGAAGCCCATATCATTACTATTGAAGATCCCATTGAATATATTTTTACCAATGACCGTTCGCTCATTGAGCAGCGTGAAATATTATCTGACACGGCAAACTTCAGTATCGCCCTTCGCGCAAGTTTTAGGCAGAATCCCGATGTCATCATGGTAGGGGAAATGAGGGATTTGGAAACTATCGCCACCGCGCTCACCGCTGCTGAAACCGGACACCTTGTCTTTGCTACCCTTCACACAAGCTCAGCAGCGCAATCTGTTCACCGCATTATTGATGTGTTTCCCGCAGAACAGCAAAACCAAATACGTTTCCAGCTTGCCGGATCCCTGGTTGGCGTTGTTTCCAAGCGCCTCGTGCCGCGTGTTGCCGGGGGCTTTGCCCCTGCGTGCGAAATCATGATTAATACGACCGCCGTTGCTAATCTCATCCGTGAAAATAAAACCCATGAGATTGGCACAATTATTGAATCGTCCGCCCAAGAAGGGATGATTTCCCTCAACCGGTCCCTTGCTGATTTGGTTGCCCGTAATGAAATTTCACTCAAAGACGCCCTGGATCATTCACCTAATCCTTTGGAATTAAAGAACTTTGTATGAAATTTACCTATCAAGCACGAACTACCGAGGGCAAGCTGGAAACCGGCACCATTGAAGCATATTCTCAAGATGCAGCGTCAGAACTTCTCCATAAGTACAATGTTTTTGTCACGTCAATCAAAGAAGCCAAGCCTCATGATTCGCTGCTCAATCACATAGAACTGACACCACGGGTTTCAAAAAAAGAGCTCGCCATTTTTTTTCGCCAGCTTTCCATTATGCTTGAGTCACAAGTTCCGGTTGTCCAGAGCCTTACCAGCCTTGCCGTCCAAATGCATAAAGCCAGTTTTAAAGAAGCACTCCGTAAAGTTGCCGGCATGGTTGAAGAAGGCCTGCCGCTCTCAGAATCGTTGGCCGCCTATCCAAAAATATTTGGGGCTTTTTACATTAATCTTATCAAGTCAGGTGAGGCATCAGGGCGAATTTCCCAAGCTCTTCATAATGTTTCCGAACACCTTGAGCAAGAAAGCGACATCTCTGCCCAGGTACGCCAAGCCATGGTGTATCCTATTTTTATTATCTCGTTCATGGGAATTGCCTTTGCCATCATTATATTGTTTCTGGTCCCTAAAATTGCTCAGCTTATCAATCAAACAGGCGTAAAACCGCCACCCCTTACTTCAGCGCTCCTGAGTTTTTATGGATTTGTGGGAGATTATTGGTGGGCAGGCGCGGGCATTATTATCATAACCATAGTTTTTCTCACGTACTATCTTAATACTCAACGAGGACGTAAATGGTGGGATTTATTATCACTCCGCACCCCCCTTATTAACGACCTTCTTAAAAAAGTGTTCCTCGTCCGTTTTGCGAGCAATATTTCTACCCTGCTCATTGCGGGAGTTTCCATTAATAAAGCGTTAGCTATCACCCAGAATACCGTAAACAACGCGGTATACCGAGACATCGTCCACGAATTTGAAGAACGGGTATCGGAAGGAGAAAAAATGAGCGCGGTTATGGTTGCCCATGAAGATTACTTTCCGCCCTTTGTTTCGCAAATGGTAAAAATAGGGGAAGATACGGGCAAGCTTGATTCAGTACTCACGGAGGTTGTTAATTTTTATCAAAAGGAGATCAAGCGAACGATAGATTTATTCGCCGCATTATTAGAGCCCATTGTTATTATTATTTTGGGCGTCACGATTACCATTCTTGCCATTTCGGTTTTATCGTCATTGTACGGAGTTATCGGAACACTCTAACATTTTCCACACCCACCCTTGCGCTCATGAGTACGGGTCTAGTACAATATATAAAGGTCACGCGTATAAATTTATTTATATTTTATGCAAAAAGGTTTTACCATTATTGAATTGCTTGTTGTTATCGCTATCATTGCCGTGTTAGCGGCTATCGTACTGGTCAATGTGACGCAGTACATTAATAAGGGGAATAACGCGGCTATCAAAGCAAATCTCGCAACGGTGCTGACAAATTCAGCAACATATTTTGAAAACCAGCATGATTTTAGTGATTTTTGCGCCAGCTCAGGATTTACCAACCCCGCTGCTGCGATTGCAAAAGCAGGAGGATCTCCGGTATGCACGGTGAGTGATGACACTACTACTGTCTGTGCATGCTCAACAGAACTCGTAACAAACCAAACTCCTGCAGGGACAACATTTTGTATTGATTCAACCGGAACAAAGACAGAAACTCAGAATGATTGTTCTATAGAATGCCAATCTATTATAGGAACCTGCCAATAGCAAGGTGTGGATAAATTTTTGAGTATTGTGCGTGCAGTTGAGGTATAATGGATAATCGAACAATAAAAGGTCGAGGCTTATTATTGAATCTGATTACAATGAAGAATTTGCAAAAAGGTTTTACCATTATTGAATTGCTTGTTGTTATCGCTATCATTGCCGTGTTAGCGGCTATCGTACTGGTCAATGTGACGCAGTACATTAATAAGGGCAAGGACGCGGCCATTAAGGGAAACTTGGCAACCGCCCTTACCGACTCAGCAGTACATTTTGACAGCAATGGCGCCTACAATAGCCCTGACTTTTGCGCAAGCAGCCAATGGACCAACATTTCAACAGCCATCACAAATGCAGGAGGAACAACGGTAACGTGCAAGAGCAGCGCGACGCAATGGTGTGCATGCTCTCAGGAAAAGGGAACAACGACCACCAGCTACTGTGTTGATTCCACCGGAACCGTCAAAGAGACCGCGAGCAGCGCCTGCAACACCGATACCTGCAAGGCAGGATCGATCGTGTGTTCATAGCTTGAAATTTACACAAAAAACCCTGTTTGACAGGGTTTTTTGTTTGGCGAGGGCTTCGGAACATATTGGGGCTAGTGTTTAGCAAATAATATGTTCCGAAACCCTTAAACATGATAAAATTCACTAATGGGCTTTTTTATTTCTTTTCTTGTTTTCGCCTTTGGCCTCTGCATAGGAAGTTTTTTAAATGTCGTTATTTTCAGACTTCATGCAAAAAAAACTTTCGGCGGCCGATCACAGTGCCAAGAGTGTGGGCATCAATTAGCATGGTTTGATCTTGTCCCCGTAGTAAGTTTTCTGATACTGGGCGGACAATGCCGGTATTGCCACAAGCACATTTCCATACAATATCCCTTAGTGGAACTGAGTACGGGATTAGCATTCACATTCATTTACTACAATACAGATTCCCTACGATCCATGATTTTTTTCTGGTATATTGCTTGCACGTTTATTGTTATTTTTACGTACGATATACACCATTTCCTTATTCCTGACATTATTCTTTTTCCCGCAATTATTATCACTGCTCTCTATCATGTAACTATTCATTACACTCAATTCATATCGTATGGCATTGCGGCAGGAGGGGCATGTGGATTTTTTCTGCTTTTATATATGCTCTCCCAGGGGCGGTGGATCGGTTTTGGCGACGTAAAGCTTGTGATTTTACTGGGACTTCTCCTTGGATGGCCCGTGATTATTGTGGGGCTTTTCATAGGATTTTGGATTGGGGCTGTGTGGGGAACGACCATGATGATAGTTGCCAAGAAAAATTTGAAGAGCCAGCTGCCATTTGCCCCGTCTCTTATCTGCGGCACGTGCGTTGCCCTCGTATGGGGTCCCGCTCTTGTGCAATGGTATATGGGATTCCTTTCATGAATAAAGGTTTTACCCTTATTGAACTTATTGTTGTCATTGCAATCAGCGCGTCGCTTTTAATTATTGTGATTGCAAATTTCGGATTTATCCGTTTTCATTTTGCCTTGACCCGCGCAGCAGAAAAATTTGCCCAAGATGCCCGGCGCGCCCAAAGCATGGCAACAGTAGCTGAGCCATCACAACTTTCCTGGCCCCCGTTAGCCGGAGGATATGGCGTGTACCTTGATATTGCGAAATCCTTGGGAAACAAAAAATATATTATCTACGCTGATACCAATAATGACCAGCAATACTTTGAAGGCAAGGATACCATTATTGAAACCATTGATATATCAAAAGAGGAGCCCGGGGTATTTATCAAACAAATTAGCGACAATCCAAACAATACCAACGACAGTATTAACACCGATGCTAAAAGCCTTGATACTAATATTACCGTCCTCAATGATAAATTTGCCGATCGCGTCGATATTATTTTTGCCTTGGAATCCGACCCCACACAAACAAAGACCGTTACTATTAATACCGGGGGACTTATCGAAGTAAAGTGATCACTACACTCAAAAAAATGGAGGGATTTGGCGCTGTGGAATTGATCATCACGATTGTGTTTGTGGCATTTGCATTGCTGGGAATTTATAGTTTTTTCCAACCAGCTTCAATCCTTTCGGCAAATTTTTCTAACCATATTATTGCCCTGCATCTGGGACGAGAAGGCATGGAAGTAGTAAAAAACATTCGTGATAATAATATTCGTGCGGGGCGCCCGTGGTCTCAGGGCCTTAATGCCTGCCAGAGCGGCTGCCAGCTTGATTATAAGACCGGTACTCCCGTTGAAACTCCCAGTGATGCGCTCCAGTCATACGATAGTAGTAAATTCCTCCAAGTTAATAGCGATGGGTTCTATGATTATAACGGTACATCCTCACTCTATAAACGGAAGGTTACTATTACTCCCGTTCAACCTCCCGTAGGCGGAGGAATTATTGTTCCCCCTATTATAGGAGGAGATTCTGATGTCTTGAAAGTAGAAGTACTGGTAACGTGGAGTTATAATGCCCGATCGTTCAATTTTCAAACCATTGGCTATCTCTTTAAATACTAACCATGAGTTTTCGTAACTTGAAACATAACCAGCGAGGAACAACTATTTTAGAACTTATCGTCGTTCTTGCGGTCTTTGCCATTCTCGTGGGTATTACGGTGGGTATGTTTTCGTCCTCGGTTGAACGGCAACGATACCAACTCAAAGAGCAAGATGTTGTCAATCAAAGCGGTTTTGTTACAGAATACATGGCCCGTAAGATTTCTGATGCCACTACTGATCTATCAGGACGATGTTTGGGAACTAATTACATTAATTATGACTATGTACTGAGCAATCAAGACCAAGCAACCGGGATGTACCAGGGTATTACATTTCTTTCCCGAGATGGCGCCTGTTATAACTTCAGTTTTGATGGAAGCCAGATCACTGAAGTGCGGACTATTTCTGCCAGTGAGATAAAAAAACTGCTTCCGGGAGATTTTACCATCCAATACTTGCGATTTATCCTTGATGGCGATAAAACAATGGTAGCGGCCAGACAATCAGATAGTTCTCAAATTCAGCCGCGCGTAACATTCGCACTTAATATACATATTCCTCTGACACAGGGTACGGGATTTAGAGAAAAATTATTGCAAACAACTATTTCAAAAAGAAACTTTGCACTTACAACAGGCAGCGGGGGTGGAGGTGGTGGTGGGGGAACCACTACATGCAACGCTCTTAAGCAATGTGTTGTGGGTGGCGGAGGCCAGGCGTGCACCTCTGATAATGATTGTGGAACTATCATAGGGGGTGGTGGAACTACATGCAACGCTCTTAAGCAATGTGTTGTGGGCGGCGGAGGCCAGGCGTGCACCTCTAGTAGCGACTGCGGAATAACTGGTGGCGGCGGAGGTGGAGGTACCTGTTATACCGGCATTTGCCCACCCCAATATGTTGGTGTCCCGTGTCCTTGTTGTACTGGTTACCATTCAACGGTCCTCAATAACGGAAACTATGCCTGTGTGCCCGACCAGCCTGGCGGCGGAGGAGGTGGAGGTTTTCCGTAACAAACATATACTCATGGAGAAAAAAATAGACCAACAAAAAGGCGTATCGCTGATAGTGACATTTTTTGTCATGACCATTTTACTGGCCGCAGTTATTGCATTGGTAACCATGCTTATTAAGCAATCTGCCATCACAACCAACAGCTCAAGTTCTGTTTCTGCATTTTACGCTGCTGACACCGGAATAGAAAAAACATTGTACTTTGATAGAAAACAAATACCCAGTGGTGCCACCCGTGGATTCTGCAATATATGTGCCGTATGCACCGATTGCGTAGGATGTACGCTTACTGCGCTTGCTCCTGGAGGATGTGCCACAAATACCTGTAACAATTGTGAACTAACGTATAACTCTACATTTGATAATCGGACATATTACGTTGATGCTACTCTGGTAGGAACCCACCTTTTAATCAACGCGAAGGGGCTTTTTGGCAACACTCTGAGAGTGAGCCAATTTGATTCTGCCAAACCCTAGGGGTATAAAGGAATATGCACAAAAACGAAGCCCGTCAGCGGATTAAAAAATTAAAAGAGACTATTAATCATCATCGGTACCTGTACCACGTTCTTGATCGCCAGGAAATTTCTGACGCTGCGTTAGATTCTCTCAAGAAAGAGCTTTTTGATCTCGAAAGCCAGTTTCCCGATCTTGTGACTCCTGATTCGCCAACTCAGCGCGTCGGCGGGGAGCCCCTCAAGCAATTCCAAAAGGTACAACACGTCGCCCGCATGACGTCGCTCAATGATGTCTTTTCAAAAGATGAATTCCATGAATGGTATGAGCGTATTACAAAATTACTAACCCAAGAAGAAAAAAAGGAAGTTGATTTTTACTGTGAACTTAAAATTGATGGACTTGCTATTGGACTTGAATACGAAAATAAGGTTTTCACGCGCGGATCAACACGGGGAGATGGGCTCATAGGAGAAGATATCACTCACAATCTTAAAACTATTGAAGCTCTTCCTCTTTCCCTCCAGAATACAGCACCAGAACGCTCAGTGGTGCGTGGTGAAGTATTCCTCTCTAAAAAAGAATTTGACGCGATCAATAGATCCCAACAAGAAAAGGGGTTACCGCTCTATGCCAATCCTCGGAATGTCGCCGCGGGATCTGTGCGCCAGCTTGATCCTAAAATCACCGCGAGCCGCAAGCTTGATTTTTTTGCGTACGATATTGTTGCTGAAAATACCACAAAGACTCATGAAGAAAAACATAAGCTCTTGCATGAATGGGGGTTTAAGACAAATTCCCATAACCACTATTGTAAAACCATTGAAGACGTTTTCCATTTTTATGAACATGCAGGAAAAATCCGCAAAACACTGCCCTATGAAATTGATGGCGTTGTGGTGATCGTCAATGACAATGCTTTATTTGAAAAACTTGGTATTATTGGCAAGGCACCGCGCGGAGCAGTAGCATATAAGTTCGCCCAAAGCCAGGCAACGACGATTGTTGAAGACATTAAGATTCAAGTTGGCCGGACGGGGGCAATGACACCAGTGGCTCTCCTGCGCCCCGTGCAGGTTACGGGTATTACGATTAGCCGTGCCACCCTCCACAACGAAGACGAAATCAGAAGATTGGGATTAAAAATAGGAGACACTGTTATTGTGGGCCGGGCGGGCGATGTTATTCCCAACATCATCAAAGTATTGCCCGACTTACGAACCGGAAAGGAAAAGGAATTCAACATGCCCACCCATTGCCCTGCTTGTGGTACTAAGCTTGAAAAAACAGATGGGGAAGTCGTATGGCGTTGCCCCAATCCAAAGTGTTTTTCACGTCAGCGGAGAAACTTCTACCACTTTGTTTCACGTTCGGCCTTTAATATTGAAAAGCTTGGCCCTAAAATTGTTGACCGCCTTCTTGATGAAGGGCTTGTTCAAGATCCCAGTGATTTGTTTTTACTCAAAGAAGGAGATCTTTCTCAATTGGAACGGTTTGGCGAGAAATCAGCGTATAATATCATTACCTCGATCCAGCAGCGAAAGGAAATTCCGTTGAGCCGTTTTATCTATGCGCTGGGCATCCGGAACGTTGGAGAAGAAACAGCCCTTGATGTCAGCCGACATTTTGGATCATTGGAAAAAATAGAAAAGGCATTACATGAGGATTTTGAGAAAATTGCCAATATCGGGCCAGTCGTCGCTGAATCACTGCACGAATGGTTTACTGATAAAAGTAATAAGAAATTCCTTGAAAAATTGAAAAGGGTTGGGATAAAAATTAAAAAAGAACACATACACACGGGCCCATTGCATGGCAAAACATTTGTACTGACGGGGGGATTAGCATCAATGGAACGAAATCACGCTAAAGAAAAAATCCGCCAGTTAGGCGGGCAGGTTTCAGAGTCGGTATCAGCAAATACTGATTATGTGGTAGCGGGATCGGATGCGGGGAGCAAATTAGAAAAAGCTCAAGAATTGGGCGTAAAAATTCTTAATGAAAAAGAATTCTTGAAGTTAATCAATGCGGATTAATCTTGAATATTTCAAAAAATTTGACCTTATATTGGTTTTTTGCGCCGTAGCGCTCGCGTGTTTTGGGCTCGCAGCTATTTGGAGTACGGGCCTTGCTAAACACGACTTTTCAAATTTTGAAAAGCAGCTCGTCTTCTTTGGTATCGGCCTTGCCCTCATGGTTGGCGTGAGTTTTCTTGATTACCGTATCCTGCGCACGAATTCATATCTTATCCTATCATTGTATTTCATTTGTCTTGTCTTGTTGGCGGGAACGCTGGCGTTTGGACCAACTATTGGCGGATCAAAACGATGGTATAAAATTGGGTTTTTGTCATTTGATCCACTCGAGCCCGCAAAAATAATTCTTATTATCCTGTTGGCCAAGTACTTTTCCATGCGCCATGTGGAAATGTATAAGCTCCGCCATATTTTTGTTTCTGGTGTGTATGTTCTTTTCATGGCCCTCTTGGTATTTTTGCGTCCGAGCTTGGGAGGGGCTCTCATTCTTACTGCGGTGTGGCTGGGCATACTACTGGTCTCTGGCATTAAACTCCGTCATTTTCTTATCCTTGCCTTGTGTTTTTTGCTTGTCGCGGGATTTGCATGGCAGTTCATGCTAAAAGATTACCAGAAAAGCCGTATTCTTGCCTTTATCTTCCCTCAAGATGTTTTAGGGACTGCATGGTCTCAAACACAAACAAAAATTGCTATTGGATCAGGGCGTATATTTGGCGAAGGAATGGGAAAGGGTTCTCAGGTGCAATATGGCTTTCTCCCCGAACCCCACACTGATTTTATCTTTTCCGTTATTGCTGAAGAATGGGGCATCGTAGGTCTTATTGTGTTCTTCGGGCTGTATTTTACCCTCATATGGCGCATTATTCTCATTGCCGTGAATTCCCAATCCAACTTTCCGCGTCTGTTTGCCATAGGAACCGTTATCGTCCTCATTACCCAGTTTACCATTAATATAGGAATGAATGTTTCTTTGTTGCCGGTTGTTGGTATCTATCTTCCCTTTGTCAGCTATGGAGGATCAGGCCTTATTGCCAATTTTGTCTCATTGGGGATTCTTCAGAGTATTAGAATAAAAAAATAACTACCCCTAAAAATCTTCCAACGCTTTCTTCGTCAACGGCCCTACATTCCCCGTCTGGCGTATTCCATGAGCCTTCTGAAAGGCTTTGATTGCTGCCTTAGTGATGGGGCCATAGTGGCCATTGGGAGTGACCGTAGCAGGGAAGAAATTGAGAGACTGAAGGTATTGTTGAAGAGATTTAACATCAGACCCATTGTCAGTGGGACCAAGGTATCGGCTCAAAGCTGGAGGAGATAATGGTGGAACAGATGGTGAAACCGCAACCAGAGAAGGGGTTGAGAAACTAATTCCGCTGCCGCCGCGGGAGCCGGCAAACTTCCAATTAAGATTATTCCCTGAATCAGTACTCGCAAAAGGAGTAAACGCAGTCCCACTATTGTTTGAATCTTTCACGTCAAGATATGAAAGCATTGGCGTAGTAGAGGTGGAGATGTTCCACCGACTACCAGAAGTAGACGAACGTAATGAAAGCACGATATTAGGCGCACCCTGCAAGATAAGGTTATTTGTAACTGTTTGTGTTGTACCAGACTGGAATGTCAAAGTGCCAGTTGAACTAGCTTGTTTGACCAGATTATAAAACACCGTGGAACCCAAAATTGATTGATTGGTCCCGGCAAAGGTAACAGTACCAGCGTTTGTAGTAAGACCTCCACCACTCGTCCAATCTCCAAAAACAGTAACAGGAGAGTTAAATGTTCCACTAAAACCAGTGAAGTTTATATTATGAAGAGAACTCCCACTTCCAAAGGCAATAGCATCTGAACCAATTGGTATGTTAATATCAGGAGCATTAGATTCGGTCCCCCCGGCAGTACTTCCATGATTAATTGTTCGCGTGCCAGAAGAAATTGAAAAGCCAGGATCAAAATTGATAGCGCTTCCCCTATTCAAAGTAAAATTGGTGGCGTTGGAAACATCATATAGTGTGGTACTATTTCCACTGATAGTCCACGTTCCGCTTCCTATAGTAAGTGTACGCGTATTAGAATTAGAGGAAGAAAATGTTTCTGCAGAAACATTAAAACCATTGGCATTCAATGTACCCTTAGTCAATATAAGAGAATGTGTGACACCTAAATTCCCAGTTAACTTCCAATTTCCACCTTCTCCATTGAAAGACACAAATCCAAACGGGTTTTTGCCAGCAAAGTTTACGTTCTGTGGGGTAGTACTGGTGGACACGAAAGAGAATCCGCAATCAAGCGAAGACACCGCTATATACGTCATAGTCGATGAAAAGATAAGAGCATTATTATTAGCTCCGGCAGTTGCATCTCCAATAGAAAGAGTAATTGCACCATGCACAAGAAAGTTACTGAATCCAGTCATATTTAAAGAACGAATAGTCATAGCTGAAACTGAGGAAGTCGAAGCGCCAGTTCCCACTCCGTCAAAGAACACATCATCCGATGAACCAGGAATAGAGGCATTGTCTTGCGTATTAGAAGCTGAACCCCAATTGGTGTTTCCGGTAGCATTCCAGCTATTTGAGCTTCCTCCTCCCACCCAATAGCGCGAGGCATTATGAACCAGCACACCATCTAAGATATATGAATGGTTTCCTGAAATTATCACATCTACCCAGCCGGGTTCGGTGATTACTTCTTCTTTCGATTGGACGGTAATTTCGTGTGGGGCCTGAGTAAGATCAGGTGGCATGACGAAAAGGTGATCGCCAACTTGAACTTCAAACGCATGAATAATACGTTCACTGGGAGCTCCATTGGACTTTACCCATACTGACTGGTTTTTATAAAACTTATACTGGCCATTGAAAAGATAATAGATGAATGGGCCCTGGCCGTATTTTTCGGCTGGCACAATATCAAGGCGTTGAACGGTATTGGTAACATATGCGTGAGTTATAAAATCATACCCCACAATCTGGTCACCATTTTTAACGTCACTAATATTTTTATATCCTTGCGGAGTAAGAAGAGTATGACTTTGAGCAATATTCAACTCTTTCTGTTGTAAGCTTAATTCAATGGTCTCGGCCTGAACGTGAGAGCATACGAAAACAAATACTCCTACAAGAGTAGCAAAAATAGAAATCCTATAGATTATTTGACGAAAATGTTGAGACACCCCTTTATTATATCAAATACGCTTCGACTCTCAAGGTAATTTTATTAACATTCACCCAAAAAATAATGTGGTTATTTACTTGCGAAGGAACACGTATTAAAATAATGGTATGTCGCGTTTTTTAACGTATATTGCATTTATTCTTGTTGTTTTTTTTGCCTCTTTTATTTTTGTTCCCCCGCTCGCTCACGCCGCTGATATCTCTTCTTCCTCCATCCTCACCGTTGGCAGCAGCGGCCTTGAAGTCTTCAACCTCCAGCAGTTCTTGGCCCAGAAAAGGTATTTAACTGCTACGCCTAATGGCTACTATGGCCCTGCCACTACTGCCGCGGTGCGTATGTTTCAACAGACTAACGGCATCCGAACCACCGGAAATGTTGGCCCCCTTACTGCCACGGCTATTGCAACTGACCGTGCCATAGCCGATATTAAAGACAAAATCCTTCAGATTCAAACAGCTCTTGCTACCTTGAAAGTTGCTCAAGCTCTTCCCACTTCACCGGTGGCATCCGGTGGTGG
>Ga0075426_10001343_pt1 | contig 17422 bp, 15 predicted proteins | sample SoiMethybrSBSTD5_FD_75304 | JGI IMG/M metagenome (GOLD analysis project Ga0075426, IMG submission 75304) | Bulk soil microbial communities from a Populus tree surrounding site in Tennessee, USA - Soil MetaG P. TD hybrid SBSTD5 | ecosystem: Environmental > Terrestrial > Soil > Tree plantation... | reverse complement strand
GTATCGGCCGGGCAGGCGAATGCGGTGGTCACCGACCGCGGCCTGTTCCCACTTACGGTCACGCCCGCGGAGGCCGCGGACGGCGCCCGCCGGCCCGCGAGCAGGCGCGACTTGGCCATAGTCTTCCAAAGCATCGCGGCACTCGTCTCGGCGGGCGTGCCGCTCGAGCGCGCGGTGGCGTCGAGCGAGGCGCTCGCCCGCGGAGTCTTGCGCGATGCGCTCAGCGATACTCGTACCCGGCTGCGCGAGGGGGAAGGTTTCGCGCAGGCGCTCGGGGCTGCTCGCGGCGTGGTACCGGGCATCGTGCTCGGGATGCTCCGCGCCGGGGAGCGAGGGAGCCAGCTTCCGCTCGCGCTCGAGCAGGTCGCCAGCCACTTGGAGCAGGAAGCGGAGCTCGTAGCAAGAGTGCGCCAGGCGCTCGCGTATCCGCTGCTGCTGGCCGTCGTTGGTGTCGCGTCGGTGCTCGTGATCGGGACGGTGATCGTGCCGCGGTTCGCCGACCTGCTCGGCGACCTGGGGCAGGAGCTGCCGCCCGCGACGCGCGTCCTGCTCGTCTGGTCGAGCCTCCTCTCCCATTACTGGTTCCTGCTCATTCCTGCGGTGGCAGGCGTGGTCGTGCTCGGCGTGGAGGTGGCGCGCCGCCCGGCGAGCCGCCGCCGCATCGAGGAAGCATTGCTCGCGGCGCCGTTCGTCGGGCCGGTGCGGCTCGCGCTCGCCTCCGCGCGCATCGCGCGCGCGTTGGGTGGGATGCTCGCCGCGGGGATGCCGCTGCTGGGCGCGCTCGCGGCGGCTCGCGAGGCGGCGGGCGATCTCGCTGTCGCCGCGCGGCTCGAGCGAGCCCGCGAGCGCGTGACCCAGGGCGCACCGCTCAGCACGTCGCTTGAGCGGGAAGGCGCGCTCGCGCCGGGCGCACTGCAGCTCCTGCAGGTGGGAGAATCGAGCGGTCGGCTGGCGGACATGGCGCGGCGGGCCGGGGACCTCGCCGCCCAAGAAGCGGAACGGGGGTTAAAGGCGCTGGTCACGCTGGTCGAGCCGGCGCTGATTGTCGCGTTCGGTGGCTTGGTGGCGTTCGTGGCGGCGGCGTTGTTGCAAGCTGTGTACTCGATTCGGCCGTAGCCAATGCGAAACGCAGAACTCGGGATGCGGAACAGAGGAGTCACACTCGTGGAGCTGATCGTGGTGGTGGCGATCATCGGGTTGGTATTCGGGGCGAATGTGCTCGCGTTGTCGAGTCTGCGCGCTGCCCGGGAGTCCGCCGGCACTGCGGCGCTCCGGCATGCGCGGACCAAGGCCATACGCACCGGTCAACCGGTGCGACCGGTAATGACTGGCACCCAGCACCTAGCCCCTCTGTTTCTGCCCGATGGTCGTGCCATCGGCCCCGGTGCTGACCTTCTCACTGGAGCTCCTCTCGATGCTCCGAAGTGACCACGGTATCGCACTCCTCGAGGTCCTCGTGGCCCTCACGATTCTGTCGGGAGCGGGACTCGTACTGCTCGACCTCGTGACGGGGGGCATCCGTGCCGAGCGAGAAGCTCGGGAGCGCGAGCGCGTGCTGGCCGTGGAAGAGCGAGTGCTGACAGCGTTCACCTTGCTCAAACGCGACGAGCTGGATCGTCGGATTGGCCGCCATCCCGTGGGCAACTTGATCGTCGACATCCAGCGCCCAGAGCGCACGCTGTATCGGATCGCCTTGGTGCAGGAGGAGTCGCCTCAGGTGGAGGATTTGGTGACGGTCGTGTATCGAAGGGAGGCGAGGAGTGGCCCGTGATCGGCGGGGCTTCACGCTCATTGAGGTCTTGATCGCGGTTACGATCGGCGCAGTCGTCGTGGTTGTGGCGCACCAACTGTTCACCGCTGTCGCCGTGCGGGGAGAGACACTTGTCGCCGCGCGCACAGCTCTCGATCGCTCGGCGAACGCCCGCCGTTGGCTCGACGCGACGTTCTTGTCGCTCGACGTGGGGACAGAGGGCGCGGGTGGCTTCGACGGGCGTCCCGACCATGCGGCATTCACGACCTGGCTGCTCACGCCCGACGGCTGGTTCGAGCGGCGCACGGTCGCTTTGGCCCGTGACAACGAGCGGTTGATTGCGAACGTAGCGCCGGGCCAGCCGATCGTCCTGATGGACAGCGTGGAGGAGTTGGCGCTCGACTACCTGCTCGAGCCGGGGGCCGAGTCGCGGTGGGTGCGCGAATGGGTGAGCCCTGTGAGTGCCCCCTTTGCGGTGAGGATGCGGATCGCAAGAACGCGATGCGGGATGGGAGATGCGGCGTGCGTGGTGGACACGCTCCTATTCCTCATCAAGGAGCGCGGATGAACCGGCGGGGCTTCGCCTTGCTGGCCGTGCTTTGGACGCTCACGGCTGTCACCGTACTCACCGGAGCGGCGTTGGCGGCTGCTCGCTTGGGTAGCGCCACGACGCGCAATCGGGTCCTCCTGGCCCGCGCCGGGTGGGCGCGCGAGGCGTGCGTCGAGATCCTGCTCGCCCGCTACGCCCAAGACCGGGCACTCCGCGGGGTCGATGCAGTGGATCTCGGTCGCGGCACCTGGTGCGACGCCAAGCTGGAGGACGCCGCGACGAAGCTCAATGTAAACCTGGCCGATCGGGTGGCACTCGTGACGGTGCTACGCGCCGTCGCTCCGGCCCGGGCCGTGGACTCACTAGCGAGTGCCGTTCTCGCGCGACGGCGGCACGACGTCTTTGCGGACGTCGCCGAGCTCGCCGGCGTGCCGGGGTTCACCGACTTGTTGGTCGCCCGGCTCTCTCGCTTCGTCACCACCCGGGGAACAGGCGTGATCAACGTCAACGCCGCGCCACCCGAGGTGCTCGCGACCCTGCCCGGGATGAGCGAAGAGGCGCTCAAGGTCATCGTGGAGCGGCGGGGTGCCGAGGCGCTCGCAAGCGTGGACGTGCTCACCACGTGGCTGTCGCCAAGCGCACGCGCGACTCTGCTCGCGAGCTACCCCGAGCTCGTGCGCGCGGCGGCGTTCACGCCCCTCCAGCTCGTCGGCGTCGCCCGGGGTGGCGTGCGGGGCACATCGCTTATCGCGCGGGCTACGCTCACGCTCGTCCCGGTGTCCGGCCGACTTGCAGTGATCCGACGGGAGACGGAGTGACCGGGGTGGGTATGCCACGGCTCGTTCGTGCGATTTCATGAAGCTTCGATCACGTGGGATGCTTCGCCTCTGGATCAGTGGTTCATCCTTGCGCGCGGAATCGGTGGAGCGAGGGTCGGTGACGTGGGCTGGTGAGGCGCGCTACATCGGATTGGGCGAGCTGGCGGACGCGATCGCCCAGCTCTCCGCCGAGTCGCCCCGAGCTTGCCGTCGCGTCGTGGTCCTCCTCGACCACCCACCTGTGCAGGTCCGCACCCTCACGGACCTGCCACCGGTGAAACCGCGGCATCTCGCCGCGCTCGTCGCCCAGCAGGCAGGACGCTTCTTCCGGAGGAATGGCCAACCGCTCGTCACAGACGCGGTGTGGGTCAGCAAGGGAGCGACGCCGGTGGCCTACGCTGCAGCGGTGGAGGAAACGCTGGTCGAGGCGATCGCAACCGGAGCACGCGCGGCGGGGCTGTGGCTCGAATCAATCGCGCCGGCGGGCGAAATGGCGCCGCTCACTCTACTCCCCAAGGCCGAGCGCGAGAGTCGCGAACGTGCCGCTCGCCGCCTTACCCGGCGGCTCGGCATAGGCACATGCGTCCTATGGCTTGCGGCTGGCGCTCTGTTCTTCGCGCGCCTCGCCTGGGAACGTCGCAACTTCGAGCGTGAGCTGGCAGCGCTGGCGCAGCCGCTCGCTGCGGTGCTCCAGGCGCGTCGCGAGCTGCGGGATGCGGAAACGTCGCTCAACGCCATCACAGCAGCCGAGCGGGAGCGGGGGCTGAGTGTAGTCTTGCTCGCCACCGTGACCCGAGCACTCCCCGACTCGAGTGTCCTTACGAGCTTCGCGTGGAATGCCGACGGCACCGGGGTCCTCGTGGGTGGCGCACGACACGCGACCGATGTCGTGGCGCGACTCGGTCGCCTCGAGAGCCTGGGGGACGTGCGTCTCGGCGCTCCCGTGGTGCGAGAGTCGATCGCAGGAAGGGAATGGGAGCGCTTTACGATCCTGTTCGGACGGGACCTAGGACGGGTGACGAGAGACGGATCATGACCGAGCGAGATCGTCGGGCTCTGGTGCTGGGCGGTGCGGTTCTCGCTGGAGCGGTATTGCTCCTCCGTGTGCTGCCTTGGGGCGTGCGGAGCGCCCTCGCGGCCGAGGTGGGCCTCCAACAGCGGGCGGCGCTGCTCGCCCGCGCCCACGCCGACCTGGCTGACGCGAACGGGCTGCGCGATTCCGCCGTGGCGCTCGGCCAGGCCCTGGTTGGGCTGGCGCCCAAGATCCTGAGCGGGAACTCGGTTGCCGAGGCGGTGGCCGACCTGTCGGGTCGGGTCAACCTCGCCGCGTCCAGGAATCAGACCAAGCTCGAACGGGTGGACCCACTGACAGACTCTACGGTCGCCGGCCGGTTGCACCGCGCCGCACTGCGCGCGGCGTTCGAATGCGACATCCGGGGTCTCGTGGGCCTGCTTCAGGCCTTGTCTCTTGGAAAGGCGGCCCTGGCGGTGCGAGAGCTCCGGGTCACGGCCGTAGATGCGGACTCCCCGGAGAAGAGCCCTGAAGTGCTGCGGGTCGAGCTGACGGTGGGGGGCTGGTTCTTGGAAGCCCGGGATGCGGGAGGGATGCGGGACGTGTCACGATGAGCGTGCGCTCGATCAATACGGCGTTCATCGCGACCGCGTCTCTTGGGTTCGCGGTCGGCATGCGTCTAGCGGGGTGGCCGCTCGTGGGGGTGGCCGTGCCGCCGCAGGCCGGAATCGCATCCACCACCACGACCGCCCGGCCCCCGGCGCCCTCGGACTCCCTCGTCGCGACGCTGGTCGGGCGAGATCCGTTTCGGGTGACGCGCCGTCCAAGCAACGTCCTCTACGACCCGCTTCGGCTCGCACAGCCGGCGGCTCCGCCGGTCCCGAAGCCCGTGCTCGCCTTGGTCGGCATCGTGTGGGACAGCGGGCGCGATCCCACCGCGCTCGTCGAAGGGTTGCCGGGGGCGGATGGGCCGCGTCCTGTACGGAGCGGCGAGATGATCGCGGGCCTCCGCGTGAAGACGATCAAGCCCGATCGGGTCGTGATCACCGGGCTCGACACGACGTGGATGCTGACGGTGAGGGAGCCATGGCGGTAAAGGCGGGGGAGGTTGCCACGGTGCTTGCACTCGTTCTCGGCGCGCTTGTGCCGCTCGCGGCTCAGGATACGACCGCCGTGCGGGCGGTCAACGACAGCGTCTCGGTGCGGTTTGTAGACGCGGATATCCGCGGTGTCATCCAGGCGCTCGGTCGCTACTTGGCGAAACCCGTGCTCGTCGGTGCCATTCAGCCAGTACGGGTGTCGCTCGAGACTCCTGCACCGGTGGCCCGCACGGCCGTGCGCGAGTTGCTCAAGGGCCTCGTCGAGTCTCAGAACCTCGAGTTCACCGAGGACTCGAGTTTCTTCCGGATCGGTCCCTCTCGGCCCTTGTCGTCCGGCGGCGGAGGGCCGCCGCCTGGGAGTGGTACGGTTCGGCAGGGTGCCGTCCAGGTTCAGCTGTTCGTCATCCGCCTCAAGCACGCCCGCGCGTCGGACGTTGCGGCGACCGTGAACCTGTTGTTCGGCGCGGGAGGCGAGTTCTCCGGTCGGGCCGGTCTCGCCGCACCCACCCTTTCCGACGAGCTGCGGCGCAACGTTGTGCCCCCGGTCGGTGCCCCTTCAGCCGCACCCGGTCCTGCTGCGGCGACACTAGGTACGAGACCGGCGGCGCTCGCCGGTCCCGTCACGATCGTGCCCGATGAGCTGACAAATTCGCTGTTGATTCGGGCGTCTCAGGAGGACTTTGGCGTCTTGAAGCAGGGCGTCGAGCAGCTCGACATCCGGCCGCTTCAGGTGTTGATCGAGGTCATGATTGTCGAGGCACGGCACGACCGCAGCTTCTCGTTCGGGGCCGACCTGTTCGTTCCACGACAGTCGGTCGATCACGACAACGGCACCGTGGACGCGAGCAGTGTCGGAGGAGGTCTGGGCGACCTAGTGATCCATCTGATGAACATCGGACATGCGGAGATTGACGCGACGCTGCGCACTGCGGCGAGCAAGGGTGACGTCCAGATCGTCTCGCGGCCAGTGCTGCTGGCATCGAACAATACGGAGGCTCGTCTCCTGGTGGGTTCGCAGGTGCCCTTCGTCCAGGTGAGCCGGTCGCTTCCCACGGAGACACCGACGCGAGACCAGGTGGTGCAGTACCGCGACGTCGGCACGAAGCTCACCATTCGTCCGACGATCAACCAGGACGGGTATGTCTCGCTGCTGGTTCAACAGGAGGTGAATTCCGCGACGACCGAGGTGTTGTTTGACGCCCCCGTCATTTCCACTCGTGAAGCCGCGACCCAGGTGCTGGTGAAGGACGGCCAGACGATCGTGCTCGGCGGGCTACGGGACCGCCAACGAAACGCGAATCAGAGCGGCATCCCGATTCTGTCGCGCATCCCGATCCTCGGGGGCCTGTTCGGGAGCGCTGACCGGCATGCGTCCGAGACGGAGCTCTATCTGTTCCTCACGCCACGAATCCTACGGACTGATGCAGATGCCGACAGTGTGACCGGGCCGCGCTTGCCTAAGGCGGAGATGCCGTGAGCACGACTCAGCCGCTTCGATCATCAGAGTCTGCCGGCGATCTCGCGATTGTCGGGCGGTCGCCAGCCCTCGTGCACGCGGTCGCGCTCGCCGATCGCTTCGCGTCGACCGCATTGCCGATCCTCTTGATCGGTGCCACTGGCACAGGTAAGGAACTCTTCGCCCGGAGGATCCATGCGCTAAGCGGCCGGCCTGGCCCTCTCGTCCCAGTAAATTGCGCTGCATTTCCGCGCGACATGGTGGAGAGTCTGCTCTTCGGACACAGCCGAGGTGCCTTCACGGGGGCCGTGCGCGATTCCGCCGGGTTCATCGAGAGCGCGCACGGGGGGACCCTGTACCTGGACGAACTGTCCAGCCTGCCACCTGAGGCACAGGGGAAGCTGCTGCGCGTCTTGGAATCCAAAGACGTGTATCGGTTGGGCGAAACGAAACCCCGCCGGGTTGACTTTCGACTCGTGGCCTCCAGCCAGGAAGATCTCCTGACGCGTATGCAGGAAGGGACGTTTCGACTCGACCTATTCCAGCGTGCCGCCGGTGTTCGGATCGATTTGACACCGCTGCGGGAGCGCGTGGAAGACATCGTGCTACTCGCCGAGCACTTTGCCGATCGGAGCGGGTGGGCGCTGACGCCCGATGGTTCTGCTGTGCTGGTCACCTACACCTGGCCTGGCAACGTGCGTGAGTTACAAGCAGTGGTCGAGCGAGCAAGAGTCCTGTCACCCGACAGAGCGATTGGGGCGACGAGCGTGGCGGAAGCGATTGGGTTAGGAACGCCAGCGTCGAGCGGGAATGCCGAGCGGTTATCGAGCACGGGTCAAGGCGATCATGCCCGTCTGGTGGAGATGTGCGTGGCGCAAGGGTGTGACGCGCGACGTATCGCGGCCGCCTTCGGCTGGGGGCTCTCGACCGTATATCGGCGTCTACGGGCGGCCGGGGTTTCGTTGCGCCAGCTCCGGGATTCTCAATCTTTCTCGGCGATTCTCAAGAAAGAAAAGGAATCCCTGCCGCCTTCTCACCTGCCCACGATCGTAACGCCTTGAAGGACCGACGAATCGCGGCCGCGCATGGGGGCACGCCGCGTGCCTACAGGCGTACCGACCTCTTCGTCGGAGTCTCGTGTGCGTTCCCGTCAAATCCGGTGGATCGCTTTGAGCGCGCGAGGTCAAGCGCTGCTCCTCGTTATCTGTGGGCTCGTTGGCAGCGCGGGCCGGGTGCCGGCGCAGGGCCATGAAAAGCCGTCTCCGCCTGCCGCACCAGGCCTAGTGCAGCCGCAGTTCTGCACGCCTCCGAATTGCCCTGGTGGCGGCCCGGCCGTCTGTGTCAGCGGGGGCGGCTCGGTAACGTGGCCGGAGAACACAACGGGGCACAAAGCGGTCTTCACGGTCACCAGCTGTGGTAGCACCCTCGCCATCTGGACCGACGCCTGCACTACCACCGGGCCAGTGAAATGCAACAGCACAAACGCATCGTGCCACGCCGCGTATCCCGGGAACTCATGTACTACGACAGTCACTTATAGTGTCGGCGCTGTCGGCTCGGGAACAGTGACGTACACTGCGACGGAGCAACAAAGCGGCAATAGATCCTCTGGAACCTACGCGGTCACTGTGGCGACTGGTCCACCCGAGGTCGCGGTCGCGACGTATCACGGCGATGCTTTACGGACGGGGTGGAATCAGCGGGAACAGACATTGACGTCGACAAACGTCGTGCCCGCATCGTTTGGGTTGCTCTATTCAGTTTCCCTCGACGACCAAGTCGACGCGCAGCCGCTCGTCGTCCCGCATGTGACGATCGCCGGCGGCACGCATGATGTCGTGTACGTGGCTACCGAAAACAATACGATCTATGCGATCGAGCCAGCGACGGGCGCGGTGCTCTTGAGCAGGAACCTCGGACCTCCTCGAACGGCGAGCGACATCGGATGTGGTAACAATGGGCCGAACGTCGGGATCAACGCGACGCCGGTCATCGACTCCGCGACCAACACGATGTATGTGGTCACCTACACAGTCGAAACCAGCTTGCCGGTGTATCGCATCCACGCGCTCGACTTGAGCACCTTAGCCGACAGGGTAGGATCTGGGGTCTTCGTCACTGCGTCGCATACCCTTACGAACGGCGCGACATTCACGTTTGACGCCCGGCAGCAGCGGCAGCGCCCGGCGCTGCTGAAAGCAAATGGAAACATTCACGCCGGGTTCGGAAGCTTCTGCGATCATGGTGGCTCCTCGTCGCGCGGCTGGCTCTTGGGCTGGCAAACTGGATCGCTGACGCCCCTCCCGGCGAACCGGCTGACCGACACTCGGCCGCCGTCGAGTGAGCTGTTTCTTTCGGCGATCTGGATGTCTGGCTACGGCGTCGCGGCGGACAGTTTGGGCAATGTGTATTTCGTCACCGGGAACTCGCAGCAGGGTACCTTCGACGCGACGGGGTACACGAACATTCAAGAAAGCGTAGTGAAGCTCTCCCCTGACCTGACAAATGTCGTCGGCCTCTTTTCGCCCTCGGACCGGGACGCCCTCGACCAGGCGGACAACGACTTTGGCGCCGGCGGTGTCCTCCTTTTGCCCAATCAGTCCGGAGCGATACCCCACCTCGCCGTCGCGGCAGGTAAGGTAGACGGGATGTTCCTCCTCAACCGCGACGGGCTTGGCACGATCGTCAGCGGCCCCTTTGCGGTCGGGGGATGCCACTGCGGAGAGTCGTACTTCGTCGGTGCGGATGGTGTGGGACGGGTTGTGAGCAGCGGCGGCACCAACGTCATGGTGTGGAAGGTGCAGAGCTCACCGGTCACGCTTGTCCAAGAGAGTTCCGCGGGTGTGACCACAGGACAGGATGGCGGGTTCTTCACGAGCGTTTCGTCGAACGGCACGCAAGCAGGGACAGGAATCATCTGGGCCGTAAGCCGTCCTACGAACAGCAACCCCGCCAACGTTACCCTCTATGCCCTAAGCGCTGCAAACGGCTCGACGCTGTTCTCAGCGACGGCCGGCACATGGCCGAACACTGGTGGCAACGCCAACATTGTGCCGGTGGTGGCCAACGGACTCGTCTTCGTCGCGAGCAACAGACAACTGAGCATCTTCGGCCTGAATTGAGGGAAGGAGAATATGACATGAAACTGGCGTGCTCGTTGATCCTCGCGGTTGGTCTCGCCGGGGGGTATGCGACTGACACTCAGGCGCAACGTAGCGCAAAAACGTCCTCACGCGAGATAGTCGGCACCATCGACAGCATCAGCGGCTCCCGGCTGCTGATCCGTACGCGCACCGGGGCCCGAGTGCGAGTCGACGCTTTGGCGGCGATGGCGGGCGGGCACAGCGCCGTTCTATTTGTCGGACGCTCCGTCGACGTCGTGGGAACGGTTGACAACGCAGGCGTGCTGCATGCGGCTACAATCTGGCGGGTCAAGGATTCGCCGGCCTTGTGGCCGCCCGACCGCTGACGCGACCGGCTGCCACGCGATTGCGGCACAGGAGACGTCGATCGCCACTCGCGTAATAGATCGTGTCTCAGTCGAACAGTGTGGCCGGAGCGATGGGTATCAGCCGCTGTTCGACGGGCCCGTGCTCTTGACGCGCGAAGTCGCGACGGAGGTCCTCTTCAAGGACGGTCAGACCATCGTCCTGAGCGGCCTTCGGGACGAGCAGCTCGAGTGCACGCGGTCGGGCATGCCGATCCTTTCAGGGATACTCATCGTCGGCGGGTTGTTCGGGGGCGCCGATCGGCGCAAGACAGGCACGGAGCTGTACCTGTTCTTAACGCAGGGGATTCTGAAGACAGATGCAGTTGCGGACAGCATGACGGCGGCGCGCTTGCCGAAGGGGGTGGGGCGGTGAGCGACGTCGTGCGACTCGTGCGCGCGGACCAGCCTCCGCTGCCGCCTCTACTCGGCGTCTCGATCGCGATGCGTCGGGTCGTCGCTCTCGGGCGGCAGTTTGCGCCAACCGCTCTCCCGATCCTCATCGTTGCGCCCACGGGCTGCGGAAAGGAGCTCCTCACCCAGCACATCCACTACTGGAGCGGGCGCATGGGAGAGCTCGTCGACATCAACTGCGCCGCCCTCCCTGAACATCTCATCGAGTCGGAGCTCTTCGGCCACGACGCGCAGGCGTTCACCGGAGCGCGGCAGGCTAAGCCGGGGCTGATCGAAGTGGCCCACTCCGGGACCCTGTTTCTCGACGAGATCTCGAGCCTACCGCTCTTGTTGCAGCCCAAGCTCCTCCGCGTCCTCGAAACGGGAGAGGTTCGCCGGGTCGGCGAAACGGCCAAACGGCGGGTGAACGTGCGGGTGGTGGCAGCGGCCCAGGAGGACCTTGGGGACCGGATGACCGCAGGGGCCTTTCGACGGGATCTCTGTCAGCGCCTGGCGGGTGTCGTTCTTGTGGTTCCGCCACTGGCTGAAAGAGCAGAAGATGTGGTGCCGCTTGCCGCCCACTTCTGCGCCTTGCACGGTCGGCGGCTCGAGGCCGGCACCGAACAGGTGCTCGCCAGTTACCCCTGGCCGGGGAACGTGCGAGAGCTACGGCAGGTGATCGACCGGGCGGCGTGCCTCTCGGACGACCCAGTTCTGTCCATCGCGGCCGTGTGCGAGGCGATCGACGCCGGAGCGCTCGTGCTGCGTCCATCGGGGGCCGATGCGAACGGCTCCGACGCCCATCCCGAAACCGACCGACGTCAGCTCATCGCGCTGTGCGATGCGCACGGCTACGACGCGCAGCGCATCGCAGCCGCCCTCGGGATAGGGCGCACCGCGCTGTTCGAACGGTTCAAAGCCGTCGGCCTCTCGCTGCGGGCGCTGCGGAAGTCCGGAAAGTCCGCGAACCTTCGCCGGACTTTCCGGACTAGCGGGTCGTAAGCACGGTTCGCCAAGTTCGTAAGTCGTTGCGTCACCGTGGGCCACGATGCTGCGGCCACTGGCACGGCTGATGCCAAACGACGGTTGACCTCCTTCATTGGAGTCTCCCGTGCTCCCTCTGTCCCGCGCCGTCGCCCCCCTGCTCGCTTTATCCTTTGCCGCCACGGCCAACCGGCTGCCCGCGCGCGCCAACCCGTGTCTGTCGGGGAACTACTCCGTGCTCGTTACGCCCCACGGCGGCTCGGTAAATTGGCAGCAGAACACGAGCGGCCACACCTCCACGTTCACCGTCCACAACACGAGTTTGGATTGCGCCGACACCTACGTGATTACATACACGGCGAGCGGGCCGATCTCTGGGGTCACACTCAGTAGGACGAACTTCACTCTACTACCCCTCGACAGCACCAACGTGGTTGCCACCTACAGTGTCGGAGCGCTTGGCACCGGCTTGTTAACAGTGAAGGCCACCGGCACGAACGCTGGAAGCGGCGTCAGCGACGTCGGGGACTACACCGTGACGGCGAGCGGTCCGCCAACCGTCAACCTGACTCTGCCAGCGCTGACGTCGGGCAGCCGCGCACTCGTACATAACCGTCAGCCGCTGGTCCAGGCAACGTTGCTCACTAACCTGTCCGCCCTGGACACGACCAGGACGGCGATGACGTGGCGCGGAGAGGACGTGACGACGCTGGCGCGCGCAAACCGAGGGCTACTCGAGTGGCACGTGGATTCAACACGGTGGCTCGGCGTCGGCGACTCCGCGCAGATCCAAGTCACGGCCTGCGCGGGGAACGGCCTGTGCACCACTGTCACCCGCTGGGCCGTCCTCCTGAACGACCAAAAGCCCGTGATCGGCCTTACCGGAGTGCCGCTCGAGGCACTCGACCGGGCGTTCAGTGCGCCGTTCGGGCCGGGGCTGACCATCAGGGGTGCCGATGTCGAGACGGGCTTCGGGACGCCGCCCTACTTCTCGCTCGGGGCGCCGCGTAGCGCAGGGCTCGAGTACTCGACGCGGCAGGCCTACCCCCGATCGCTTGTCCCGGTGGACGTCGAGCTGCCGTGGCCGTCCGGGACGCCGGCCAAGCTCCACGTCACGTTATTCGACGGCGCTACGCGCCTGGATTCGGTCGTGGTGACCTCGCCTACGTGCGCAACCGGCGCACTTCACCGGTGTCGCGCCGTGGTGCAAGCCGACTTCTCCAGCTCATCTTATGCGACGCCCATCCGCAAATGGCTTACTGTCCAGGTGCAGGTAGACTCAGGCAGCACGACGCAAGTGAGCGTGGACTCGACCGAGGTGGTCTTGGTCGATCGCCGGAGCACGATGTACGGTTCTGGCTGGTGGCCGAGTGCAGTGCTCAAGCTCGTTCCGGCGGGAAGCGATCGCATCCTCGTGGGGCCAGGGGGGACGGCATCGATCTTCCGCGGCAACGGAGACAGTCTCTACCTTGCGCCGCCGGGCGAGTTTGCCATCCTACAGAAGACAGGCTCTGTCGGATGGACGCTCAAGGGCTGGAGTAGCACTGCCCAACTCGTATTCGACACGAATGGGCGCCTTGTCAAGGGGCTCGACCAGAACAGCAACAAGGATTCAATCGCCTATAGCGGGGCGAGCGACCAGGTGACCGCGCTCATCGACCCGGTCGGGAAGAGCATCACGTTCAGCTACGACGGCAACGGGAAGCTCGCGACGCTCACCGATCCGGGAGGACGCCAGACCGCAGTCAGGATCAGTGGCACGACCAACCAGCTCACGTATGATTCACTGAGTTCGCCGGCGACCCGTGGTTACAGCACGACCTACGTGTACGCCGCTTTTCCCGGGACGAACACGGCGGTGCTCACTCAGCGAACGGGCGTGATCGGGGACGCTACGACGGTGACCTACGATTCTACATTCAGGCGGCGTCCGACTCTGGTTGCTCTGCCCCAGGTGCAGGATGAAAACGGCCATGCGGTTAACCCGATCCTCGGCTACACGGCGTTCGAGCGTCAGGGGTTTGGGGCTCTGGTCTCGCTCGATAGCGTCTACGTCGCGATCGCCGATGCCCGCGGCAACTGGACCCGGTCTCTCTTGAATCGTTGGGGGGAAGCGCGGAAGACCTGGGATGCGATCGGCGTGTTGAGTCAGACTGCCTACACACCGGAAGGATTCGTCCAGTGGACGGAAGGGAAGGTGCCCGACTCGAGCCGGTTGTACCACGCCTACGACGTCTTGCGTCGCCCCTTGCGCACGTACATCGTCCGCGCCGTCGGTGACACGATGCTCCTCGATAGCCTCGTGTATGATGCGAATCACCGGCTCATCCAGCGCTTCGATTCCCGCCGCAAAATGACCCAGTACTACTACGACAGTCGTGGGAATCTGATCCAAGTGATCTCGCCAAACGGCGACGTGACCAAGTATTATCCGCGGCCGGACGGCCTTCTCGACTCTCTTCAGCTGCCCAACGTCAGTGCGCAGACGTTCGCCTACGACCCTACGTGGAAGACGCGGGTCCGGGTCGCCGATGAAAGCCGGGAGGTCGTGGACACGGTGATGCTGGACAGTTTCGGCCGCCCAGTGACCGAGGCGCACAAGCTGCGCGTCCAGTCGTCGAACGGCACAGCTTCCTGGCAGTGGCAGCGCCAGGACACGTGGTACAACGCAGCAAATCAAGTCGACTCGACCCTCCCACGCCGCTCTACGAACTGCGGGGATCCCTGCAACGCGTTCCCGAGCCTATGGCAAGGCGACAGCACGCGCGCCCTCTTCGTCGGGCACGCGTATGATCGGGCCGGCCGCGACTCGCTGCGGATTGACGCTCGAGGAAGGGCGGTGCTCCTAGTGCATGACCGACTCGGGCGTGTCATGAGTCGACGCCCCTGGACGGATTCTATGGCGGTCAGGGACAGCTTCGTCTACGACGTCGAGGGGAACCTCAAGAAGACGATCACGCGTCGAGCCGACACTATCGCCACAAACTACGACTCGCGAAATCGCGACACGCTCACCACGATTCCCGGGGTGGGCACGCTGCGTAAGCAGTATTCAGGCCCGTTAGATCAAGTAACGCGCCTCTGGTACGACAGTCCCGTGGATTCGATCGGGACCGTCAACGGCGAGGTGCGCTGGGCCTATGATCAGCGCGGGCGCCTCAAAGCAGACACGAGCTACGCAGGCACAACGGTCCGCGCCACGAGCTACAGCTACGACGCCTATGAGCGACTCACCGCCTACATCGATCCGCTCGGGACTTGGATGACACGGTACGAGACGAACCGAGGCTATCGGGACACGCTGCTCACCCCGATGGGGGACACGTTGAGCTATACGTTTGACGTGCAGTCGCGAGCCGTTGGACCCATCATACACGGGGGCGGGCCCCTGCAACTCGCCACTCCGATTTGGAACGCACCGGGGGCACTCCAGACCTTGACCGACAGCGTAGCGACGTCGCCGGGCTTCGTCCCGCTGCGATACGCTCGGTATGGATACACCGCCGATGCGCAGCCGGCACTTATTCCCCAGTGGACAGAGCAAGAGGGGCTCGGTGCGGCGGCTAACACGTGGCAGGACACTGTGGTGTACGACGGCTGGGGCCGGGTTACGCGGTGGGTGACCCTCAAGAACAATGTCTTGGTCGACAGTGAGTCGTTTAGTTTCGACCGCGCAGGGAACATTCGCACGAAGAATGCGGAGACGTACGACTCCACGACGAACCGTCTCCTCTCGCGGGTGGACGGCGCGTGCGGCACATGGAATTACGCGTATGACCGCGCCGGGAATCTCGTGACGGCGACCTGTGGCAGCACGACTTGGGCCTACGGCTACGATGCCCTGAATAAACTCCGAAGCGCGCGCCAGAACAATGTGCTGATCGCGCGCTATGCGTACGACGTGCTCGGGCGACGGGTTGCTAAACGGGTCTACAGCGGGGCGACGGGCGGCGCTGTTGCGTATACAAGGTTCGTTTATCATCACGCTGACGCGGTAGCCTTCGAAACGGACTCAGCGGGGAGCATCGGGCTGCGTTACACCTGGGGTGAAGCCACAGACGAACTCGTGGCGGTGCATGATGTGGCGGGAAATCACTATTACGCTGTGCGTGACCAGCTACAGAGCGTGCGCGGACTCGTGCGGCGTGACGGATCGTGGATGATGAGTCAGCGCTTTGGGCCGTACGGGGCCGTGGTCACGCGAGATACCAGCGCGTCCATCTCGCTTGGGTTCCAGCTGCGCTACGCGTGGGCGGGGCGGGAGTTCGACCGCGAAACGGGTTGGTACTATTTCCGCGCGCGCTACTTCGATCCAAGTGTGCGGCGTTATGTTGAGGAGGACCCGATTGGCTATCGTGGTGGCTACAACGTCTACGCCTACGCCAGCGGCGGACCGCTTCAGGGGCGCGATACCAGGGGAACGGACGAGGATGCCTGCGAAGAGACTGACGATTGTTACGACGATGGTGGCGGTGGTGGCGGTGGTGGCGGTGCGGGGGATTGGTTTTCTTTCGCGGATTCGTGGTTGTCTTCGAACGGTTACGAATCGTTGGCTGACGTATTCGCGGAAATGGATAGGACGGGTGCCTCGGCCGCAAGTTTTACGGCTGGGGGCAACGAAGTCTTGTATTTTGGAGACAGTTATCAAGGAAACAATTGCCCCTGCACTACCTATACCTACAGTGATGGAACGCGGGAAACCAGATCCGGAGGCTCGCGGACATGGAGGGACAACAACCCTGGCGCGCTGCAATACGGCGGGTTCGCCATCAACCATGGTGCGATCGCCAATCAAGATGGCATGGCCGTGTTCCGAGACTACACCGCTGGGTGGCTCGCGGAGGTAGCGCTGATAAACTCGTACGGGAGGCAGGGATTATCGCTTGACGCGATGATCGGCAGTTGGTGCGGCGGCGCTGCCGCCGGGTGCAACGTATCAGGCTACCAGGCATACGTTAGAGGAGTAACCGGGTACGTTGGGAGCGCATCCGTTGGCACACTCGACGTTCGGTTGTTAGGGGTGACCATTCAATCATACGAAGGATGGGTTCCTGGAACGTCGACTTGGTACGTCCCATGAGGCAGGGTTTCCTTGTTGTCCTGCTTAGTCTCGGCACTCGCATCTGTTACACGGGGGCAGATCAGCAATCGACCGGGACTCCCCTCCCGTGCTTGCGTTACGGCCCTGCAATTGTGGACCTCAGCGGGAGGTTGGTCGGTCGGACCGGGTATGGACCGCCCGGTTTTGGGGAATCTCCAGACGTGGACAAGAAGTGGAAAGTGCCCATTCTCTTGCTGTCCAACTCAGTGGACGTTTGTGGCGACACGACCAGTGGCGTGAACACCTCCACCTTCCGGGATGTGAAGCAGATGCAAGTCGTATTTTACGGCTCGCTCAGCGCGACGCGGTTCTTTGGCCATCGTGTCGTGCTGACGGGCACTCTCTTTGAGAAGGTAACGATGAATCACCACACAGATGTCCTGGTCCTGTTGCGGACGATATGCACCGATGACGAGCCCGGGGGGCAGACGTGTGCTTGTAAGGCTCCCGTTGAACCTTGGGAGCAGAGCCGATGTCTGGAAGGCAAGACGTGATGTGACCGTAGTACGGCAACAATCAACAGTCTAAGGAGCTGACCCAAGCCTCTTTAGCACGTTTCCTCGCGGAGCGTGACGCCGGTGATGTACAAGTTGATTGCGCTGCACGCGCTCCCTTCATCCCGTCCATTTTGTGATTCAGCACGTCGGAGCGCATGTGCCACTGAATACTGAGCTCCTGGGTGGGGTTACGACTGGACACCGGACTGCGAGTCCGCGGTGCGTTTCTAAATGACGTTGAATCTTGAGACTCCCGACCAGTTTGCCGAGATGT
>Ga0075426_10001341_pt1 | contig 17428 bp, 13 predicted proteins | sample SoiMethybrSBSTD5_FD_75304 | JGI IMG/M metagenome (GOLD analysis project Ga0075426, IMG submission 75304) | Bulk soil microbial communities from a Populus tree surrounding site in Tennessee, USA - Soil MetaG P. TD hybrid SBSTD5 | ecosystem: Environmental > Terrestrial > Soil > Tree plantation... | reverse complement strand
CGCTCTTCCTCGACGTCGTCGGGGTTGATCAGCGTGCGCGAGTGCGGAAATAGCCCCTCCTCCAGCCCGCACAGAAAAACCAGCGGGAATTCCAGCCCTTTCGCCGAATGCAAAGTCATGAGCGTGACCTGCGCACCGGCGACATATTGGTCGGTGTCGCTGATGAGGGCGGCGTGGTCGAGGAACTGGTCCAGGGTCTCGCCGCGGTCCCGCGAGTCCATGGCCGCGTTCACCAGTTCTCGAAGGTTCTCAATGCGGGAGAGAGCTTCCGGCGTGTCTTCTTCCTCCAGCTTGCGAATGTAGCCGGTGCGGTCAATAAGGAATTTCAGGATTTCCGCCGTGCTCGCCGGACCCCCTGGCGTGCGGAAACCGTCGGTGGCCCTATCGTCGGTCATTGCCGCCTGAGGGTCGGGAGAAGCGTCGCTGGTTGACGGCTGACGGTCGATGACGGAGTCGCTGGTGGCCAGCTCTTCCTCTGACCCGAAATCGAACTCTGAGCCGAAATCGAAGGATATGTCGGCCTGAGGGTTGCCCTCCTCATCTGCGTGGCCGTCGAACGTTGAACGTGAATCGTCACCCGTTTTGCCAAGAGCCGAAGGACGAGCGCCGACAGCCTCTTGCGTATCGCTCGCGACCTTCTCCACGAATGTTCCCGCCAGCATGGCTCGGCCATCATCAATGATTTCCTTGAATCCGCGCAGAGCAGCGGCCGCGCGCGCGGGCACCAGTTGTCCGTCAATCGCCTGACCGATAGCGCCCCACAGTGACAGGCCGGTGTTAAGCGCCAGGTGCTCCAGCGTGTCCACGGTGGTTTTGCCGATGCCGCGAGGCGGCGTGTTCAGCGCTCGCAGCAGCGAAATGGAATCATCCGGATTGTGAATGACTTTCAGGTAAGAGATCAGATCCTTGATTTCGGCGCGTTCATAGAAGGAAAAGCCGCCCACCACGTGGTACTTGAGCCCGTAGCGCCGCATGGCTTCTTCAAAAAGTCGCGACTGCGAGTTGGTGCGGTAAAGCACAGCGGCCCGCGCCTCCTCGCCATGGCTCGGAGCCTGCTGCAGGTAGCGGGAAAGGTAGTCGGCCACGAACAAGGCTTCGTTTTCGCCGTCGGGTGCTTCGTAGTAGCCCACCTTGGGCCCGCCCTGCCGGGAAGTCCACAGGTTCTTGCCCTTGCGGCGCACGTTGTTAGCCACCACCGAGGAGGCCGCTTGCAGAATATTCTGCGTTGAGCGGTAGTTCTGCTCCAGGCGGATGATCTTGGCGTTGGGGAAGTCCTTCTCGAATTCCAGAATGTTGCGGATGTCGGCGCCCCGCCAGGAATAGATGGATTGGTCCTCGTCGCCCACGGCGCAAACATTGTGCTGCGTGCCCGCCAGCATACGCATGAGTTCGTATTGCGGACGGTTGGTGTCCTGGTATTCGTCAACCAGAACGTACTGGAATCTCCGGTTGTATTTTTCCCGAACCTCGGGGATGGCCTTAAGCAGGCGCACCGCTTCCAGCAGCAGGTCGTCGAAATCGAGAGCGTTGGCCTTGCGCAGCTCCTGGCGATAGATTTCGTAGATGTGCGCCACACGCTCGGTCTTGGGATCGCGCGAATTCAGATACACTTCCTGCGGGTCAAGCATGTGATTCTTCGCCCAGGAGATATGGCTTAGCACGGCACTGGGCTTGGTCTGCTTGTCGTCCACACCCAGGCGGCGCATGGCCCCCTTCACCACCAGTTGCTGGTCGGATTCGTCATAAATGACGAAGTCCTTGCGGAAGCCAATGGGCTCGCCACCGCTGGCGGAAGGAATACGCAGCGCCTCGATGTCGCGGCGCAGCAGGCGCACGCAAAACGAATGGAAGGTGGCGATGAGCGGCTTAGCCAGGGTGTGCCCACCCACCAGCTTTTCCACACGCTCAGCCATTTCGGCCGCCGCCTTGTTGGTGAACGTGACCGCCAGAATGGAGTCGGCAGGGACCCCGCAGCTGTCAACGAGGTGTGCGATGCGGTAAGTGATCACGCGAGTCTTGCCGCTGCCCGCTCCCGCCAGGATGAGCAGCGGCCCTTCCGTGCTTTCCACGGCCTCGCGCTGCTGCGGATTCAGTTGGTCCAGAAACGACAAAAATAGATCCTTACTTCTGTGATCCCGGCTCTGCTCCGGGACCCGGGGGGTTGCTGAAAGCAACCTCATCTACAGTCTAATCGGAATTATGGTAGAGGCGTGACTTGCTCACGAATACCGTGACCCGCACCGGTTCAGGATTCACCACCTGCACCAGGGGATCGGAAACATAGGCGTTGGTCCTAAAGGTGCGCTGGCTGAGGAGTCCGGTCGCATCCACGGGATCGGTGATGGCGGCGTCCACTGCGTTTACCCGGTTGGCTGGCCCGACAATGGTGATTTGCGAAGGGTCGGCCACCACATTGGAAATGGCAAACCCGGAGGCCAGCCGCCCCACCACCCGCGGGCGCACCTCCACTACCCTGGTTTGGCGCGCGTCCAGCCGAATTTGTATCTGCGCGGGCTCAACCTGCTTCACATGCACGCCGTCAGGCACGGCGACGTCGCGCAAGCTGTAAGTTCGCTCGCCTGCCTGGGCGTCGGAAAGGTTGACCGCCACATGAACGCTGTTCGGGGCCAAATGGTCCAGTACGCGGGAAGCGCCGCTCAGCCACAATTCCGCCCTGGGCAGCGATCGCGAACTGATCTCCAAGTTTTGCGGCATGTTGTGCAATTCAACCGGCACGCTAATGGGAACCTCGGACGTCTGGTCCTGGGTGACCACGGCCCACAAGCAGCCGGCGATCACCAGCGAAAAGAACTTCAAACCGATATCGTGGAACACGTAGCGACGCAGGAAGCGCATGGGCTACCGTTCCACCTCGGGACGGAAACCGGATTCCGCTGGTTGGGACGAAACCGACCTGCGTTCATTGGGAGCAGCCGTCCCGTTGGTCTCCAGTTCTGCGCCGTTGCTGATGGCCGTAGGCAATGCGGTGGCGGGCACGTAGCGATGCAGCAGCTGGCTGAGGCGCTGGCGAAGCTCTTCCGCGGTAAGGTCACGCTCAATTTTCCCGCCCACAGCCAGACTGATGGCGCCCGTTTCTTCCGAAACGATCACGGCGAGCGCATCGGTTTCCTCGGTAATGCCGATGGCGGCGCGGTGCCGCGTGCCCAGTTGGTTGGAAATCACCGGGTTCATGGATAACGGCAAAAAACACGCTGCGGCGGCGATACGGTCCTTTTGGACAATCACTGCTCCGTCGTGCAGCGGCGCGCTGGGACGAAAAATGGTGGCCAGCAGGTCGTAGGAAAGACGCGCATCCAGAGGTACGCCGCTCTCGATGTGGGTGCGCAAACCGATTTCGCGCTCAATCACGATCAGCGCGCCGGTCTGGTTCTGGGAAAACAAATTAGCTGCCAGCACAATGTCGTCATAAGCCTCAGCGGCGGAAGACTGCGCGGGTCGTGAAAACACCACCCACCGCCCAAGTTTGGCTAGCAAATGCCGGATCTCAGCCGCAAAAACCACAATCAGTCCAAAGACAGCGTAAGGAAGGAAGTTCCTCCGAATCCATTCGAGGGTAGTCAGATCCCCTAAACGGCCCAGCCAGAAAATCAACGCCAGCACACCCACGCCGACCAGCATGGGAGCGGCGCGGGTGCCGCGGATCAGGATCAGAAACTGATAAATGAGCACCGCCACCAAGACAATGTCAATCACCGACAGCAATGACAGGGGTGGCAAGCGCCCTAGAATGTCAGTCAAAACAGACCTCTTTGGAGGAGTCGCAGGGGAAGCCTAACCGCTGTTCCATTTTAGCCCAGGACTACAGCCCGTACCGGGCACAACAGTAACGGAAGGGCAGACGAACATTTTAACGATTCAAAGCCGGTCCGCCGGAGCGCGTCGACCGCGAGCGGCTTTGTGCGGTACTCTCGCCAGCTATGCGTGCCGTAGTGCAACGAGTTAGCCGGGCCGAGATTAGGGTGGCTGGGGAAATTGTCGGCGAAATAGGCCTGGGACTGCTGGTTTTGCTGGGCGTCGGCGAGGGTGACTGCGAAAGAGATGCCGACTATCTCGCCGAGAAGATCGCGGGACTGCGCATCTTTGAGGACGCTGAGAGAAAGATGAACCGCTCAGTGGCAGAGAGCGGAGGCGCAGTGCTGGTCGTATCGCAGTTCACGCTGTACGGCGACGTCCGGCGCGGCAAGCGGCCTTCCTTCGACGCCGCCGCCCGCCCGGAGCGGGCTCGGAGCTTGTATGAGTATTTCACGAATAAGATTCGCGAGGCCGGGCTTCGCTGCGAGACCGGACGCTTTCAGGAAATGATGCGGGTGGAACTAGTGAATGAGGGGCCGGTAACGATTCTGCTGGATTCGCAAAAGGCGTTTTGAAGGGGAGCGTACCGGGTATTTGGGACGGGTAGTCAGGAGTCGCTACACGTCTTTTGCTGACCGCCGACTCCTGACTCCTGCCTCCTGACTACCTGCTCTCAGGAGTGCATCCGCGATCCGCGCCGCATCCACGCACGCTTTCACATCGTGGGTGCGAATGATGTGCGCGCCCTTCAGCATGGCCGCGGTTTCGCTGGCCAAGGTGCCAAATGCTCGCTCCTCCACCGGCGCGTCGCGGCCATCCCGGTGCAGCGCCCGGCCAATGAACGATTTCCTGGAGGTGCCCACGACAAGCGGGAAGCCCAGGTCATGGAGTTCATCGAGTCGGCTCAGAAGCGGGTAATTCTGTTCGAAGTTCTTGCCAAAACCGAATCCGGGATCGAGCGCGATGCGCTCCCGCCGCACGCTCGCGTCCATAGCCGCTCGCACCCACTGCCTGAGCTCCTGGCGCACCATGCCGATCACATCCTCTGGGGGCGGCAGGTTACGCCACTCCTCCGGTCGGCCGCGCATGTGCATGAGCACGGCGCCACTGCCCAGCTCGGCGACCGTATTGGCCATCGCCGGATCCCAGCGAAAGGCGCTGACGTCGTTCACAATTTCCGCCCCGGCGGCAATGGCCGCCCGTGCAACTTCAGCCTTATAGGTGTCCACCGAAACCACGCAATCAGGACGAGCCCGTTTGATCTCCTGAATCACGGGCAGCACGCGCCTGAGTTCTTCAGCGATTGAGATCGCAACCCGGCGCTGTGGAGTACGCAGCTCTGCGGAGTCGAAACCGGGCGATACCGCCGCTCCCGGACGGGTGGATTCGCCCCCAACCTCGAGAATATCGGCGCCTTCATCCAGCAAGTGAAGCGCATGTTCGACGGCGGCTGCTGGTTCGAAGTAGCGCCCGCCGTCGGAAAACGAATCTGGGGTGACGTTGACCACACCCATGACCAAGGTGCGCTCGCCGAGCGGGAGGCTGCGTGTGCCGATGTCCCAATGGAAGGGAGGACGCATTAGAAGGCGATTGTAGTCGAAGGAAGCGACAGGACGCGGAACTGGCCAGGGTTCACGCCAGCTCACTCCGTGAGGGCGGGAACCGGCTCTACAAACCACCCGGATTAGACCGGTCACCGGCGTGCCTATCGGTGTAAATCCGCCGCCAGAGATCTACTGGTTCACTGGAATCTTGATGATCTTCTTCTGGATCGCGTAGGTCACCAGCTGCGCCTTGTTGTGGATGTCGAGCTTGCGCATCAGGTTGAATTTGTGCGCCTCCACCGTCTTGACGCTCAGCCCCAGCAGCACAGCGATCTCCTTCACCGAATTGCCTTCGGCCAGCAGCTTGAGGATCTCGCGCTCCCGCGGGGTCAGGGTGGAGATGCGGGGCCGCATCTTGGAATCGCGCACGCGCGCGCGGAAATCTTCAACCAGTTTGCTTAGCACCTGCGAGCTCAGGTATTTGCCGCCCTTGTACACGTCGCGCACGGCGCTCACCAACTGGGGCGCGGGCGTGTCCTTCAGAACATAGCCGGCGGCGCCCACTTCCAGGCACTGCACCAGGTAGTCTTCATCTTCGTACATGGTGAGGAAAAGCAGCTTGGTCTCGGGACGGTTCTTGCGGATCTGGCGGGCCGCCTCGAAGGAAGACAGGCCGGGCATGCCAATATCCATGAGCACAATGTCGGGACGCAAGTCGCGCGCCTTCTCCACCGCATCGCCGGCATCGGCGGCTTCACCCACCACCTCGAAATCCGACTCGCCTTCCAGCAGCCGCCGCACTCCCTGGCGGAACAGCGTGTGGTCATCAACCAGTAAACATCTGATCTTTGCCATAATCACCTTGGCGAACTTGTAGTTGGATGTACGAAGGGGGCGCCGCGCTGGTATTGCCTAACTTGCAATGGGGCTGCTCGTAGCCAGGCTCCGCGTCGGGTAAGCGGTATCCGCTGTTACCGCCAACGAAACCACGGCTGCTGCGTCGGGCACAGTTACTTCGATGCGGGTTCCCTTGCCCTTGCCCGAGCGCAAGCGCACCGCGCCGCCCAGGGCCGCAATCCGTTCCCGCATCCCGGCCAGTCCGAAACTGCGCCCCCGGGAAATCCCTTTCTGAACGAACCCGATGCCGTCGTCCTCCACCGTTAGTTTGATGACGCCCTGCTCGCGCCCCACCTGCACCGTAACGTTTTTGGCCTGGGCGTGCTTGGCCACGTTGTGCAGTGCTTCCTGTACAACGCGGTAAATAGCGGTTTCCGCCTCCGGCCCGAAGCGGCCCAGGTCGTCGGGAACCGCCACCCGGGTCTTGACACCCGTGCTCTTGCTTAGGTCCTTTGCTTCCTTGCGGATAGCCGCCACCAACCCCAGTTCCTGCAGGACCAGCGGGGAGAGCCGGGCAATCATCCGCCGCAAGCCCTCGATGGTGCGGTCCACCACGGCCAAGGCTTCCTGAATCTTCACTTGGGAAGTGCGGGAGCGCAGGCTGGCCTCCAGCATTCCCAGGTAGAGCCGGGTGACCATCAGCCCTTGCCCAGTCTCATCGTGCAGTTCGCGGCTGATGTGCTTGCGCTCTTCTTCCTGTACGCGCAGCAAGTGGGCGGAGAGCTCGGCAATGCGCGATTCGCGCTCGCGCAGGGCGTCGGTCATTTGCATGCGGTCAATGGCCAGCGCGGAACGATCAGCCATGGCGCGCATCAGTTCACGTTCGGTGGGCATCCAGCGGTAGGGCACGGCAAAACCGATTTCCACTACTCCGATCGTTTCTTCCGAATTCTTCTTTAGCGGCACCGCCCAGACCGACTTGGCGTTGCGCCGCAGAATGGGGCTGAATTCGTCCTGGCCATCGCCGCCTTCCACCACCAGCATTTCCGGTTCACCGCTCACGGCAATCCTTCCGGAAGAGCCTTCGCCGGGCCTGACGCTAAACTCTTCGTCGAGTTCGCTGCCAAACCCCACCGCCGCCGCCAATCGGAGTGTATCTCCTTCCGGCTCGCGCAGCAGGATGGTGCCCAGTTGCGCGCCGAAGGTGCTGGCTGTAATCTCTAAAACCTTGCGCAGCAAGCCGCTCAGGTCGGGCGCGGTGAGTTCAGCGTCCAGCACCGAAAGCAGGGCCGACGAGGCGCTCTTCTGGGTTTCGAAATAGGCCAGCGACACGGCCACGAACGCCGCCGATGAGAACATTTCCAGGGCGGCTACAATCTCGCTGCGCCGGTCCTTAAAGGCTTTGGCTACGTAGGGTTCACAGAAAAGCTCGTAAAGCTCCAGTGAGCGTGCCACGGCCCCGGCATCCACCTGCAGTTTAGCCAGCCGAGTGCCAAAATAGTTCAAGTTCTCGGCAAAAGTTTGAAACTCGCATTGGCAGAAGATGGTAAAGCCGGTACCCAGATTAAGGCGCTCCAGAGCGGTCATTGCCCGACCGTCGAACTGGAACTCCTCAAACATCCTTGCCCGCCATGCGGCTGTAATCTCAGGAAACGAGGGCTTCAGGGCCCGAACCGCTTCCTGGATCAAAGCGCGTGAGCTTTCCTTTAAAACCAAGCAGGCAGACAAGTATTCTCCTTAAGGATGGCCAGAGGTCATGCGTTCGAACGAACCGAGTGGCGGCGGATGAGCTGGTAACCCGCAAATGCCGATCTTACTAGGTATTTTATAGGTTTTCTGCCTGTGAATCCACCCGCCTGATGGCATATTTGTTGAAAAGTTACTCAGCGTTTCAACCTACTTTCCTTTGGTTGGGCGGCTTGGTCGAGGAAACTGGGCTAAGCGGCGGAACTAAGTAAAAACGTTAAGGTTGCGCGCATCAGATACAATCCAGAATTCATGCTTCGCTATTCCACAGCGGGAGAGTCGCACGGTGAGGCGCTGGTCGCCCTGCTCACTGGCATGCCCGCCGGGCTGAAAGTAGACCAAGCCTTCCTCGACCGCGAACTCTGGCGTCGCCAGCAGGGCTATGGCCGCGGCGGACGAATGAAGATTGAGCGCGACCAGGCACACATCATATCCGGGGTGCGGCATGGAGCCACGATTGGTTCGCCGATTGCCATCCTGTTGGAAAATAAGGATTGGAAGAACTGGCAAGAGTCGCTCCCGGTGAGCGAAGGAGAAGCGGCCAAGCATAAGGCGGTGAACTCGCCCCGGCCCGGGCATGCCGATTTGGCCGGAGCGCTGAAATACAACTTCCGCGAAGCCCGCTATGTTCTGGAGCGGGCGTCGGCGCGGGAGTCGGCTGCCCGGGTGGCGGTTGGAGCGGTGGCTAAGCTCTTCCTGCGCGAACTGGGGATCGAGGTGCTCAGCCACGTGCTCGCCGTCGGAGCCGCTGCATTGCCCAATGCCGAGGTGCCTTGGGAGCAGATTCGCGATTTGGCCGCAAAGCAGGAAGTGCTGCTGAGTTGCGCGGACCCAGAAGCCGAACAGCGCATGAAAGCCGAAGTGGACAAGGCGCTGCGCACCGGCGATTCCGTGGGCGGCGTTTTCGAGGTGGTGGCGCACCACGTCCCGCCCGGTCTGGGCACCTACGCCAACTGGGATGAGCGCTTGGATGGACTGCTGGCGGGTGCGGTCATGTCATTGCAGGCGGTCAAAGCGGTGGAAATTGGTGTAGGCGTTTCCGCCGCCGCTTCCTCTGGCTCGCAAGTGCATGATGAAATAGGCTATTCACGTCCAAAAAGCGGCGCCGCAAGCTTCACCGGTTTTGTGCGCAAGCATAATCATGCTGGGGGATTGGAGGGTGGCATCTCCAACGGCGAGGATATCCTGGTGCGGGGCTATCTGAAGCCCATTTCTACCTTGCGACGGCCGCTGGAGTCGGTGGATTTCACCACCCGTGAACCCGTGAAGGCGGCTTACGAGCGCTCCGATGTCTGTGTGGTGCCGGCTGCCGGGGTGGCGGCGGAAGCCATGGTGGCGCTGACATTGGCGCGGTGCGCACTGGAAAAATTCGGCGGCGATTCCATTGCGGAAACGATGAGAAACTTTCAAGGCTACTGTCAACAACTGCAGAACTACTGATGATCTATCCCATTGTTAAATATGGCGATCCGGTGTTGGAGAAGCCCGCCGCGCCGGTCGAGGTTTTTGACGATGAACTGCGCAAGCTGCTGGAGGATATGTTCGAATCCATGTATGCGGCGCACGGGGTGGGACTGGCGGCGCCGCAGATCGGCATTTCCAAACGTATAGCCGTCATTGACGTCACCTTTAAGGAAGACCCCAACGCCAAGCTGGTGCTGGTGAACCCTCAGATCATTCTTACAGAAGGCAAGCAGAAAGGCAGCGAGGGCTGCCTGAGCATTCCCGATTTTCGCGAGCCTGTGACCCGGCCGCAGCGGGTTACGGTGCGTGCCCAGGAGGGCACCGGCAAGTGGTTTGAGAAGACGGGAGAAGACATGCTGGCGCGCGCCTTCATGCATGAAACCGATCACCTGAACGGGCGGCTTTACATTCACCACATCAGCGCCCTTAAGCGCGACCTGATGAAACGGAAAATCCGCAAGCTGGTGAAGGCGGGAGAATGGGGGGATTGAGGAATTGTAAGTTAGTAATTTGTAATTTTGTAATTTTCGACCAACCGTCGAAGCACGCCAAAATTACCAATTACAAGTTACTCAATTACAAATTTCATGAACCTGGTTTTCTGTGGCACACCCCGTTTTGCCGTTCCCACACTGGAGAAGCTGGTGAGCGGCGGGTGCGAGGTGCGCCTGGTGGTGACCCAGCCTGATAAGCCTCGCGGGCGCGGCCTGGAACTGGCGCCCTCGCCGGTCAAAAGCCGCGCGCTGGAACTGGGCTTGTCTGTCGTTCAACCGGACAAAATCAAAAACAACGAGGAATTCCGCGCACAGCTTGCCGCGGTTCAGCCCGAAGCCATTGTGGTAGTCGGCTACGGGCGCATCATTCCGCAATGGATGATTGACCTGCCTCCTTCGGGCAATATCAACCTGCACGCCTCCCTGTTGCCCAAGTACCGCGGCGCCGCACCCATCCAATGGGCCATCGCCATGGGCGAGACAGTGACGGGCGTGACCACCATGCGCATTGACGCGGGGCTTGATACCGGCGACATCCTGCAGCAGAAGGAACTCCCGATCGCACCGGAAGACACGGCGGAAACGCTCGCCCCCCGGTTGGCAGCTATTGGTTCCGACCTCATGGTGGAAACCTTGCGCGGGCTGGACGCGGGCAGCCTTCAGCCGCATCCGCAGGACCATAGCCGGGCCACCTTGGCTCCTATCCTCAAGCGGGAAGACGGGCTCATCGATTTTCGGCGCACAGCCGCGGTGGTCGTCAACCGTTTGCGCGGGTTTCAGCCCTGGCCGGGGGCATTCACCAGCTTCCGCGCCAGGCAACTGCACCTGTGGGCGGCCAAGGCGCTGCCGGCGACGGCGGCTCCGGGGGAAATAAGCGTGGAAGGCGATCGTCTGCTGGTGGGCTGCGGCGAAAATACCGCCCTGGAGATTCTGGAAGTGCAGCCCGAGGGCAAGAGACGCATGGCGGCACGGGACTTCGTGCACGGCTACCGGCCCAAGCCGGGCGAGAAATTAGGTAATTGAGAAATCGGGTAATCGGACGAATTGGTAATGCACAATTTCTAATTGCAGTTTCACACGCTGCAGGAGTGCCAAGTAGTTGTCAATTACCAATTACTAAATTACAAATCCGGTTCCGGCGCTTAGATTACCCAATTACTCAATCACACAATTCTCCCCATGGTTTCTCCTGCCCGCATCGCCGCTTTTGACATTCTCCTGCGGGTAGAGCGCCAGGGCGCCTACGCTTCTGAGTTGCTGCATTCCGAACGCTACCAGAAGCTTTCTCTTGCCGATCATGGGCTCTGCACCGAACTGGTGATGGGAGTGCTGCGCTGGCGCTCCGCGCTGGATGCCGCTATCGAGCACGTCATCTCGCAGCGCCTGGAGAAACTTGACCCCGAAGTCCTGATTGCGCTTCGGGTGGGCGCGTACCAGTTAGGGTGGCTGGAGCGCGTTCCAGCAAGGGCGGCCATCTACGAAAGTGTGGAGTTGGTAAAAAAGGCACGAAAGCGTTCCGCCGCTGGCTTTGTTAACGCATCCCTGCGGCATCTGGCGGCTGAGGCGGCCACACTGCGCCCTCGTGCTCCCGCGGATGCCGGCGCTCACAGCCTCTCCGCCGCTTACGCTCACCCGCAGTGGCTGGTGGAGCGCTGGGTTGAGCAAATTGGAGCGGAGGCTGCCGCACGCATCAGTGCTTACGACCAGCAGGTGCCGGTGACGGCCATTCGCCTGCGTGCTCCGGGCGCCGACCAGGAATTACGGCAAGCTGGTATTGAACTCTCGCCCGGCGCATTTCTGGCCGACGCGCGTCGCTTGCACAAAGGTGACGTGACGCGCACCGCCGCGTTTCGCGAGGGGCGAGTTGCAATTCAGGATGAAGCCTCGCAATTGGTTGCAATGCTCGTAGGACACGGCCAGCGCCTGCTCGACTGTTGCGCCGCCCCCGGAGGAAAGGCGGCGATCTTGGCGGACCGTAATTCGGATGCCAAGATTGTTGCCGCCGAGCTCCACCCGCAGCGCGCCCGGCTTCTGCGACGGCTGGTTTCCGCGAAAAACGTGCAGGTCATCGCTGCGAATGCCGTGCAGCTGCCGATTAAGGGAGAGTTCGATCGGGTGCTGGCCGATGTCCCCTGTTCCGGCACAGGAACGCTGGCCCGTAACCCGGAAATCAAGTGGCGCCTGCAACCGCAAGATCTGGCCGATCTGCATGCCCGCCAATTGGCGATTGCGCGCGCTGCAGTAGCACGGCTCGCGCCTGAAGGACGGCTGGTTTACTCCACCTGTTCGTTAGAACGCGAAGAGAACCGCGCGGTGATTGAGGAGCTGTTGGCAACTGTGTCCGGCATTCGCCTGCTGGATTGCCGCAGCGAGCTGCAGGCCATGCAGGAGCGCGGAGAACTTGTGTCGCAGGACCTGGATTCGATTACGGATGACGGCTTCCTGCGCACGCTGCCCGGCGTGCATCCCTGCGACGGGTTCTTCGCGGCGATGCTTGAAAAATCGTAGCCACGGGTTTATCAGGATTACCAATTACCAGCTACCGCTGCACTACGAAATTCACCACCGTACCCGCAGTAACCTTCTGCCCCGGGGCGGGGTCCTGGCCGACAATGAGGGTGGCGTTGGTGCCGGATGCGGCAGTCGGAGGCGGCGCCGCACCGCCGGAGGCAGCAGTTCCTGCTGGCGCACTAGTGGGCTGCTGCACCGTCAGGTTTCCCAGGTGCAACCCGGCCTTTTCAATGTCGGAGCTGACCAGGGCCAGCGGTTGCCCTATGAAATTGGGCATCACGAATGCCGCGGGCTCCGGCGGCGCGCCGATCAGAACGCTTACTCGCGGGGCAGAAATTTCGTGCGCGTTGGCGGGCGGATCCTGGGCGATGACCATGCCCGGGGTTGGGCTGGGAAGGTGTGCAATGGCCTGCGTGCCCATTTCCAGGCCGCGTTCGCGAATATTGATCTCGGCGGCACGCCCGCTCTGCCCGACTACGTCGGGAATGGCCACGCGTTGTGAGCCCAGGCTCTCAGCGGCCCGCACCTGCCAGCCGCGACGCACCAGCGTGCCCGCATCCGGCACCTGCGACATCACCCGCCCGAACGCAACCTGCGAACTGTAGAAGCGGCGCTCCACGGAGAATGTCAGGCCACTTTGCAAGGCTAGCCGTTGCGCGTCCGCGGGCATCATGCCCACAAAACTCGGTACCGCGACCTCGCGTCCATGGATCGCCAGGCGCATGGTGGTAACTGCCGACACCATGGCCACCATAGGCAGAACCATGGCCAGAGAGAGCAGGCGAAAGAATTTTTTGAAAGGGGCGATGGTGCGATTTTATCCCCTTTCACCACGGAAACACATAGGCACGGAGAAAACCATTCGTTGACGATTGTTGACTGAACATTGACGGATTTCTAATGCTCCTACCCGGATATCGAGCGTAGAGGGCCGCGAGAGCGAACAACAAATGGCTAACGACTCACGGCGCCTCAGTGGGTTTCATCTGCCGTGGGTGCGCTGTCAGGTGTATCCACCTTCTGGGCCACAGCGCTCGGCTGCAGCTGAGGCGGAGATTGAAACTGGCCCGGATCGCGGCCCGTCAGCGCCGCCTGCATGAACTCCATCCAGATGGGCAAGGCAGCCCGGGCGCCCGTTTCGCGGTTGCCGAGGGACTTCTTTTGATCAAACCCGACCCAGACTCCGCAGGTGAGGTTCGGCGAAAAGCCGATGAACCAGGCATCGGTGAAATCGTTGGTGGTGCCGGTCTTTCCCGCCAGGGCATAAGGCAGGCGGCTGGCGGCCACGCCGGTTCCATGCAGCACCACCTCCTGCAGCATGGAAGTCATAATGCGCGCGGTGCGCTGGCTGATCACATCGCGCACATCGGGATAATTTTCCTCCAGCAGCCGGCCATCGTAGTCCGTGACCTTAGTGATGTAGCGGGGCAGCAGGCGCACACCATCATTGGGAAATGTGCTGTAGGCGGAAGTCTGCTCCAGCACGGTAGCGTCGGCGGCACCCAGCGCGATGGGCAGGTATTGGGGGATTTCTTCGCTGATGCCAAAACGATGGGCGTAGCTGATGACACTGGCAATGCCGACTTTTTGCGCGATCTCCAGGGCAGGGATATTTCGGGAGTTCGCCAGCGCCCGCCGCAAGCTGATGTTGCCTTCGAACCGCTCATCGTAGTTATGCGGAATGTAAGGACCGGAAGGCGTGGTAAAAGTGACAGGCGCATCGAGCACCACGTCATCAGGCGTGGCTCCCTGGTCTATGGCGGCGGTATAGACGTAGGGCTTGAAGGAGGAACCTACCTGGCGCTGTGCCTGTGTCGCGTGATTGAACTTGGAAGTATCAAAATCGCGCCCGCCCACCATTGCCTTGATATCGCCGGTGGCGTTGTCAATCGCGACCAGCGCGCCTTGCACGCCAGAATCCTGTTCCAGCGCGACCCGCGCCTGGTTATCGGCTTCTAAAGAAAGAACCTTAACGTAGGCCACATCGCCTGGGGCGAGCAGTTGAGGAATGCGGCGCCCGGTCCAGGCCGCATCCGCTGGCCCCAAGGAGGCAGAATAGGGACCGAACTTCAGCACGGCGACCCCGGCCGACACCTGCGTAACCAGCGCGTGCACGTAGCTGCCCGGTTCCACGGTTTCATCCCAGTCCGGGTTGTGATACTTCTCCAGCGTCTGCCCCTCCAACAGCACGTTTTCCAGGCGGCCTTTCCAGCCGTGGCGATGCTCGTAAGCGGCTAAGCCATCCAGCACCGCTTTATTGGCCGCTTTCTGCATGTCCATGTCGAGCGCGGTATAGACGCGCAGGCCCCCCTGGTGCACCTGGTCGCTGCCGTACTTCTTTTCCAGATAGCGGCGGATTTCCTCGACATAATAAGGCGCCAGCGAATTGGGATCGGTTTGCAGATTCAGGCGGATGGGTTCTTCCTTGGCAGCGGTGGCCTCGGCCGCGGTGACCTTGCCGTCCTCCAGCATGGAATTAATCACCAGGTTGCGCCGCCGCAGGGCCCGTTCAGGATTGTTAATGGGAGAGTAGCTGCTGGGAGCTTTGGGCAGTCCGGCCAGCAGGGCGGCTTCGGGCAGGGTCAAGTCCCTTGCATGCTTGCCAAAGTAGAATTCCGCGCCCGTTTCAAAACCATAAACACCGTGGCCGAGGAATATCTGGTTAGCATAAAGAGTAAAAATCTGAGCCTTGGTGAAGCGGCGCTCGATCTGAATGGCGAGCAGGATCTCCTCCACTTTGCGCCCATAGGTGCGCTCCGGTGAGAGAAACAGGTTGCGTGAAAGCTGCATGGTGAGGGTGGAGGCGCCCTGCACTTTGCCGCCGGAAATGAGGTCGCGGTACGCGGCGCCCACGATGCGCCACACGTTCACACCCCAGTGCTTTTCAAAATTTTTATCCTCGATGGAGATGACGGCGTCCCGCAGGACAGGCGGATAATCCTCGAAACGCGCGACTACGCGGCGCTGCAAGGCAAAAGAACCGATGACGCGCCCCTGGTCGTCAAAAAGCTCGGTATTGGAGATGGGGCGGTAGTGCTCCAGGTCTTCCACTTGGGGCAGGTCGGTGTTGTACACAAACAACAGTCCGCCCAGCGAGCCCAGCGCAGCCGCTGCCAGGACCAGCACCCCGTACAGCACCCACCCCCACAACCGGCGCCGCGCCGCAATTTCCTCCGCAGTACGTACCTGCACCGGAGGACGATCTGCGTCCAGTAATTTCATGGGAGGATGGCATCAGCATAGCACCACGCCGGTGGGCAGGCGCCAGAGGGGATGTGGCGAGAGAAGGCCTGATAAAAAAAATCGCGCGCCCGCGGGCGCGCGATTCTCCGAACCGTGAGAGCTAGGACTTGGCTTGCCGGGTCTTCAGCACGTCAATCGCTTTGTGCAGTTGATCGTCTTCGTGCTGCTTCTCCAGTTTGCGCTCCTGGTCGGTGCTAGGGGTGCCGCTGTCATCGTCGGGCAGCACGGTGTCCTGGTCGGCATCCGCCACCAGGACATTAGGCGTAATCGCCGTGTCTTGAATGGCCTTGCCGCTGGGCGTGTAGTACTTGGCAATGGAAAGGATGAGCGCGGAGCCGTCGGGAATCTCGATCAGCTTCTGTACTGAGCCTACGCCGAAGGTCTTGTCGCCCACCAAATCCCCCCGGCCATTTTCCATGATGGCGCCGGCCACGATCTCCGCCGGCCCCGCTGTGCCGCGATTCACCATGATCACCAGAGGCAGATTGGTTACCGCCCTGGAGGGATCGGCATTGAAGGTCTGCCGGGGATATTTCTGTCCTTGCAGATAAGCAATGGTGCCGTGGTTCAGGAAGAGGTTCGCAACGGCCATACCTTCCGCCTCGTCGCCATCGGCGCAATCCCGCAGGTCCAGAATTAGCTTCTTGGCCCCCTGGCGCTGCAGCGCTTTAGCCCTGTTGGCGATCTCCTGCGCCTTGCCCTTATTGAGGACATCGGCCTTGATATAGCCGATCTCGTCCTCGAGCATCTTGTCAGACACTGGCGGATAGGCCGCCACTTCGCGAGTGAGGGTCATTTTTTGCGGTTCGGCACGGCGCGCGCGCACAATCGAGAGCGATACGTTCGAGCCGGGAGTGCCCGAAAGCTTGTCGCGGATTTCGGCCAGCGACATGTCGCGGGTGCTCCGGTTCTCAACCGACTCGATGATGTCGGAGCCTTCAATGCCCGCCTTGTCCGCCGGCCCGCCTGGCACCACGGCGATGATCGCGGCGTACCCGAAGCGCTTGGAGATGGCAGCGCCGATGTCGGCTTTGCCCTCTCGCTTGTGGTCTTTGAATTCTTTGTACTGGTCGGGGTTCAGGTAACTGGAGTTGGCGTCCAGCGACTCCAGCAATCCGTGGAGCGCGCCGTCGGTCACCTTGGGAATGTTCGGCTCTTCCACGTACTCGCTGCGGATGCGGGTGAGGACTTCGCTGTATACCCCAAGCTGCCGGTAAGCGCCATCGTTATTGTCGGAAGCCCGAACCACCAGGCCACCGGCCACCATGAACAGCACTACGGCAAGAGAGACAGAGAGAATTAACGCTTTAAATCGGTTAGGCATTGGTACTTCGATCTTGAAAAGACCGTCCTTTGGCGAGAGCTGACGTCATTATAACGCGTTTGATGCCGGATTCCGGACCCCCGGTGCAACAAATGCCACCAAGGTAACCGGCGCCAGGGCAGCAGGTTAGCTATTGGACTGCGGTGTTGAGACTCGGGTTGCACCCCGACCCCTTATGAGCCTCTGACGCTGCGGCTACGATTCAAGGATCGCGTCCACTTCGGTTTCCACCAGCATTTCGGGGGAGACCAGCGCGGTAATGCCCACGATGGTGGCGACCGGGCGGATATCGCGAAAAACTTCACCGTGGGCTTTGCCCACCTTCTCCCAATCAGCGATGTTGACCAGGAAGGTGCGAGTGCGCACCACATCTTTGAGGCTGGCCCCGGCCTTGGACAGCGCGGCCTCGATATTGCGGAAGATCTGCACCGCTTGGGCATAGGCATCACCCT
>Ga0075426_10001339_pt1 | contig 17442 bp, 12 predicted proteins | sample SoiMethybrSBSTD5_FD_75304 | JGI IMG/M metagenome (GOLD analysis project Ga0075426, IMG submission 75304) | Bulk soil microbial communities from a Populus tree surrounding site in Tennessee, USA - Soil MetaG P. TD hybrid SBSTD5 | ecosystem: Environmental > Terrestrial > Soil > Tree plantation... | reverse complement strand
CTGCTCGACGGTCCGCAAGACATCGTCGTGGTCGATGTGCTGATCGTACCGGCCGGGCTTGACCATGGGCCCGATGAGCAGCGTCGCGATGTGGTTCGTCCCGTCGGAGTCGGGCGCCGCTTCGTCCCACGTAATGATGAGCAGTCCGTCGTGCGCGGCGTTCCACGCGATGATCGGCGGGAGGTGCTGCTTCATCCACGTGTCGCCCACGGTGGTGCTGCAGTCGTGCATGTCGTTGCACATGTTGGGCACCACGAACGCGAGCGACGCCGGCGCCCACCGGTACGGCTGATTGAGCGCGGCGGGCACATTGGTGAAGTCTGCCCACGGGTTGTGCTTCCGGCGGTAGAGGCCCTTGCTCCCTTCGCAGCCCGAGAATCCTGCGTTAGGCAGCGCTTCCGCGAATCCGCGAAACGTGAGGTGCGCGGCGAGGAGCTGGGTCGCGATGTTGGGCGCGCTCGAGGTCACCGGGCATTCGTCGCCGGTCACGCCCTGCACGTTGCCCGAGAAGAGCTCGACATAGTTGGGCTCGCTCGGGTGCGCGACCGCGTGGCTGTTGGTCATCACCGCGGCCTGCGGGACCAGCGAGGCGTTGAGATACGGCGCGTCTTTGGCGCCCACGATCGCCGAGTAGTCTCGGTTCTCGAAGATGACGATGGTGACGGCTTTGGCGTGCGGCGCGGCCGCGCCGGATCGTGTGCCCTGGGCCGCGACAACAGGCGCGCACAGCGCACACCAAAGCGCGGCGGCGCAGAGTACCGCCACGCAGCGCAACAAATGGGTCGAGTTCACGGTGAGACGCTTCCGGTTCAAGGAATGACGGTGCGATCGAAGTTATGTGGACGTACCACGTGCGAGGAAGGCGTGAGCATCGGCCGGCCCTGCGCGAGGCGATGCTCCTGCCCGCTCCGCGTACATGTCCCGATAGAGATGCTCCATGTCCCGCGCGAGCTGCTCGCCGTTGCAGACGTCCGAGCCGCGGATGCGCTCGCGCATGCCGGCGCGCGCCCGCGCCACCCGCTCGGGCTGGGCGGCCAGCGCCGCGGCCATCGCCACGTAGCCATCCAGATCCCGCGCGACGTATTCGCCTAACCCGGCCGCACGCAGCAGCGACGCACTCTGCCGACCTGCCCAACGGTCGCCGAGGAACGTCACCACCGGGACGCCCTGCCAGAGGGCTTCCATGGTCGTGGTGCCGCCGCCATACGGAAAGGTGTCGAGCGCGACGTCGATGTCGTCGTACGTGCGCAGGAACTCGAGATGGTCGGCCTGTCCGAGCAGCCGGACGCGATCGCGGCCGATGCCCGATGCGGCGAGCGCATCGAATACGTACCGGCGCGTCCCGGCCGCCGCGAGCGCGGCGTTGCGCAGCACCAACGCGCTGGCGGGCGCTGCACGCAGGATACGGCCCCACGCTTCGAGCACGTGGGGTGTGATCTTGTACTGCGAGGCGAGACAGCCGAACGTCACCGGACGCCCGGATGCGCACGGCGCATCCACGATGTCGGGTGCGGCGTGCGACACCTCGAACGCCAGGTAGCTGCCGGACACGCGCCGCACGCGCTCGCAATACCAGCGCTCTTCGTTAGGCGCGACCACGACGTCGTCGCCCACGACGTAGTCGAAGCACGGCATGCCGCTGGTGGCGTACATGTTGAACCACGTCACCAGCACCGGCGCGGGCCGCCGCTGAAAGAGCGGCAAACGGGTCTGCCTGCTGTAGCCGTTGAGATCCACGAGCACATCGATCCCGCAGCGCTCGATGAGGCCGGCCACGTCTTCGTTAGGCATGCCGGCGATCGCATGGATCGCGTCGCCCGGCGCGGCCCGGTAGCCATCGCCGCCGGACCAGCCGGGACTGTCGGCGAAGAGATGCACGGCAACGGCACGGCGGTCGTGATGATTGATCAGCGCCCACACCGGCTTCATCCAGTTCGCCCGATGGAAGAACGACGACACGTACCCGACCCGCAACGGCCGGCCCTCCGCCAACACGCCTGGCGACGCCCGCGGACCAGGCCTGAGCGGCGGCAAAAACTCCCGCACCCAGGCACGCCGCGCGTCCAGGACGGCCTGATGATCCGCGGCCGCGCTGCCCGGGATCGCCAACGCCAACATCGCACGCGGCAACCCGGGATGCGGCCCGCGCGCCGCGCGCTCGAAGCACTGTATCGCCTCGTCCACCCGGCCCAACTCGAACAGCGCTCGGCCAAGGTTGTGCTGGGCCTCGGACCAATCGGGCGCGATCTCGAGCGCACGGCCGAAACTGCCCGCGGCCGCGGCGTATTCGCCGCGCTCCGTTTCCGCGCACCCGGCGGTGTACCACGCCCGTGCGCGCCCGACAGCAGCCTGGTCGTCGGTTTCAGCCACGGCTCAATCGCCTAACGGAACCACCTGGCCGCCTTTCATCACGAACCGCACGTGGTGCAGCGCGTGGATGTCGTGCGTCGGATCGCCCTCCACGGCTACCAGGTCGGCCAGCAAACCGGGCGCGATACTGCCGCGGTCGGCCAGATGGAACACGCGCGCATCGACCACCGTCGCCGACTGCAGCGCTTGCACCGGCGTCATGCCGTATTCCACGAGCAGCTCGATCTCGCGCGCGTTGTCGCCGTGCGGATACGCGCCCACGTCGCTGCCGTTGCAGATGGTCACGCCGGCAGCGAGCGCATCCTTGAACGTGCGGTGCTTGAGCGCGACCTCGGGCGGCATCGGATCGATCCCCTTGCGCCACCCGTTGCGGATGAAGCCCACCTCGGTGCCCGATAGCGTCGGACACAGGGGGATGCCGCGATCCACCATCATCTTGAATACCTCGGGCGTCACCGAATCGCCGTGCTCGATCGTCGTCACCCCGGCGAGCACGGCGCGCCGCACTCCCTCATTGCCCCGCGCGTGCGCCGCCACGTATCGGCCGGAGCTGCGTGCCACCTCTACCGCCGTTTTCAACTCCTCGAGCGTGAACGTCGGCTCCGTCTCGCCGTGAGGTCCCCACTCGTGGTCCGCGTACAACTTGATCCAGTCCGCTCCATGCTTGATCTGGCTGCGCACCGCGTGCGTGATGCCGTCGATGCCATCGGCTTCCTCGGCGCCCTGCGGAACATCGTACCGCGGATCAAATCCACTCGGCCCGTATGATCCTGTTGCAACGATGGCGCGCGTGGCAACGAGCAAACGCGGACCTGGAATGATGCCCTGGTTGATTGCTTGCTCGAGGCCCGCGTCGGCGTAGCCGGCGCCTTCGGTTCCGAGATCGCGCTCGGTCGTAAAGCCCGCCTGGAGCGTACGTCGCGCCGCGACCGTCGCGCGCGCGACGCGCAACGCCAACGGTTCCTTGAGCACTTGATCCGCCCACGACGCCTCGGCGTACGGATGGAGGAAGAGGTGCGAATGTCCCTCGATGAGCCCCGGCAGGAGCGTTGCGTTGGGCAGATCGATGACGCGCGCATTCCCGGGAGCACGGATCGAGACCTTGGGCCCAACGGAAACGATCCGGTCGCCGCGCACCAGAACGGCCCATCCATCGTGTATCGCGCCGGCCGGCGCGTCGAACACGCGGGCCGGAACGAGGAGCACCGCGCCCGTATCGCGCGCCGCCGACTGCGCCGAGGCAGCCAAAGGGTGACACATCGCCATCGCCAGCGCCGCAACCGCCCAACGTATGCTCGATACCATGTCGATTCGCTCGCTCCGTGTAAGCGGCTCGTCGTCTTGACACTCCACCCGGACGACGCCGAAGTTATCATTCTACTTGTCCGTACATATGACCGCGAGCCAAGCGCGATGATCGAGATTCGGAACGTGTCGAAATCGTATGGCGAGTTCCGTGTGCTCGATGGCTGCAGCGCGACCATCGCGGCCGGCTCGGTCGTTGTGCTCTGCGGACCATCCGGGTCGGGCAAGAGCACACTCATCAGATGCATCAACAGCCTCGAGACGATCGACGATGGAGACATCCTCGTCGACGGCGCATCCATTCGCGCACCCGGCACGGACCTGTCGGCGCTGCGCGCTCGCATCGGGATGGTCTTCCAGACATTCGAGCTGTTCCCGCATCGCACGGCGCTCGATAACATCAATCTCGCGCAGATTTACGTGCGCAAGCGCAGTCCCGCCGCGGCCACCGAGCGATCGATGGCGCTGCTCGAACGCGTCGGTCTGGCGGATCAGGCGCACAAATTCCCGTCGGCTCTCTCGGGCGGTCAACAGCAGCGCGTCGCGATCGCGCGCGCACTGGCCATGGATCCGGTCGCGATGCTGTTCGACGAGCCGACTTCGGCGCTCGATCCGGAGATGATCTGCGAGGTGCTGGACGTCATGGGCAGCCTCGCCGAACAGGGCATGACGATGTTGATCGTGACACACGAGATGGCGTTCGCGAGGCGCGTCGCGGACCGCGTGTTGTTCATGGACAAGGGTCGGATTCTCGAGGATCGCGAAACGGCATCATTCTTCGCTGCGCCACAGACGGAGCGCGCACGCGACTTTCTGTCCAAGATCCTGCAGCACGACATGGTCGATGCCTGACGTGAGAGACTCGCGATGACCGCCCGCTTGCCACAGAGTCGCGCATCCGACGGCGCGGCAGATGCGCCCCGCTATCAGCAGATTGCGGACGAGCTGATCGCCAAGATCGGGACCGGCCTGTATCCGGTGGGCGGCCTCCTGCCTACCGAGATGGAGCTCTGCGCGCAGTACGGCATCAGCCGCTCCACGGTGCGCGAAGCCTTACGCAAGCTGCGCGACGCCGGCCTCATCTCGCGCCAGCGGCGCACCGGCACCAAGGTGATCGCCCAACAACCGCCCGCGCTCTATCGGCAGCCCACCAATTCGATCGGCGACTTGCTCCAATACGCCGACGAGACGCGCATCCAGATCCTGTCCGAGAAGCGGGTCATCTGCGATGCCCAACTGGCGGGGCTGCTCGAGTGCCGCGAGGGGCATGCCTGGCTCAGGCTCAACAGCCTGCGCACGGTGCCTAACGATCCCCGTCCCATCTGCATGACGACCGCGTACGTCGACGCCGGCTTGCCCGACATCGACAAACACCTTGAAACCGTTGCCGGACCGATCTCGGCGATGCTCGAGCGGACGTACGGTATTCGAATCGCGCGGATCGAGCAGAGCATCCAGGCGATTCGGTTGGGCAAGCGCCAAGCAATGTTGCTGCGAGCGGATCCGGGCAGTCCCGCGCTCCGCGCCGTACGCCGCTACTATCGCGAAGACGGGACGCTCATCGAGCTCTCGAGCGCCATCCATCCGGGGGATCGGTTCACCTACGTGACCAGTCTCGTGCGCGAATAGCGCGATCGGTCGCATCCCGCGACGCTCGGGTCCGCCACGACCCGTCGGCACAGCTTCTGCGCTATGTTAAGGCGCCGAACCTATGTTGCTGGAGAGGTAGCTGCGTCGCATGCGCATTGCCCTGTTGTCCACGCCCTTCATCGCCGTTCCACCCCCTCGATACGGCGGCACCGAGCTGGTGGTGGCCGAGCTGGCCGAAGGGCTCGCCGAACAGGGTCACCAGGTCACGCTGTACACTACCGGGGATTCGAGCGCGTGCGTCGAGCGAAGAGCGCTCTACAAACACGCGCAGTGGCCGCCGCAAGCGCTCCCCGACATCAATCATGTGACGTGGGCGTTGCACGACGTCGCGGCGCGGGACTTTGATCTGGTGCACGCCAACTCCGCGAGTGCGCTCGCGTGCTGGCGCGGCACGCAGCGACCGCCGCTGGTGTACACGCTTCACCACGCACGCGACGAAGAGATGTCGAGCTTTTACCGCTTTTTCCCCGAAGCGTGGTACGTCGCGATTTCTCGCGACCAGGCGCGTCGCGAGGTTCCGCTGCCGCACATGGACGTCATCCACCACGGCCTCGACCCGAACAAATACGAGTGGACGCCGTCGCCCGGAAACTACGTGTGCTTCGTCGGGCGGTTCTCCCTCGTCAAGGGACCGCACGTGGCGATCGACGTTGCCGCGGCCGCCGGGCTTCCAATCCAGGTCGCAGGCGAAGTTCACCCCATCGACGCCGAATTCGGCGAGCGCGAGATGGCCCCGCGGCTGGCCGCGAGCCACGTGACGATGCTGGGCAGCATCGGCATGCAGGTGAAGGTGCCGTTGTTGCGCGATGCGCGCGCCTTGCTCGCGCCGATCACCTGGGACGAGCCCTTCGGCTTGGCGCTGATCGAGGCGATGTTGAGTGGGTGTCCGGTGATCGCGTATCCGCGCGGCAGCGTGCCGGAGCTGATCGAACCCGGCATCACCGGATTCGTTGTGCGCGACGCCGCCGAGATGCGCGACATCGTGCGACTCGGCAGCGTTCTCGATGATTTCGATCGCGAGCGCTGCCGAACGCGCGCCGTGGAGCGCTTTGGACGCGATCGCATGGTGCGCGATTACGAGCGCCTGTACGCGCGGGCGGCGGCAAAGGGAAGGACGGGCGGTCCGATGAGGCGGACGGCCCGATCCAGCGCGACGCGTCTCCTACCGAATCATCATGACGGTTGAGGGAAGGACAGAGCCAAAACTGATCTCGATGCAAGACGCCGTGGGATACGCGGGCATCGACTGCCGGCACGGCACAGCCTTGCACGACAGCATGGTGCTCAAGCACGAGCTCCTGTTCCTGCTGCTCGACGCACAAGGCAACATCGACCCGCCGGGGCACTGCGGACTCGGACTCTTCCACCACGACACGCGCATGCTGAGCCACTACGTGTTGAACGTGGCCGGCGGGACACCCACGCAACTGTCGGCGCAAGTCATCCGCACGTTCAGTGCGCAGATCGATCTGGCGATCGATGACCAGACCTTCGGGGGCGACACGTGGAACGTGTCCAACGCGGTGCACGTGCGGCGGGAGCTGCTGCTCGATGAGCAGCTCACCGAGCGCGTGACCTTCACGAATTTTCTCACGTCGCCGATCGAGTTCTGGGCGGCGCTGTCGGTGGCCAATGACTTCGCCGACATCTTCGAGGTACGCGGCTGGCGTCGGCCGGAGCGCGGCACGTTCTTCGAGCCGGAGGTAAACGAGCGGTCGATCGTGTTCGCCTATCGCGGCCGCGACGGCCGGGTGATTCGCAGCGTCGTGTACTTCGACATAACGCCGGACGACATCGGCTCGGATGGTGCACGGTGGCGGTTCCGTCTCGAGCCGAACCAGCCGCACCATCTCGAATGGCACGTGGTGCCAGACCCGCCGGCCGACGCGGAGCTGGAGTATTCGGATCCGCAGCACGCGGGGCACGCCACGTTTCGCCGCCGCCACGACACGATGGAGACCATCTACGACACGTGGCGCGACTCGTGTACGCGGTTCGTGTCGAACGTGCCGGAGTTCAACACGGCGCTGGATCAGGCGACGATCGACTTGCGCGCGCTCTACACGCAGGTCGACGACCTGCCGATCATCTCGGCGGGCATTCCGTGGTATTCGACGCCCTTCGGGCGCGACTCGATCATCACCTCGCTGCAGACGTTAGGCATGAACCCGGTGATCGCGTGCGACACGCTCCGCTATCTGGCGCGGATGCAGGGGACGCGCGAGAACCCGGCGACGGATGAGCAGCCGGGGAAGATCATGCACGAGCTGCGGCGCGGCGAGCTGGCGCGCGCGGGCGAGATCCCGCACGTCCCGTACTACGGCACCATCGACGCGACGCCCTTGTGGCTCATCCTGCTCCACGAGACCTGGCGCTGGACCGGCGATCAGGACCTGGTGCGGGAGCTCTTGCCTAACGCAGTCCGCGCGCTCGCCTGGATGGACCGCTACGGCGACATCGACGGCGACGGCTTCATCGAGTATGCGACGACATCGCCGAACGGGCTGGTGAATCAGGGGTGGAAGGACTCGTGGGATGGGGTGCCATTCCCCGACGGCTCTCTGCCCAAGCCGCCCATCGCCCTCGTCGAAGTGCAGGGTTACGCCTGCGACGCGAAGCGCCGCATGGCGGCGCTGTATCACGCGTTCGGCGAGCACACGCGGGCGAAGCAACTGCGCGCCGAGGCGACGCGCCTGCGCGAGCGGATCATGGAGGCGTTCTGGCTCGAGGAACTCGGCACGTTCGCGCTGGCGCTGGACGGCATGAAGCGCCCGGTGACGACGGTGACATCGAACGCCGGCCACCTGCTGTGGTGCCGAGTGCCCGACGCGGCGCGTGCCGCGCGCACGGGCGCGCGCCTCCTCGCACCCGACATGTTTTCGGGCTGGGGACTCCGCACCTTGAGCGCCGAGCATCCGGTGTACAACCCGATGAGCTACCACGACGGATCCGTGTGGCCGCACGACAACGGGATCGTTGCGTTAGGCCTGTCACTCACCGGCCAGAAGTCGGCGATGGTGCCGATCTTCGGGGCGATGTATGACGCCGCGCTCGGGCTCAGGTACCAGCGACTGCCCGAGTTGTTCTGCGGCATGCCGCGGTCGGAGGGCCGGCGTCCGGTGTTGTACCCGGTGAGCTGCTCGCCGCAGGCGTGGGCATCGGGCGCGTTCTTCATGATGTTGCAGGCGGCGACGGGCATCCTTCCCGACGCACCGGGCCACGACCTGCACATCCGCGAGCCGCTCTTGCCGCCGTTCCTGCGCCGGCTCGTGATCGAGGGGATGCAGATCGGCAACTCACGCGTGTCGCTGCAGTTCACTCGGCGCGGTAAGCGGACCCTGGCCAACCTGCTGGACGTAGAGGGCGACCCGCTGCGGGTGCGGATCGATCTGTGCTAACCACTCTCGCGCGAAGTGGCCGAGCTTCCTCGCTCTGAGGAACACGGATTGAACGGATCGTTTTGCCTAACGGACAAACCCGGCTGGCCGGCAACAACTTTTTTGTTGTTGTTCCCGAAAAAATGAACCTTCGCTACCGAGCGACGAACGTCGCGCCGCCGCCGAACGATCCGTTCAATCCTTTAAATCCGTTCAATCCGTGTTCCCCAGAGCGAGGAAGCCCTCCACTTCGCGCGAATCCCTCTCGGGTTCCGTGGCCAGCTTCTGGACGCCCGACACGAGAACCCGACGCCTCAACGAAGTACTTAGTGACCGCGGGAAACAGCGCCCGTGGTGGGCTTCCTCGCTCTGGGGAACACGGATTTAACGAATTGAACGGATTAAACGGATCGCTCGGCGGCGGCGCGACGTTCGTCGCTCGGTAGCGAAGGTCGGTTTTTTTTGGGAACAGCGCGCGCACTCGTTCCGCACGGTCAGGTTGGATATGAACCGACCCCGTCTCTGGTATCCTTGGGATTGCCCTTTTAGTGCCGTCGAAGAAGCTCGCCACGCTACTGCCGGGCTCGCCATACGATAGTAGGGAGCGCTGATTAAGCGCCCCTGGGATGCCCCAACCTCGCCGCTGTCCTGTTCCCCCTTCCCCCAGTCGCCCGCACCGGCGACGCTTCACCGACTCTTGACCCTGCCCATTATGTCCATACATATTAGGGCCGCATTTTGTCCGTACAAATAGAACTTCCTCAGAATCGGAGCCTTCGGGGGATGCCATCGGCCTCGCTCGCGCGGCGCGCCGCGCACCTGTCGTCTGTCATGCCGGCGTCCAACCCGGACGACAAAATCGCATTCGATTCTGGACACGCGTTCCCCGGCGTGCTGCCCGATCTCACGAGCGAGGCCGCCGACGCGCTATCCCGATTCCGCGCCGAAACGCTGCAGTACGCACCACGAGCGGGCCTGCCCGAGCTCCGCGAATGGATCGCCGCCCACATGCGCGCCGACGGTTCGGCGGTGACCGCCGCCAACGTGCTCGTCACCAACGGCGCCAAGCACGCGCTCGACCTCGTGTGCCGGCTCACGCTCGATGAAGGCGACGCCGTCGTGGTCACGTCGCCGACGTATTTCAGCGCCATCCCGATCATCCGCAGTTTTGGCGCGACGTTCATCGAAGTGCCGCAGGACAAGGACGGGATGGACGTCGACGCGCTCGCGCGCCTGCTCGACCACGCGTCGGCGGCCGCCCGTCTGCCCAAGTTCATTTACAACGTCCCCGACTTCCACAATCCGACCGGCGTGACGATGCCGCTCGAACGCCGCCGCGCGCTCATCGAGTTGGCCGCGCGCCACCGCGTGCTGCTGGTGGAAGACAGCCCGTACCGCAAGGTGCGCTTCGAGGGACAGCCGGTGCCATCGCTCAAGTCGTTGGACACGGACGGCACGGCGGTGATTCAGTTAGGCACATTCTCCAAGCTGCTCGCGCCAGGGCTGCGCGTGGGGTGGGCGGCCGGTGCCACCGATGTGCTGGCGCGCATGGCGCAGCTCAAGTCCGATGCGGGCTCGTGTCCGCTCACGCAGCGCGTCATTTTCGAGTTCTGCGCGGCGGGGCGGCTCGACGCGCACACGGCGCGCGTGCAAGAGGCCTACCGCGCGCACCGCGACCGCATGGTGGGTGCGATGCAGCGCGAGTTGCCCGAGGTGTCGTTCCAGGTGCCTAACGGCGGCTACTACCTCTGGTTGTCGCTGCCGGCCGGCGTCGATGGCGATGAGTTGGCGCGCCGCGCGTCCGATGCCGGCGTCATCGTCATCGCGGGCAGCCGGTTCTTCGCGCTGGGCGGCGGCGAGCAGCGCGGCCGGTTCATCCGCGTCGCGTTCAGCCACGCCAATCTGGATGAGATCGACGAAGGCGTCCGCCGCCTGGCCGCGGCGTGTCATTCGTTAGGCACCAGTACCGGCGCCGCGGCCGGCGCCGCCGCGGTCTGAGGCCCTGGTGCACGATCCGCTCCGCATCCGCGACATCTCCGCCCAACCGGGCGAGAAAACACGCGGATGGCTCACGATTGGAGAAACGCCGGCCGGCCCCATCCAGGTGCCGCTCGTCCTCATCAACGGCAGGAACCCGGGCCCCGTGCTCTGCTTCACCGCCGGCGTCCATGCGGCGGAGTACCCGCCGATCGACGCCGTCATGCGCCTCCTGCAGGCCATCCAGCCCGAGCAATTGCGCGGCGCCGTGATCGGCGTCCCGGTGTCCAACATGCGCATGTTCGAGCAGCGCGCCGGCTTCGTCTCGCCGCTGGATGGCCTCAACCTCAACCGGATTGCGCCCGGCCGTCGCGACGGCTCCATCTCCGAAATCCTCGCCGACGTGCTGCTGCACGAAGTCATCGGTGCCGCGCAGTATCACATCGACTTCCACGGCGGCGATCTGGGTGAGATGCTGTTCCCGTTCGCCGGCTATGCCCTCACGGGCCAGCGCGACCTCGACGAAAAAGGCGAGGCGTTGGCGCGGGCGTTCACGCCCCGCTTAATTTCGCTGGCAACCGATGGCGGCACGATTCCCCCATTCGCGGGTTCACTCAATCATTCGGCGTCTCGCAACGGCGTCGTGTCCATTCTGGCCGAGTGCGGCGGAAACGGGACGCTGGACGAAGCGGATGTGCGCATCCACATGGAGGGCGCGTACAACGTGATGCGGCATTTGGGCATGCTCGACGGCGGACGGCCCACGAACGGGCCCCGCCTCGCGGCCCGCGACCGCGTCGTGGTCCGCGCCGCGCGCTCGGGATTGCTTCGGTTAGGCGTGCACGTCGGCGACGAGATCGTCGCCGGACAGGAGGTCGCACAGATTTGCAACGTGTTCGGCGAGATCGTGGAGCGCGTGCGCGCGCCCGGCGGCGGACTGGCCGGGCTGGTGTGGGCGCACAAAGTGGTCAACACCGGCGACCCGGTGGTCCGCTACTGGATCACCGAGCCGGCCTGACGCGCCGCTCGGGCGTGGCCACGGCGACCGTCAGTGCCCAACGCGGCCACGTGCCGTGCTGAAGGCCAACTTCGCCGACGCGCGCGGCCAGCCCGTGGTCGCCGCCACGCCCGACAGCGTGCGCGGCCTCGACGCGGCCATCGACGCGTACCTCGGTGCCCGCAACGATGCGCGCGCGCGTCTCGATGCCGTGTTAGGCGAAGATCCGTCGTGCGTCCTCGCCCACTGCATGGACGGATACCTCCACTTGCTGTCCAGCAAACGCGCCGGATTCGCGTTCGCGGCGCGCGCGCTCGACAACGCGTGCGCGGCGGCGGGACGGATCTCGGCGCTGGCGCCCCGCGAGCGCGCGCACGTCGCCGCGCTCGACGCCTGGTGCAACGGCGACCTGCGCGGAGCGGCCCACCACTGGGACGCGGCGCTCGATCACGCGCCGCTCGACATCCTGGCGCTCCGCGTGTCGCAGTTCGTGTTGTCGTATTTGGGCGAGAGCGCCCGCATGCGCGTGACGATCGCGCGCGCGATGCCCGCGTGGGGACCGCAGATGCCGGGCTATGGCTACGTGTTGGGCTGCCACGCCTACGCGCTCGAGGAATCCGGCGACTACGCGCACGCCGAATCCACGGGACGACGCGCAGTGGAGATCAACCCGAGCGACATCTGGGCCGCGCACGCCGTCGCGCACGTGGCCGAGATGCAGGGCCGGTTAGGCGACGGCCTCGTGTGGATCCGCGACGTGGCGCCCCACTGGACCCACTGCAACAACTTCACGCTGCACCTGCGGTGGCACGAGGCGCTCTACCACCTCGACCTCGATCGCTACGACACAGTCCTCGATCTCTATGACGACGAGATCCGCCGCGTATCGACCGATGAGTATCTCGATGTGACGAACGCCGTGTCGTTGTTGTGGCGGCTCGAACAGGCCGGTGTGGATGTCGGATCGCGCTGGCGCGAGCTCGCCGACTGCGCGCGCGGACACCAGAACGATCACGCGCTGGTGTTCGTCGACCTGCACTATTTGATGGCGCTCGCGGCGGTGGACGATGCGCACGGCGTCGGGGAGTTCCTCGAGTCGTGCGAGCGATTCGCGCGGTTGGGCGAACATACCGAGGCGGCGGTGATGGCGGAGGTCGGTCTGCCGCTTGCGCGCGCCGTAGTGGCGCATCGGCGAGGCGATTATGGCGCCGTGGTGGACCTCCTCGCGCCGGTGCGCGACCGCATCAAGCACGTGGGCGGGAGCCATGCCCAACGCGACCTGTTCGAGCAACTCCTCATCGACGCGGCGTGGCGTGCGCGCCGGCTCCCCATCGCCGACGAGCTCCTGGCCGAGCGCACGACGAAACGGCCGCGCAATATCTGGGGATGGCGCCAGTATGCCCGCGTGCTCGATGCGTTGGGCGCGTCCGGCGCTGGAGCGGCGGCACACCGCGCCGATGCGCTGCGCGCAAGCTGAGCGTCGGTGTACGCGCGGCACTTCCGCGGGCGTGTCGCGCCCGTACCTTGAGGCATGACGACGCGGCAGTCGATCGACACGCTGCTCACGCATACGGGCGGCGAGCCATCGGATAGGCACGGCGCGGTGAATCCGCCGGTCTATCATGCGTCCACCATCCTGTTCCCCACCGTGGCGACGTACGAGCAGTCGCGTGATCCGGCGACGCGCTTCGACGTGGTGCGGTACGGGCAGCTCGGCACGCCAACTACGTTTGCGTTAGAAGAAGCCATCGCCGCAGTGGAAGGCGGATACCGGGCGATGCTGCTCCCGTCGGGACTGGCGGCGGTGACCACCGCGCTCGATGCGCTCACGCAGCACGGCGATCACGTGCTCATGGTGGACACCGCGTACGCTTCGACGCGCCGGTTCTGCGACACGACGCTGCCCAAACGCGGCGTGCGCACCACCTATTACGATCCGTTAGTCGGCGCCGACATCCGCGCGTTGTTCCAGCCGCAGACGCGCGTGGTGTTCGTCGAGTCGCCGGGCTCCGAGACGTTCGAGGTGCAGGACGTGCCGGCGATCGCGGCGGCAGCGCACGACGCCGGCATCGTGGTGGTAATGGACAATACGTGGGCGAGTCCGTACTTCTTTCCCGCCCTGGCGCGCGGCGCGGATGTGTCGATCCAGGCGGCGACGAAGTACATCGGCGGACACAGCGACGTGATGCTGGGGACGATCACGACCACCGAGCGGTTGTACGAGCGCGTGCGCTCGGCGGTGGCCGAGCTCGGCCACTGTGTGGGCGGCGACGATGCGTACCTCGCGCTGCGCGGACTGCGCACGTTAGGCGTGCGGATGGAGCGGCACCACCGGAACGCGCTGCGAGTGGCGGAGTGGCTGTCGACGCGGCCCGAGGTGGCACGCGTGCACTTCCCGGCGCTCCCATCCGACCCGGGACACCGCCTCTGGGCGCGCGATTTCACCGGAGCGAGCGGTCTCTTCGGGGTGTCGCTCGCTCCGGTGCCGACGGCGGCGATGGCCGCGATGCTCGATGGGCTCGAATTGTTCGGCAAAGGCGTGAGCTTCGGCGGATTCGAGAGTCTCGCCATTCCGATGCACCCGGCGAAACATCGCACGGCGACACGCTGGCAGTCGGAGGGCGGTGGGCCGTACATCCGGTTGCACATCGGCTTGGAGGACCCCGCCGATCTCATCGCCGATCTCGAGCGCGGGTTCGCGCGGCTCAGGGCGGAGGCCGGCTCCGCGTGAGGGCGCGGTTCAGATCCCCGTTAGGCATCCGCCGGGCCGCGGCGGCTCTGGCGTTGGGCGCGGCCATCAGTCTCGCGGCGTGCACCACCGAGTCGGCGCCCGGGGCAACGCCTAACGGTACGGCCGGCGGCGCGACGCCCACGCTCAGCGCCGTCCGCGCCCGCGGAGCGGTCAAGTGCGGGATCACCGAGGGCGCGGGCTTCGCCACGCCCGACGACGCCGGCCGGTGGCGCGGCTTCGATGTCGATTTTTGCCGAGCGATCGCGGTCGCGTTGTTCAACGACCCGGACAAAGTGCAGTTCATCCCCTACACGCAGGAGCAGCGCTTTTCCGGTCTGCAGTCGGGCGAAGTCGACCTCCTGGCTAACGGCACCACCATCACGAGCAGCCGCGCCTTACGACAGTCGTTCCACTTCGGGCCCATCTATTTTTATGACGGACAGGGGTTCCTGGTCGCCAAATCATCGAAGGTGACCAAGGCCAGTCAACTCGATGGCGCGACGATCTGCGTGCAGCAAGGCACCACCACGGAGCTCAACCTCACCGATTTCGCGCGCCGCAACAACATTACGTTCCACCCGGTGGTGATGGAAGATCTGCGCGCCGCGGTGAGCGCGCTCGCCGGTGGACGCTGCGATGCGATCAGCCAGGATGGCGCGGGTCTCGCCACGACGCGCACGATGCTGCAGCATCCTAACGATTACGTCGTGCTGCCTGACCGCATCTCGAAGGAACCCATCGCGCCCGTCGTGCGCACCGGCGACGATGCCTGGCTCGAGATCGTGAACTGGGTCCTTCGCGCACCCGTGCAAGCCGAAGAGTACGGCATCGACCAGCACAACGCGGCGCAATTCGCCAAGACGACCGATCCATCGATTCGACGGTTCCTGGGACTCGAGCCGGGCGCGACCGATGGGCTGGGGCTCGATCCCGAGTGGACGCTGCACGTGATCGAAAAGGTCGGCAGCTACAAGGACATCTTCGACCGCAACCTCGGGCCCGCGACGCCGCTCGGCATCGACCGCGGGCTCAACAAGCTGTGGACGGACGGGGGCCTGCTCTACTCGCCGCCATTCCGGTAATGCAATCTGCCGCCGACCGCCGCGCCGTCGTGCTCCAGGGGTTGGGGCTGGGCATCACGGCGGCGGCGGCGTGGTGGCTGGCGCGCAACACCAGCGCCAGCCTCGCCCAACGCGGCCTAACGCTCGGCTTCGGGTTCCTCAGGCACCCGGCGAATTTCGAGATCGGTGATACGTGGTGGCTCGCGTTCTCGCCGGCCGACAGCATCGGGCGGGCCATCGTCGTCGGGCTGCTCAACACCGCGCTCGTATCGGCGCTGGGGTGCGTGCTGGCCATCGCCGTCGGGTTCGTGGCGGGCATCCTGCGCCTCTCGCCCAACCCCGCCCTGCGCGGGCTCGTGCGCGCGGCGGTCGAGATCGTGCGCAATACGCCGCTGCTGCTGTTGCTGCTCTTCCTGGCCGCGAGCCTGCACGCGCTGCCGCCGCCGCAGCAGGCGCTCTCGCCCGTGCGCGGCGTGTTCCTGTCGGACCGCGGACTGGTGCTACCAGCGGTGTCCATCGGCCGGTGGACCATCGTGTTCGCGTTGGCCGCCGTGGTCGCGTTCGCGCCGCGGCTCCGGTTAGGAAGGCGGTGGTGGATGGCTCCGGCGGCCTGTGCCGCGGCGGCGCTCGTGGCCGCGGTGATCCAGCCGCCGGTCATCACCGTGGCGCGGCTCGAGGGCTTCAATTTCGCGGGCGGCGTGACGTTGTCGCCCGAGCTGGCCGCGCTGCTGGCGGCGCTCGTGCTGCACCAGTCCGCGCACATCTCCGAGGTGGTCCGCGGCGCGGTGCTCGCCGTGCCGCGCGGCCAGCGCGACGCGGCCAGCGCGTTAGGCATGTCGCGCTGGCAGACGCTGCGATTGGTCGTGATGCCGGTGGCGCTCCGCGCCATGGTCCCGCTCCTCGCCACCAACTGCGTGAGCCTCATCAAGAACTCGAGCCTCGCGGTGGCGATCGGATTCCCCGATGTCGTGAGCATCCTCAACACCGCCGGCAATCAAACCGGACACAGCATCGAGACGATGCTGATCATGATCGCCGTCTACCTGTCCCTCAGTCTGCTCGTAGCCGCGGCGCTCGGCCGCTACAACGCGCATCTCTTGCGCACGGGTACGGCGATCTCGTGAGGGCACCCACGCGGCCCGCCTCGCGCGCATCATCGATGGCTATTGCCGTTCGGCGGTCGTTTGCCACACCCGCCGCGGCCGCCGTGACGGTGATCGTGGCGGCCATCGCGGCGGCCATCGTGATCCCGCTCGCGCGTTGGGCATTGGTGAACGCCACGTGGTCGGGCGCGGCAAGCGATTGCCGCCGCGCCGCCGCCGGCGCGTGTTGGGCGTTCATCGGTCACAAGACCGGCTTCATTCTGTTCGGGCTGTATCCCGCTGCCCAACGCTGGCGGCCCGCCCTCGCCGCGGCGGTGCTCGCCGCGCTGGTGGTGTGCACGGCCATCCCGCGGTGCTGGACCAGGTGGCTCCTCGCCGCGTGGGCCGTTGGCCTCGGGCTCGCTTTTCTCGTCATGCACGGCGGCGTGGGCCTAACCGTCGTGCCAACGCAGCAGTGGGGCGGCCTGCCGGTGACGATCATGCTCACGGCGCTCGGCCTCGCCGGCGGCTTCCCGATCGGCGTCGTCCTCGCGTTGGGCCGACGCTCGCGCCGACCGCTGCCGCGCGCCGTGGCCGGCGCCATCGTCGAAGTGGTGCGAGGCGTGCCGCTGATCGCCGTGCTCTACATGGCCGTGCTCGTGTTCCCGCTCGCGCTGCCCACCGGCTTGAGCGTCGACAAGCTCGCGCTCGCGCAGGCGGCGGTGATCGTGTTCGCGTCCGCGTATCTGGCGGAAGCGGTGCGCTCGGGCCTCCAGCTCGTCCCGCCCCGCCGACTCGACGCCGGCCTTGCGTTAGGACTTGGCTGGCGGCAAACGATGCAGCACATCGTGCTGCCGGAAGCACTGCGCACGGTGCTGCCGTCGTTCATCTC
>Ga0075426_10001338_pt1 | contig 17445 bp, 10 predicted proteins | sample SoiMethybrSBSTD5_FD_75304 | JGI IMG/M metagenome (GOLD analysis project Ga0075426, IMG submission 75304) | Bulk soil microbial communities from a Populus tree surrounding site in Tennessee, USA - Soil MetaG P. TD hybrid SBSTD5 | ecosystem: Environmental > Terrestrial > Soil > Tree plantation... | reverse complement strand
GCCGCGAGCGCGGACAGCTCGGCGAGCGTCCCTTCGCCGCGGACGCGTCCGCCGCTCAACAGTACGAAGCGATCGCAGACGCGAGCGGCGTCGGGAATCTGGTGGATGGACAGGAACAGCGTGCGCCCTTCGGCCGCATGCGCGCGGAGCGTCTGGGCGACCTCGCGCGTCTGACGCAGGTCGAGCCCGTCGAACGGTTCGTCGGCGAGCAGCACCGGCTGCGGCGTCAGCAGCCCGATCGCCAGCAGCACACGTTTGCGCTGACCCTTCGAGAGCTCGCCGATGCGCTGATCGAGCAAAGGCCCGAGATCGAGCTGATCGATGATCGGCGCCAGATCGCTTCCCCCGAACCACCCTTGCGCGAACTTCAGCGCCCAGCGAACCGTCTGCGCAGGCCACGGCGCGATGCCGTCCGGCAGATAGAACAGGATCGACCAGCGCTCAGCGGCGGCGACGATGCGCGCGCCGTCGGACACGCTGCCGCCGTCGGACGGCAGCACGCCGCCAAGACATTCGAACAACGTTGTCTTTCCGGAACCGTTCGGACCGATGAGGCCGAGCACTTCGCCCGGCCGAATGGAGAAGGACACCTCGCTGAGCGCAGTGAGGTGTCCGTAGTGCTTCGTCAGGTCGGCGACATGCAGCAACAAACGTCCACTGTATGAATGCGTCGATGCTTACTACCAGAATCCGTATGTCACTGATTGCGGCCGGCTTCGGTCGTCGGCCTTGCGCTCGCGTTCTTTACGTATTTGTCGAACCAGGCGATCTTCTCCGCGACGAGGTGCAGAAGCGTTTCGCGTGCGGCATATCCGTGCGCTTCGTACGGCAGCGTTTCGTACCGCACCGTCGCGCCATGGCCTTTCAGCGCCATGTAGAAGCGCTCGGACTGAATCGGGAACGTGCCGGAGTTGTCGTCCATCTCGCCGTGCGTCAGCAGAATGGGATCCTTGACCTGGTTCGCATGGAAGAAAGGCGACATCTTCTCGTAGATCTCCGGTACTTCCCAGAACGTGCGCCGCTCGTTCTGGAATCCGAACGGCGTCAGCGTGCGGTTGTACGCGCCGCTTTCCGCGAACCCGGCCCTGAACAAGCGTGAGTGCGCAAGCAGGTTCGCGGTCATGAACGCGCCGTAGCTGTGGCCGCCGATGCCGATGCGATTGCGATCCGCCACGCCCATCTCGACGACCTTGTCGATCGCGGCTTCAGCGCTCGACACCAGTTGCTCGACGTAGTGATCGTTCGCCGTCTCGCCCGGACCGACGATTGGCATCGTCGGGCCGTCGAGAATCGCGTAGCCGGCGAGCAGCAGATACATGTGGTTGTTGCCCGGCGACGCGAGCGTGAACCGATTCGGCGAGCCGACGACCTGACTGGCCGAGTCGGCATCCGAGAACTCACGCGGATACGCCCACATCACGAGCGGCAACCGCTCACCTTTCCTGTAGCCGGGCGGCAGATACAGCGTCGCCGACAACTTCACGCCGTCCTTGCGCTGGTAGGTCAGGAACTGATGCTCGACGCCGCGGAACAATTCCTGGGGATCGCGGAACGCCGTCACCGCGCGTCTCGGTGCGGCGCCGTCTCCGAGCGTTCGCGTGTAGTAGTTCGGCGTGTCGGTGACGGTCTCGAAGTGCGTGAAAATCGTTTTCGCATCGTCCGACAGCGGCTCGACGACGGTCTCGTACGACTTCGAATCGCTGCGGAACAAACGCTCGGTGGCGAGCGTTTTGAGATTGAGCTTGTCGATGAACGGACGATCGCCTTCCGGCGACGCGCCTTCGCCCGTGAGATAGATCTCGTCACCGTGCTGCAGAATTGCGCCGCGAGTCGCATCGCGTCCGCCGCCGACGATCGCGACCGCGGTCGTACCGCTGTCGTTCCGCGTCACCGGCGTGCCGGGATCGCCGTAGCGATCCTCCTGCTTGCGATCCCACAGCTTCTTCGGCTGCGCGCCCGGTTCGAGGATCCACGTCCGTGTGCGGCGCGTCGCGCGATCCGATTCGCTCAGCAGCGCGATCCCCTTGTCGGTGAACGAGACGCTCGAGAATCGGTACTCGGTCTTCGCGAGCTCGCTCGGCGCCGAGGTGAACGGCGCGCTCAGCGCCATCACCTTGTCGCGGAACGGGACTTTGTTCTTCAGGTTGCCTTCGTCGAGCGCTTCTGCCCACACGACCGTCGCCGGTTGATCGGGACGCCAGCGATACTCGCGCGGTCCGGTGCGGACGCCGGTGAGCGTCACGCCCTCGCGCGACGGGATCTCGGCGATCGTGCGTGCCACGACGTCGCCCCCGGAACTCTTGCGCGTCCAGATCTCCACTTGCTGCGGGAAGCCGTTCATCGGGATGAGATGCGAATACGGACGGATCACTTTCGCGACGAGCACGTACTCGCCGTTGGACGACGGCGTCACCTCGTCGAAGATCGCCGGCCGTCCGAATGTCGTCCGCTTCCCCGTTGTCGTGTCGATTGAGGCGAGCTGACTCGTGAAGTAGTACTCGAACAGCAGCTCGTCGTGCGCCGTTCGAATCATGTCTTCATAGGTTGGCGCGGGCGCGGCCTTGTCGTGGTTCTCGAGAATCGTCGGTCCCGCCGGCACGACCGGTTCGATCGGCGCGGGTCCCCGGCCCGGCGGCACGATCTCACAAACCAACGTCACGTTGTCATGCAGCCAGTCGCAGGGCTCGCCGTTGGCGGCGTTCAACCGGTCAGCGCCGCTCATCACCTTTGCCTGTCCGGTCGATGTGTCGGCGATCCAGAGCTCGATCCCAGCGTCCTTGATGTTCGCGAACGCGAGACGCGAACCGTCGGGCGAGAAGCGGATGTTCGTCAGGTTCGCCTGCGCCGGCACGGTCACCTTCGTCTCGCTGCCGTCCGCGATCTTCTTCAGCGTGATCGCGTAGACGCCGTTCGTGCGATGCGGTCCGTTGTTCTTTGGATCGACGCGTGCGCCGGCGAGCCGGAGCGTCGGCCGCGCAAGCTCCGCAAGCGTCGGGTTCGTCCTGCGCATCGTCAACGCGAGCAGCTGACGCGACGGGCTCACGATGACCTGCGGCAGCGGCGGCGCATCGAAGGTGGCGACGATATTGGCCGGCGGAGTCAGATAGCGCGGCGCATCAGCCGTGCTCTGCATCTGCGCGGCGACAGCCGGCGCGAGAAAAACGGCGAGAAGAAGGGCAACGCGAATCGACCGGCTCGCGGGCATAGCAGTCTCCTTGCGCGCGCAATCTTACTACCGCGATCGATTATTCAGCGAAGACGGAGCGGGTCGAGAAGGACAGATCGGGCAGTGCTGGCGAGGTGACGTTAGCGTCAGCGCCGACGATAGCGATGAGTTCGTAACAGCTCGTACCGCTCGCAGCGGGCGGTTTCGGGCCACTGCGCGAGCTCGGCAAAGGTGACGCGCGGATCGAATGCTCGCGAATCCGTCGCCTTCATCGGCTGGATTCTACACGTCGTTGCGAGCGGACTGCCAACGCGGAACGGCGCTCATTTCGGAATGAATTCGCGTCATCCCCCTGCAAATATTGCAAAGATCGCTACGCGGTCCCGCCTACTCAGTGGCAGAATCTGCACCGACAAGAAGGAGTCGAACCATGACGACGACGCGAGTGCTGTGCGCGACGGCGGTGATCATGGGGTGTGCGTGGTTCGTGACACCGTCCCATGTCAACGTCCAGGCGAATCAGTCGGCTGACGCGGTCCGCATCGACAACGACGACATCGGCGGCGTCGTAACGAGCCAGAAGGGGCCGGAAGCGGGCGTCTGGGTGATCGCCGAGACGACCGACCTCCCGACGAAGTACGTGAAGATCGTCGTCACCGACGATCGCGGACGCTATCTGCTGCCGGATCTGCCGCGCGCGAACTACAACATTTGGGTGCGCGGCTACGGCCTCGTCGACTCGAAGAAAGTGCAGGCGGCGCCGGGAAAAGCGCTCAACCTCACTGCGGTTGTCGCGCCGAATCCTCGTGCGGCCGCCGAGTACTATCCCGCCGGCTTCTGGTTCTCGATGATTCGTGTTCCCGAGAAGGGCGAGTTCCCGGGCAATGCGCCGGGTGGTAACGGCATCTCGCCGAACATGAAGAGCCAGGCCGAGTGGATCAGGAATCTCAAGTCGGGCGGTTGCTGGGCGTGCCATCAGCTTGGCAACAAGGCGACGCGCGAGGTTCCGAAAGCGCTTGGAACGTTCAGCTCGACGCGGGCCGCGTGGGATCGCCGCATTCAGTCGGGACAGGCCGGCGCGCAGATGAGCGGCGGCCTCAATCAGATGGGGCGCGAGCGCGCGCTCGCGATGTTCGCCGACTGGACCGATCGCGTCAACAGCGGCGAGCTGCCGCCCGCGCCGCCGCGGCCGCAGGGCATCGAGCGCAATGTCGTCATCACGCAGTGGGACTGGGCCGATCCGAAAGCGTACCTGCACGACGAAGTGTCGACCGATCGGCGCAATCCGACCATCAACCCGAACGGGTTGATCTACGGCTCGCTCGAGTTGAGCGCCGATTATCTGCCGGTGCTCGATCCGGTGAAGAACGCCGTCAGCCAGGTGAAGCTGACTGTTCGCGATCCGAACACGCCGCCGACATCCGCGACGATGCCGCAGCCGTCACCCTACTGGGGCGAGGACGTCGTGTGGACGAGCCGGAACAACGTTCACAATCCGATGTTCGACGAACAGGGTCGCGTGTGGATCACATCTGCGGTGCGTCCCGCCGAAAATCCCGCCTTCTGCAAGGATGGATCGTCGCATCCTTCGGCGAAGTTGTTTCCGCTCTCGGCCGCCGGCCGTCATCTGGCTGTCTACGATCCGAAAACGAAACAGCTCACGCACATCAGCACGTGCTTCGGCACGCATCACCTGATGTTCGCCAACGACGCCAACCGCACGCTGTGGACGAGCGGCGGCGGACAGGTGGTGGGCTGGTTGAACACCAAGATGTTCGACGAAACGCACGACGAGGCGAAGTCGCAGGGCTGGACGGCGCTGGTCATGGACACGAACGGCAACGGCAAACGCGACGCGTACGTCGAACCGAATCAGCCGCTCGATCCATCGAAGGACAAGCGATACGGCAACGCGTTCTACGCCGTTGCGCCCGCGCCCGACGGATCGATCTGGGGGAGCGTGCTCGGATTTCCCGGCGCAATCGTCCGGCTGAACCCCGGATCGAATCCTCCCGAGACGACGCTCGCCGAAGTCTACGAGCCGCCGATGCCCGGGTTCTCTCCGCGCGGCGGCGACGTGGATCGCAACGGCGTCTACTGGACCGCGCTGGCGAGCGGTCACCTCGCGAGCTTCGATCGGCGCAAGTGCAAGGGACCGCTCAACGGTCCGAAAGCCACCGGCCAGCATTGTCCCGAGGGATGGACGCTCTATCCGGAACCGCTGCCGCAGTTGAAAGGCGTCACCGAACAGGGCAGCGCCGAGGCGAGCTATTACACGTGGGTCGACTGGCACGACACGCTCGGTCTCGGCGAGAACGTGCCGATCGACACGGGCAACGGGTCGGAAGGACTGCTCGTGTTGAAGGATGGCAAGTGGGTCGTGCTGCGCGTGCCGTATCCGCTTGGCTTCTACACCAAGTGGATGGACGGGCGCATCGACGACGCGAAGGCGGGATGGAAAGGACGCGGGTTGTGGGCGACGGTCAGCACGCGCGCGCCGTTCCACATGGAGACAGGGAAGGGCACCATGAGCAAGGTGATGCACTTCCAGCTCCGTCCCGATCCGCTGGCGAAGTAAGGTCTGTTGCGCCGGTTCGCTCACCTGAAAGGCTCGCGCTGCAATCGCGCGCGAGGTTCGTAGGGCGGGCCTTTCAGGCGAGCCGCACCATCACGCCTCGCGCAACGCCACCATCGGATCGACCTGCGTCGCGCGGCGTGCCGGAATGTAGCAGGCCGCCATCGCGACGAGCAGCAGCACGATCGCGACCGCGACGAACACGATCGGATCGCGCGCCGTCACGCCGAAGAGCAGCGACTGCAAATAGCGCGTGAGTGCGAACGCGCCGGCCAGACCGATCACGATGCCCGCGCCGGCCGTTCGCAGTCCCTGCTCGAGCACCAGCGAGAGAATCGATCGACTGTCGGCGCCGAGCGCCTGCCGGATCCCGAACTCGCGTACGCGCTGCGTGACGCCGAACGCGAGCACGCCGTAGATTCCAATCGCCGACAGCACGAGCGCCACCGCGCCGAACAGCGCGAGCAGCGTCATCGGCGTGCGGCGGTTCTGCAGCGATCGCGCGACCCATTGATCCATCGTCCGCACGTCGGCAATCGGCTGCTCGGGATCGATGCTGCGCACCGCGGCGCGAACCTGCGGCACGAGCTGCACCGGATCGAGACCGGTCTTCAGCACCAGCGCCATCCCGCCCGGCGCCTGCTGCATCGCCGGGTAATAGATGCGTTCCTTCGTCACCGGCTGACCGAGATCGATGCTGTTGATCGTCCCGACGACGCCGACGATCGTGAACTTCGTGCTCGCCGGTCCGCCGCGCTGAATCTGCTGGCCGAGCGGACTGCGATCCGCGAAATATTTCTTGACGAGGTACTCGTCGATGACGACGACCGGCGGAGCCGAGAGGCCGTCGCCGTCGGTGAACGTCCGCCCCGAGAGCACGGGAATCTGCATCGCCTTGAAATAGTCGCCGCCGACGACTTCCTGCCGCCCGTGAGGCAACGGCGTTCCGGGCGCCTGATTCAGACCGACGATGTTGTACGACCCTGAACCGACGTTGCCGTTGAACGGCACGTTCGTCGTCAGCCCCGCCACGGAGGCGCCGGCGATCGTCCTGGTCTTCTCGAGCAATCGAGTCCAGAATCCGACGCGCGCGGCGTTGTCCGGGTACCGCGACGCGGGCAGCACGATCTGCGCGGTCAGCACGTTCTCGCTCGCGAATCCCGGGTTCACGTTCTGCAGGCCGGCAAAGCTTCTGATGAGCAGTCCCGCGCCGATGAGAAGAACGACCGCGAGCGCCGTCTCTGCGATCGCCAGCAGGCCGCGCGCGGCGCCCGTCGAGCGTCCCGCCGTGCCGCGCGTCGAATCGTCTTTCAGGTACGTGGCCATGTTGCCGCGCGCGATCGTCATCGCGGGCGCCATGCCGAACACGAGGCCCGTGACGAGGGCGAGTGCCGTCGTGAACAGCAGGACGGCCGGCTGCAGCGTCGCCGTCGGCGATCCCGGGAGTTGCTGTTCGCCCATGGCGATCAGCGCTCGCACGCCAAAGTCGCCGACCACGAGTCCGCCGACGCCGCCGGCCAGCGACAGAACGATCGCCTCGGTGAGCAGCTGGCGCACGATCCGCAGCCGTCCCGCTCCAAGCGTGGCGCGGATGGCGAGCTCGCGCGAGCGCGCAGTCGCCCGCATCAGCAGCAGGTTCGCGACGTTCGCGCAGGCGATGAGAAGCACGACGATCACGCCCGCCTGCAGGACGTACAGTGGCGCGCGGATGTCGCCGACGATCTGATCGCGCATCGCGATCGCATAGCCGCTGAAGCCGCTCGTCTTCATGAACCCGGCGCGCGCCGGCAATCGTTCCATCGTGCGATCGACGATGACCTTGAACTGCGCGTCGGCCTGCGCGATCGTCACGCCGGGACGGAGGCGCGCGATCATCGAGCTGAACTCGTTGCCGCGCGCCGCGTCCGACATCTGCTGCGCTGTGAACGAAAACGGCACGAGGAGCGCAACGTCCTGCGCAGGCAACTCGAAGTCGGCCGGCAGCACGCCGACGACGCGATAGGGTTCACCGTTGATGCGGATGTCCCGGCCGACGATCGACGGATCCGAGGCGTAGTGCGAGGTCCAGAGTCCGAACGTCAAGATCGTGAACTTGTCCGCGCCGGGCGTTGCCTCTTCGTCGGTGAACGCGCGGCCGAGGAACGGCTGACGCCGCAACGTGGAGAAGAACGACGGCGTCACCATCAGCGAGCGCAGTTGTTCAGGGTTGCCCGCCTCGTTCAGGTTTGCCGTGCGCATCGTGAACAGCGTCGCATCTTCGAGCGCCGGCGCTTGAGTCCGGCGATCGAGATAATCCGGAATGGAGACCGAGGCCTGCGGCAGGTTGATGTCGCGATACGAGTTCCACACGAAGACGAGCCGGTCGGCGTCAGGATAGGGAAGCGGCCGCAACAGAATCTGGTAGATGAGGCTGAAGATGGCGGTGTTCGCGCCGATTCCGAGCGTCAGGGCGAGGACGGCCACGACGGTGAAGATCGGTTGTTTGCGGAGGGTGCGCAGCGCGTAGCGGATATCCTGCATGCGCAGATTAGACGGTCGAGGCGACGTGCGGGTTGACGCCGTCGCCCAGCGTTAGGTGTACCATTCGCCCCCAGTCGGCACAGCTTTCGTGCCATCGGGGCCTGACACGGGGTGTCAGACACGGGGTGTCAGGCCCCCTTCGAGGGAGGTGGATATGCGGCTGCAGCGGCAGGTCGCGGCGGTTGCGGTGGCAATCGCGTTCTCGGTCGTGCCGGGGTTCGCGGAGGTCGTTCGCATCGAGGTCACGTCGCGCGCGGATCTCGTCGGCGCGCAGCCCTTCGGCGCGGCCGGCCCGTACGAGAAGCTGTCGGGCCGAATTCATTTCGCCGTCGATCCCTCGCTTCCCGCCAACCGCATCGTCACCGACATCAGCAAGGCCCCGCGGAACGCGGCCGGGACGGTCGAGTTCTCGTCGGATTTCTTCCTGATCAAACCAAAGCAGATCACGCGCGGCAACGGCGCCGTGCTGTACGAAGTGTCGAACCGCGGCGGTAAAGGTCTGCTCGGGTTTTTCAACCACGCGACCGGCAGTCTGGATCCGGCGACGGCCGCGGACATGGGCGACGGATTCCTGATGAAGCAGGGCTTCACGCTGTTGTGGGTGGGATGGCAGTTCGACCCGCCGCAGCGTCCGGGACTGGTCCGCGTGTACCCGCCGATTGCGACCGACGACGGCAAGCCGATTCGCGGCCTCGTGCGCAGCGACTTCGTCGTCACCGAGAAGGAAGCGGATCATTCGCTCGCCGACCGCGATCACCTCGCGTATCCGGTGCTCGATCCGAACGATCCGGGCAACGTGATGACGGTGCGTGATTCGGTCGACGGCCCGCGCCGGATCGTGCCGCGCAATCAGTGGAGCTTCGCGAAAGGCGATGGCGCCACGCAAGTGGCGGATCGGACGCGTGTGGCGCTCACCGGCAAGTTCGAGCCCGGCAAGATCTACGAAGTCGTCTACACCGCGGAGCAGCCGCCGATCGTCGGACTCGGACCGGCGGCCATCCGTGACGTCGTCTCGATGATGAAGTACGGATCGGCCGACGCGCTGTCGATTCCATCCGGATCGATCTCGCGCGCGCTGGCGTTCGGCGTCTCGCAGAGCGGCCGGTTCCTCCGGAAGTATCTCTACGACGGGTTCAATCGCGACGAACGCGATCGGAAAGTGTTCGACGGCGTCATCGCGCACGTCGCCGGCGGTGGACGCGGCAGCTTCAACCATCGCTTCGCGCAGCCGTCGCGCGACGCCCATCCCTACCTGAACTTCTTCTATCCGACCGACATCTTTCCGTTCACCGACGTCGCGCAGAAAGATCCCGAGACCGGCGTCACCGACGGACTGCTGACGCACGCCGGATCGCCGGAGCTTTTGCCGAAGATTTTCTACACGAACTCGGAGTACGAGTACTGGGGACGCGCGGCGTCGCTCATTCACACGACGGTCGACGGCACGGCCGACGCGCCGCAGATGGACAACGTCAGGATCTACCTGCTCTCGGCCGGCCAGCACGGACCGGGTCCGTTTCCGCCGACGCAGACGATCGGACAGCAGAAGAACAATCCGCTCGACTACCGCTGGGCGATGAAGGCGCTGCTCGTCGCGATGGATCGCTGGACTGCAGACGGTACGCTGCCGCCGCCGAGCCGATATCCACACATCGCGGACGGCACGCTGGTCCCGCCCGATCGATTGAAATTCCCGAAGGTGCCGAGCGTCACGACGTCGACGGCCGTGCACAAGGCGTATCGCGCCGATTACGGTCCGCGCTTCGCGACCGAAGGAATCGTCACGGTGGAACCGCCGAAGATCGGCAACGCATTTCCGATCCTCGTACCGCAGGTCGATGCCGACGGCAACGGCATCGCGGGTATTCGGATGCCGGAGTTGTCCGTACCGCTCGCCACGTACACCGGTTGGAATCTGTTCAACGCGCGCTCGGGCCCGGTCGACGCGCTTTCGAGCATGCAGGGATCGTACATCCCGCTGTCGCGCACGAGCGCGGATCGCAAACGATCGACCGATCCGCGTTTGTCAGTGGAAGAGCGCTATCGAGACAAGGATCAGTACATCGGCCTCGTGACGAAGGCCGCGCTCGATCTCATCGACCACGGATATCTGCTGTCAGAGGATCTCGCCGCGGTCGTGAAGAGCGCCGCGCGGCACTGGGATTACGCAGCAGCGTCCGGGATACCGTCGACGGCTCCAGGGGCGCAGCGGTGAGCCCTTCGACTCGCCGCTCATGGTGAGGTTGTCGAACCATGAGCGGCTCGCTCTGGATGTACTTGTCGAGCGACGCGCTCGGGCTCGTTCTTCGACGAGCTCAGGACGAGCGTTCCCGGTGACGTCGTGTCACGGCTTCGGTCCGAAGACATCGTCCACTGACATGACCTTGACGGGCCCGAGGTTCAGCGATCGGATTCCGGGCTCGATCACCTTCGCATCGCCGACGACCACGACGGCGAAGCGTCCCGGCTGAACGTACTTCTGCGCGACGCGGTGAACGTCGGCGGCGGTGACCCCCTGAATGTTCGACACGTACTTCGCGAAGTAATCGTCGGGCAGGTGATAGACGATCGCGTCCTCGAGCCGGCGCGAGATGTCGCCCGTCGTCTCGAACGTACCGGGATAGCGGAGGGCGACGTAGTTCTTCGCGCGCGCGACTTCGTCGGCGGGCACCGGCTGCAGGATGCCGTTCAGCTCGTTGAAAAATTCCTTCAGCGCTTCGGTGGTCTTGTCGGTCTGAACGCCGGCGAACGCGGAGAATGGTCCGGCGTTCGCGCGCATGTCGAATACCGAGGACGCGCCGTACGTGTAACCGTGCTTCTCGCGCAGGTTCATGTTCAGACGCGAGGCGAACGAACCGCCGAGCACCGTGTTCATCACCACGAGCGGGAAGTAATCGGGCGTCGATCGCGGCACGCCGATCCAGCCGATGCGGATCTGCGACTGCGGCGCGCCCGGCTTGTCGATGATGTGCACCTCGCGCGCCTTCGGCTCGTCGACAGCGGGCAGCGGCTGGTGAGCGGGTGGCGCACCGGCCGCCTTCCACGTGCCGAAGTTCGTTTCGAGCATCGGCATCAGCTTGTCGGGCGACACGTCGCCCACGGCGAGCAGCGCGGCGCTGTTGGCACGGTACGTCGACGAATAAAACGCGCGGAGATCGTCGGTGGTGAAGGTCTTGATCGTTTCGGCGGTGCCGAAGATCGGCGTGCCGTAGCGGTGCGTCTGTCCGTAGAGCACGCGCGAGAAGCCGACGGTGGCAATCGTCGCCGGATCGTCGCGAGCCTGGACGATGCTCGTCAGCCGCTGCTGCCGCTGGCGTTCGAGCTCGTCTTTCGGAAACGTCGGCCGCTCCGCCACGTCGGCCATGATCGGCAGCGCGTCGCCGAGACGCGCGACCGGAACGTGCAGCCGTACGCCGGACGAATCGATTCCGCTCGCCGTGGATAGATCCGCACCGAGATAATCGATCGCGTCCGCGATCTCGAGCGCCGACCGCGAGCCGGCGCCTTCCTCGAGCATCGCCGCCGTCAGGCTCGCGATGCCGTAGCGGCGCGGCGGATCGTCGGCGGCGCCGCTCAGCACGACGAGGTTGACCTGCGCGACCGGCACTTCGTGGAGCTCGACGATCCACACCGGCAGTCCGTTCGACAGCTGCCGTTTCTGGATCGCCGGCAGGTGGACCGCCGGCGCCGGGCCGGGTTGCGGCGCGTGACTCCGGTCCGGGGGTTGTTGTGCGGTTGGCGATGCGCTAAGAACGCAGAGTGCGCAAAGTGCGCAGAGTGCGCGAGGGACGCGGCTCACGGCTTCTTCTCCGGATCGACGGTCAGCTCCACGCGCCCGTCGAGCGGCAGGAATTCGACCGCGGCGGCGCGGACGTCCGACGGCGCCAGCGCTCGATACCGCGAGAGATCCTCGTTGAACCAGTCGGGATCGCCGGTCTCGGTGTAATACGCATTCAGCTGATCGGCCTTGCCTCCGAATCCCCCGACGCGCTCCATGCGGTTATAAAACGACGCTTCGATCTGATTCACCGCGCGCTCGATCTCGTGCGCGCTCGGCTCCTCGGCCTGCAGCTTCCGGACTTCCTCGTCGATCACTTTCTTCAGCTCGTCGACGGTGTGTCCCGGCTGCGGCGTCGCGACGATCTGGAACGACGACACGAGACGCGCTGACGCCTGGAACGCGCTGACGTCCTGCGCGATTTGCATGTCGTAGACGAGACGTTTGTAGAGGCGCGAGTTCTTGCCGCCGGCGAGTACATCCGCCACGAGATCCAGTGCGGCGTCGCCCGGCTCGAGGTGCCGCGGCGTGAGCCACGCGAGATACAGCCGCGACAGCTGTACGCGATCGGTAATCGTTTTCTTCTTCACCGCCGTCAATGCGACGCCGGGGATCGTCTGCGGTTCGGGCGGTGGTCCCGGTTTGACGTCGCTGAACCATTTCTCGACGAGCTTTTGCGCCGCCGCGGAATCGAAATCGCCCGCGACGACGAGGCTCGCGTTTGCCGGCGTGTAATATTTCTTGAAGAACTCGACGACGTCTTCGTACGACGCGGCGGTGAGATCGGACATGAACCCGATCACCGGCCAGTGATATGGATGTCCCTCCGGATACAGCAAGTCGTCGAGGACTTCCTCCGCAATTCCGTACGGACGGTTCTCCACGCTCTGGCGCCGCTCGTTCTTCACGACGTCGCGCTGCGCATCGACGGTCTTCGGCGTCATCGTGTCGAGCAGATAGCCCATGCGATCCGATTCGAGGAACAGCGCGAGCTCGAGCGCATTCGACGGCACGTTGATCCAGTAGTTCGTCCGATCGGTCTCGGTCGAACCGTTGTTGTCGCCGCCGACCGTCTCGAGAAACTCGTCGAACTCGCCCGGCTTCACGTGTCCCGAACCCATGAACATCAGGTGCTCGAAGAGATGCGCGAATCCCGTCCGGCCCGGCTTCTCGCGCGCGGAGCCGACGTGGTACCACATGTTCACGGTCGCGATCGGCACGGAATGATCCTCATGGAGGATCACTGTGAGTCCGTTCGACAGCTTGAACATCGAGTAGGGAACGGTGATCGCCGGAGCCGCCGAGGACGCCGGCGGGTTCGTGGATGTCGACGGTGTTGTCGCACGTGATGCCGGCGACTGCGCCGACGCGGGAACGCCGAGCGCAAACATCAAGAGGAGCGCGGCGCGTTTCATAAACCCCGATGGTATCCTACTGGGTCGCTGCATGAATACTCCGCTCGTCGGCGTGATCATGGGAAGCAAATCGGACTGGGAAACGATGCGTCAGGCGGACGAGGTGCTCACCGAGTTCGGCGTGGCGCACGAATGCCGCATCGTGTCCGCGCATCGCACGCCCGCGTGGATGGCTGAGTACGCGTCGACGGCCGCGAGTCGCGGCCTCGAGGTGATCATCGCCGGCGCCGGCGGCGCCGCGCATCTGCCCGGCATGGTCGCGGCTCAGACGATCCTGCCGGTCATCGGCGTGCCGGTGCAGAGCGCCGCACTCAACGGTCTCGACTCACTGCTCTCGATCGTCCAGATGCCGAAGGGCGTTCCCGTGGCAACCGTCGCGATCGGCGCGTCGGGCGCGGCGAACGCGGGACTGCTCGCCGTCTCGATCCTCGCCACGTCGCGTCCCGATCTTCGCGCGAAGCTGCAGTCGTACCGCGATGCCATCGCGGCCGACGTCAAAGGCCAGCGCCTTTGACATCGGTCATCGAACCCGGCTCGACGATCGGCGTGCTCGGCGGCGGTCAGCTCGGCCGGATGTTCGCGATGGCGGCGCGCCGGCTCGGCTACCGCGTCCACACGCTCGCGCCCGACGATGACACGCCGACCGGTCAGATCGCCGACGTCGAAGTGGTCGCGTCGTACGACGACATCGACGCGATCCGGAAATTCGCGCAACAGGTCGACGTCGTCACGTTCGAGTTCGAAAACATCTCCAGCGCGGCGGTGACGGCCGCGGAAGCGGTCGCGATCGTACGGCCCAACGGACGCGCGCTCGCGGTCGCGCAGCATCGCATCCGCGAGAAAACGTTTCTCGCCGAGCGCGGACTGCCGGTGACGCCCTTCGCTCCGGTGCGGAGCGCCGATGAACTCGCATCCGCACTCGACATCGTCGGCTGTCCTGCCGTGCTCAAGACGGCCGCGTTCGGATACGACGGCAAGGGTCAGGTGGCGATCGACACGCCGAGCGCGGCGCCCGCCGCGTGGGATGCGATCGGCCGCGCCGAAGCGATCCTCGAAGCGTTCATCGATCTCGATCGCGAGATTTCGGTGATCGGCGCGCGCGGCGTGGCGGGCGAGTGGTCGCATTTCGGTCCGATCGAGAACGCGCACAGCCGTCACATCCTGGATGTATCGGTGTCACCGGCCGACATTCCTGCCGCGACCGCCTCGCTCGCGGTCGACGTGACGCGGCAGATCATGGCGGCGCTCGATTACATCGGCATCCTGTGCGTCGAGTTCTTCGTCGCGCGCGACGGCCGTCTGCTGGTGAACGAGATCGCGCCGCGGCCGCACAACTCGGGTCATCTGACCTTCGACGCGTGTCGCACGAGTCAGTTCGAGCAGCAGCTTCGCGCGATCTGCGGCCTTCCCCTTGGATCGCCCGAGCAGCTGATGCCGGCGGCGATGGCGAATCTTCTCGGGGACTTATGGGAAGGGGGCGTTCCAGAATGGAGCGCCGCGCTGGCCGTGCCCGAAGTGAAGCTGCACCTGTATGGAAAAGCGGCAGCACGGCCGGGTCGCAAAATGGGCCACGTGACGGCGCTCGCGTCGACGGGAGCTGAAGCAAAAGCGCTTGTCACGCGTGCGCGGACCGCCCTCGTGACACGGACCTGAATTTGCTTTCCTGAAGAGACGTGCGCGGGCTGAGCTATCGCCTGCCGGTCCTCTTCGTTGCCGCCGCAGCGTGGATGCCGGTGACGATTCAGGTCAGCGCGGCGGCCCCCGACGGCAGCACTCCGGCACCAATCCTCGAACGATTCCTCGCGCTCGGCGATCCCGATCCGACCGACTTCCGTGCGCTTCGTCATCTCGACGCCTACAACGAGCACTTCAACCGGAGCGCGTGGATGGACGTGTGGACGGAGGCCGATCAGTCCGGTTTTCGGTATCACATCGTGTCGGAGGGCGGCTCCGACTACATTCGATCGAAGGTGTTTCGCGCGTCGCTCGAGAGCGAACGCAAGATGTGGGCGGACGGCACGCCCGCTCACGCGGCGCTGACGCCGGTCAATTACGAATTCGAGTTGCGCGGCGCGCAACCCGATGGCCTCGCGTCGCTGATCGTGAAGCCGCGGCGCAAGGATGCTCTCCTCGTGGACGGCGTGATGTTCCTGGATCCCGATGACGGCGACCTCGTACGCCTGGAAGGGCGGCTGGTGAAGGCGCCGTCGTTCTGGACACGCCGTGTAGACATTGTCCGGTGGTACCGGCGGTTCGCGGGCATCCGCATGCCGGTCGCCCTCGAGAGCGTCGCGTCGGTGCTCATCGCCGGGAAATCGACGCTCCGGATGACTTACGAATACGAAATCGTCAACGGCCAGCGCTTCGGCTGTCCCCAGCCGCGTCCCCGTCAGGCCGACGCGGGAACGCCGTAAATCCAAATCCAGCAACAGTTGACAGTAGAAGTCCGCCGGTAACCCGACCGAAATCTGCCTTGGTGCCCTGCCGGGGGTGTCTGACACCCCGTGTCTGACACCCCGTGTCTGACACCCCGTGTCTGACACCCCGTGTCTGACACCCCGTGTCAGACACCGCCTATTGCGCTACCATCGAGGTGGGTGCAGAAGCTCATCCGGCTTCTTGTCGCGCTGGGGATGGCGGCCGTCGGATGCGTGCTTGCCTCCGCGCAAACCCGAGAATCCTCACAGTCCAACGAATCGACGCTCGACCGTTATCTCGCCCGCGCGGTCGAGCCTCCGGTCGAGTACCGGGCGCTGCGTCACCTCGAAGCCTCGAACGCGCATTTCCACGCCTCCGCCTGGATGGACGCCTGGACCGACTACGACCACGAACATGGATTCCGTTACGACGTGATCGCGGAAAGTGGCAACGGCTACATCCGGAGCCACGTGCTGCGCGCCGCGCTCGAAGGCGAGCGGAACATGTGGGTGTCGCAGGAACCGCAGAAAGCGTCCATCACGCTCGACAACTACTCGTTCGAGGATCGACTGACGATCACCGAAGGGCTCGCGGCGCTCGGCATCACGCCTCGCCGCAAGGACATGCTGCTCATCGACGGCACGATTTACGTGCGCGCCGACGACGGCGAGCTGCGGCGCGTCGAAGGACGGCTGTCGAAAACGCCGTCGTTCTGGACGCGGAGCGTCGAGATTTCACGCCGCTACGAACGGATCGCGGGCGTCCGCGTGCCGGTATCGATCGAATCGACCGCCCACCTGCTGATCGCGGGACGATCGACGTTCACGATGACCTACCGCTACGAATCCATCAACGGTCACAAGGTCGACACGACCTTCTGATTCCACGCCGCGTCGCGACTATACTCACGCGTTATGAAGAAAACTGCCGTCGCGGCGCTCGCCGTCGTCCTCCTCGCGTGCATCGCGCACGGTGCGCCGTCGCAACTGCCGTCGTTCGGCGAGCCGGGCATCTCGCCGGACGGCGCGACGATCGCGTTCGTCAGCGGCGGCGACATCTGGGAAGTGGCGGCGCGCGGCGGCGACGCCCGATTGCTGGTGTCGCATGCCGCCACCGAATCACGACCGCTCTACTCGCCCGACGGGAAGCGGCTCGCGTTCACCTCGACGCGGACCGGAAACGGCGACGTCTACGTGCTCACGCTCGCCACCGGCGACCTCGCCCGGCTTACCCACGACGATGCCATGGACCAGGTGAGCGGCTGGTCGCCGGACGGCCGTTTCGTGTACTTCTCGAGCGGCAGCCACGACATGTCGAGCATGCTCGACGTCTATCGCGTCAGCGTCGACGGCGGCATGCCGCTGGCGCTCGCCGGTGATCGCTACACCACCGAATACTTCGGCGTGCCGGCGCCGTCGGGCGACGCGGTCGCGATCACGGCGCGGGCGAACGCCTCGGCGCAGTGGTGGCGCAAAGGCCACAGCCACCTCGACGAGAGCGAGATCTGGCTGGTCACCAATCAGCGCTACGAGCCGGTCACCAAAGGCGGCGCCAAGGACGCGTGGCCGATGTG
>Ga0075426_10001336_pt1 | contig 17452 bp, 11 predicted proteins | sample SoiMethybrSBSTD5_FD_75304 | JGI IMG/M metagenome (GOLD analysis project Ga0075426, IMG submission 75304) | Bulk soil microbial communities from a Populus tree surrounding site in Tennessee, USA - Soil MetaG P. TD hybrid SBSTD5 | ecosystem: Environmental > Terrestrial > Soil > Tree plantation... | reverse complement strand
GCCTCATTCACGCGCGGGTTGTACTTCATGGTGCACGAACCCAGCGGATACATTCCCAGATCGATGGCGTAATTCCAGGTGGAAAGACGCGTGAAATGGCGAATGATCTCGATTTCGCTGACCTCGGGCATGTTGCCGAGGTCTCGTCTTTCGCTTGACCCCAAAAGCTTCTTCGTGTCCACATCAGGAACATCGAGCGGCGCCAGCTTCCAGGCGGCTTTGCCCGGCGATGACTTTTCGAAGATCAAGCCTTCGTTCTGATTGACGTGGCGCGTGGCTTTGCGAGTCATGTGTTTCATCGCGCCACCTCTTCGGGCTCTTCGCGCGCGCTGCGGACAGAACGTTCGCTGTCGGCGACGTGCCCAACCGCGGTATCGATCATGCTGCGCGAGGTCAGCTCGGTGCAGCACCACAGTGAAGCGTTGCCGAGCTCGGGATAGAACTTCTTCAGCGGCAGGCCTCCGACGATCTTATGCCCGAGCAAGCGCGAATTGATGGCATACGGATCTTCGCTGGTCTGGATAACAAACTCGTTGAAGCGTGGACCGCCGGAGAAAAGGACAGTTGCGTGTCTGCCGAATTGCTGCGCGGCGTAAGCTGTCTTCGCCAGATTCTGCCGCGCGAGCTCCTTCAAGCCAACTTTGCCGTAGACGGTCATGAAGATGTTGGCCATCAGCGCTATGAGGGCTTGGTTTGTACAAATATTGGACGTCGCCTTCTCACGCCGAATGTGCTGCTCGCGGGTGGCCAGCGTCAGGACGAAGCCGCGCTTGCCGTTACGGTCAGTGGTTTGTCCCACGAGACGGCCCGGCATTTGCCGCACGAACTGCTCGCGGGTGGCAATCACCCCGCAATACGGTCCGCCAAAACCGAGAGGCACACCGAAGGATTGCGCCTCCATGGCAATGACGTCAGCGGAGCGCGGCGGCTCGACAATTCCGAGCGATACGGCTTCAGGAATTGCTACAACCAGCATGGCGCCCTTTGCATGGGCGATAGCGCCGAGCGCCTCAACGTCTTCAATTGTGCCAAAAAAGTTCGGCGACTGAATGAGAACGCATGCTGTGTCGGAGGTGATTGCGTTTTCGAGTTGCTTCGGTTCGACGCGGCCGCTTTCGGCGAAAGCAACGGTTGTAAGCGGCATTCCTTGATGAAAGGCGTAAGTCGCAAGCACTTCGCGATACTCGGGATGCACACTACGGGCGACGGTGACCGAGCGCCGTCCTGTGAGACGAGCCGCCATCATTACCGCTTCTGCAGCAGCGGTTGAGCCGTCGTACATGGAGGCGTTAGCCACTTCCATGCCGGTCAGCTCGGAAATCATAGTCTGGAATTCGAAGATGGATTGCAGTGTGCCTTGCGAAATCTCCGCCTGATAGGGCGTGTATGCGGTGAGAAACTCGCCGCGAGAAATCAAGGAATCGATAATGACGGGGCGATAGTGATAATAGGCGCCTGCGCCGAGAAACGTGACGTGGCCGTCGCCGTTTTCACGCGAGCGCTCGCGGAACCAGTCGACGATTTCCGACTCGGCCATCTGCCGCGGAATCTTCAGATCGCGATTCAGCCGGTACTCGCCCGGTATCGGAGCAAACAGATCGTCTATTGAGAGCGCGCCAATCGCCTTCAGCATGGCTTTGCGGTCAGCGGGAGATTTGGGAAGATAGCGCATAAAATCAGCTCTTAGCTTTTAGCCGTTAGCTTTTAGCTTGAACCAGTTGTTCTTGCTAAAGGCTAAGAGCTAACGGAGCTTTTTAGTGCCCTCCTTCTTCGGAAACGAATTTCTCGTAGTCGGCAGGGGAGAGCAATGATTTCAGGTCGTCGGGATTGCTCAGTTTGATTTTCAGCATCCAGGAATTGTGGGCATCTTTATTGATCTTTTCCGGGGCAGTCGCGAGTTCGGCATTGACTTCCGTCACCGTGCCCGACGCGGGCGCATATAAGTCCGAAACCGCTTTTACCGATTCCACGCTGCCGAATGTTTTTCCCACGGTGATGTCGCTGCCGACCTTGGGAAGATCAACGAACACGATGTCGCCTAGCGATTCTTGCGCATAGCTGGTGATGCCGATGGTCGCGGTCGCGCCGTCGGCCTTGATCCACTCATGTTCTTTGGTGTACCTGAAGTCTGCGGGATAAGGCATTGAAAATCAGCTCCTGGCTTTTAGCCTTCCAGCTTCCAGCCCTTTTTACGCGGTTCTGGAGTGCGTATAGCTTCGTGGAAGAGCGGCCCTTTTAGGGCGGCGTATCTCTTCTTTCGTTATGACGCGGCGCCAAAGCGCCGCTTTTCCACGTGACTCTCAGTCTTTCCTTCGTGCAACTTCGTGACCTTAGTGGTCAAAGTTTTCTCGGATGTCACCCGTTCTTCTTGGGTCGTTTGTAGAACGGTGTCGGGACAACTCTTGCCTTCACTCCCGCGCCGCGACACTCAACCTGCAACTCCATCCCCACAGTGCTCAATTCCGGCGGGACATACGCCAGCGCAATGTTCTTCTTAAGAAATGGCGCGTACGAACCACTGGTCACGTATCCAATTTCTTTGCCGGTCGAATCCAGCACTTTGTAGCCGTCACGGGCAATGCCTCGATCAATCATCTCCAGACCAATAAGCGTCCGGGTAATAACAGATGCTTTGGCTTGCGCCAGCGACTCACGCCCAATGAACTCGGGCTTCTCCATCTTGCAGAAGCGGTCCAGGCCGGCTTCCCACACATTGATGGTATCGGAAATTTCGTGTCCGTAGAGGGGCAGCTTGGCTTCGAGACGCAGTGTATTGCGCGCGCCCAACCCGCATGGAATCGCGCCCAGCTCCCTGCCGGCCTTGAGCACCTCGTTCCAGACTCGGGCGCTAGTTGGCTCATCGCTAGGAATATAGATCTCGAATCCATCTTCCCCGGTGTAACCCGTGCGCGCGATCAGGATGTTTGGCAAACCGCAGACCGCGCCGTGCGTCACCCAATAAAATTTGACCGAGGAAAGATCCGCGTCGGTGAGTTTCTGCAGCAGATCCACGCCATTCGGTCCCTGGATCGCAATCTGCGTGAAGTCGTCCGACAAGTTCTCGACCCGACAATTGAACTGGCGGGTGTTGTCGCGCACCCAGTTGAAATCCTTCTCGCGCGTGCCCGCATTGATGACCAGCAGATACTCTTCTTCGCCGAGCCGGTGCACAATGACGTCATCGACGAACGTGCCTTGCGGATAGAGCAGCGCCGAATATTGTGCCTGACCGATGGCGAGCCGCGAGGCGTCGTTCATAGAGGTGTGCTGTACGGCGGCGAGTGCTTCCGGTCCCGCAAGCCGGATGTCGCCCATGTGGCTAACGTCGAAAATGCCGACACCGGTACGCACGGCCACGTGCTCGGCAATGATCCCGGAGTATTCGACCGGCATGTCCCAGCCGTTGAACTCGACCATTTTCGCGCTCAGCTGGCGGTGAACCGAGTTGAGCGCAGTCTTGCGGACAGCAACTGTGGTTTCAGCAGGAGACAAAAAGCCTCGATCGCATCAGGGATTGGACCGCCGACGGGAAACTCATAAAACTAACATGGGGGAGAGGAGGGCTTCAACCGACGTTACCGACGCGTCCCCCGCACCACTCAAGCTAACCCGCGGCCAGAGGCCTCGTGCTACGCTCGTCTTTAGTTTGTTAAGCGGTTTGTTGAGCTTGGCCAGGTTGTGCCATCTTCGCGCTTGGAGGGAGAATGCGGGAAGAAATTTCCGCCGGCCGCATGCTATTCCGATCAGGGTCACACCTACGCGCATGCCTGTTACCGCGTGTTGTGTTCGCTCTGGTCAGTTCCATGTTGCTGACCAGCACAGCTGCTTTTGCCCAGGACACGCAGGAGAAGAACGAGCTGGCGGTGGGTGTGGGGCGCACATTCATCAGCGACCAGAGGGTACCCAATACTAATTTTTTCGATAACACCGTGCATTCTGGCAAGGGGTTTTCGTTAAATTTCCTGTATGCGCGCCAGCTGCGTTTTTTCAAATGGGCTGACAGCTCGGTCGGCATTGAAGTTCCAGTGATCTACAACCCCGACGAGGACCTGAACCTCGGCCTGAATGTCATTCCCAAGCAGTACAGTTCGGTATTTTTGACTCCTGCGGTGCGGGTGAGTTTCGTGCGGAACTTCTTCGTTTCTCCATGGGTCAGCCTGGGGGGAGGAGTTGGCTATTTTTCGTCCAGTGAAGACGCTGTCTTCTTTGGCCCATACACCGGGCACCGCATAAAAGTAACCGGGGTGATGCACGGCGGCGTGGGCTTTGACGTGCCGCTCCCGGGCAAACTTCACAGCCTCAAATTCCGATTCGAGGCACGAGACAACTGGAGCGGAGTGCCACCAATCAACGTCGACACAGGTAGGACTCGCCAGCATAACTACTACGTTGGCGGAGGCGTAGTAATGCGATTCTAGGCAGCAGCCCCGATTGGCTTTCCTTCCATATCAATCTGAGGTCGCCTTTGGAGCGAAGGCGCGTTGGATTTACCTGCTCGCTTTGATTTCGTCGTAGAGCTCAGGCAGACGCGAGGCTTCTTCGGGAGACTTTCCAAAACGAGCTTTTTCGTAGTGCTTAGTAAAGGTCAGCACTTTACTCTTGAGCTGAGGCTCGCCAATAGTTGAGACGAATTCTTCTGGTGTCTGCGCGGGAGTCTTGTTCCATCCCCGGCGTGCAGTGTGGCGCAGCATGCGTTCATACCAGATGCTCGCAGCCATCTGCGGCGATTTCCGTGGACTGCGGGCCAGACGGAATCTGCGGACGATTGAGATCAGCTTGGGGAGGGCGGTGATGACAAAAGCGATAAAGAAGAGGACCAGCGCGCGAATACCCCACTTAACGGTTGAGTCACCAACCTGATCCTCAACTTTGCGCGCCCAGCCGAGCATGCGAGCGTACTGCGCGCGTCCCCACAGCTGTGCGCGGCCGACCATGGCACGGCTGCCGCGGCCAGCGTCCTGAGACAGGCGGAACTGATGTGCCAGATCGTAGTTGACCACCCACTCGCGCCAGAACGAAGACATGGCGTCCATGTAGAGCATGAAGCGGCTCCAGGTCGTTTGTGCCTGCGGGGTGCCCGGCGGGGTGGGGTCGAACTCCATCCAGCCCTCGCCGGGAATGTAAGCCTCAACCCAGGAGTGCGCGTCGCTGGCACGAATTACATATCGTGAGTTGACGTCATTGAACTCGCCACCCGAAAAGCCGTTTACCACGCGTGAAGGAATCTTGACCGAGCGAAGCATCACTGCCATGGCCGAGGCGAAATATTCGCAATGGCCCTGATGGCGCACAAATAGGAAATTCGCAATCGGGTCGGGTGGCTCAACCTCGGGCAGCTGCAGCGTGTATCCGTAATGCGAGCGTAGGTAGATTTCGATTGCAGATGCCTTCTCGAAGGGAGTAGAAGCCTTGGCGGTGACTTGCTCTGCCAGCGAGCCTACGCGTGGATCAACCGCGGGGAGCTGCAGGTAGCTCGCCGGAACGTCCGATCCCGAACTGGCGTAGGTGGCCCGGCGAGGAAGTGCGGAAACTCGCACGGTTGAATCAGCCTCGTAGGCGCCGACCGAATGCTCGGTATCAAGATCGAAGACATCGCCTGCACTGTCCTCCGAGACTGTGCGGTAATTTCCCTGCAAAGAGTTTGGTGAAGCAATCAGGAAAAATACTTCGCTGAGGTACGGCTCCATGGTTACTCGGTAATGAACGTCATGACCGACGGGGAGCGAATCTCGCCAGCGCAGATTGAAGCGCCGATCCGGACCACGTTTCAGGACGACTCGGTTCCGAGTATTGGCCCAGCTCTTGCCGTCGAAGTAGTCGAGCGAAACCCCGCGCAACTTGAGCTGCATTGCTCCCGTAGTATCGCCATCCACCTGGACGTGCATCACCACGCTTTTCGATTGCTGGATCTGTCCAATACGGCCGAGTTCAACCCGGTCAGAGAATCCCGTGCTCAAATCGTTAGCTGCGGTATAGGCGCTCAGGTATCCGGCTGAGACACGCGGCAACAGGAAAAATATTACGCCAGCGCCCATAAAAATGAGCACCAGCAGAACCGGAGCAATGCCGAGAATGGCGAATGACAGCTTTCTGTAGACACGCGGCATCTGCGGGTCGCGGGCCTGCACCGGAGATTTCTGCGACGAGTGGGCCATTTCCATCAGAATGAAAGTTCCCACCGCAACTAAAACAAAGCCAGCCAGGGCAAACAGGAATGTGCTGTCAACAGTCAAGACCGCCGCAGAGAGGACCATCAGAAACGAGAGCACGGCCAGGAGGTAATGATCGCGATCGCGTTGAGCGGAGAACAGCCGCACCAGCATGACAAACAGCACCAGGTGGACAGTAGCGCTTAGAAACGCGCGGGAGATCAGAAACTCGTCGGCGACGAAGAAGCCTACGCAGCCAATAGTCAGAAGGTTCGTCCACCGCTCAGAGAGGAGGGCCTTACGAGTGCGGCGGCTAAGAGCATACCCGCGGTACAACAGTGCCGATGTGACGAGCGCGACGGTAGGGAGATCGAGACGTCCAGTAGAAGCGAGAGTGCCGAAGCCGGTGAAGATCAGTAAATAAAGCGCGACGTCGAAGTAGCGGCGGACGGCTGCTGTGAGCGTCAGTTCGCCGGTGTCCGAGGTCGCCACACGTGCCCTGGCGGTGGAGTCTCCGTTTTGCTGGCTCAACGGCATGAATATAGGTATTTTCAAGATTCTGAGGGGAAAGGTAAAGGGTACCGAAGGTAACACGGGGCTGCGGGTGTGGGCTTCCCGGTTCGAGTCTCTACCCACCCCATAGTCTGGGGCTTGCCGTGACAAGCCAGAGGCGTGAGGCCGGCAGCTGATAAAATGATCTGTCAGGCATCGGTCCCGCGCGACGTTTTCCCGCCAACCCCGCCAGGTCCGGAAGGAAGCAACGGTAACGGGCTCTTGCGTGTGCAGTGGGCCTCCGGTGCCTGGCTAAAAACCTACCGCTACGAAGAGCTGCCGCTCTAAAGAAACCAGCCAATTCAGCCGACGATCACTTTAGGATGTCCTGGTCTGAGCCCACACCTGCGTCTGACTATTTTCACGAATTTTTCTTCTCGTCAGTCCCTATGTGGATATACGTTCCATCGTCGCTGGCAATTGTCGAAGTCAATGAAGCGGCGCTCAAACGATACGGCTACTCACGCGCAGAATTTCTGAATATGACGATACTCGATATCCGTCCGGTAAACGACGTCATGAAACTGGTGCGTATCGCGTTGAAACCACACCCGACCAGTGGCCTGATCTGGCGGCATCAAAAGAAGAACGGCACGGTCATTAGCGTGAAGGTTATTTCTGAGGACGTAGATTTCCATGGCCGCCGCGCCAGAATGGTAAGAGCGGAAGAAGTAGTCACAAAAGTCGAGGCCCCCGCGGATGCTAGTTCTGGAACTGGCAACTCGCCATCCAGCTGGTGAAACTGGCACCCAGATTGCGGCAAGCGTGAGCTTCCGCCGCAATTGGCGATTCCTCTTGAGGTGCGTACAATAGCGTGTTCACAACCTCAATTGGAGAACCTATCGAGTGAGCCAACGCGCGCGCGCCAAGATCACTGCCCTGGGCATATACGTACCGCCTCGCGTCCTGACCAATGCCGCTTTCGAAAAGATGGTTGAAACCAGCGACGAATGGATCCTTTCCCGGACCGGGATTCGGGAACGTCACGTTGTCGACAAAGGGGTTGCGACCAGTGATCTGGCTGCTGAGGCGGCAAAATGTGCACTGGCCGAGCGCGGCATGGATGCAAGCGAAATCGAGGCCATGGTGGTGGCGACGGTCACCCCGGATATGCTGTTCCCTTCCACCGCCTGCCTGGTGCAGCACAAGCTCGGCATGAAGGGCGCGTGGGGATTCGACCTGTCGGCTGCGTGTTCGGCATTTGTGTATGCGCTGCAGACCGGGGCTCAGTTTATAGCGGGAGGGGCGCACAAGAAGGTGCTGGTCATTGGAGCCGACGTAATGTCCTCGATTCTTGATTACTCAGATCGCGCAACTTGCATTCTCTTCGGCGACGGTGCAGGCGCAGTCATCCTGGAACCGGCGGACGAAGGTGAGGGGATTTTAGATTTTGTGCACGAGATTGACGGCTCAGGAGCATGCGCCCTATACATGCCCGGCGGGGGCAGCCTGCATCCCTCAACCCACGAAACTGTGGACAAGAAGATGCACTTCGTTCACCAGGACGGGCAAGCCGTCTTCAAGTATGCGGTCCGCAAGATGGGAGACGCATGCGAGAAGCTGTTGGCACGAAACGGAGTCAAGGCCAGCGATATCGATTGTTTTATTCCTCATCAGGCAAACCAACGGATTATTAAGGCTACGGCCGACCGCCTGGGCCTTAAGTCTGAGACCGTGGTCATCAATATTGATCGTTACGGAAATACGACCGCCGGTACGATTCCGCTGGCTATGCATACCGCGCGCGAGGAAGGCCGGTTGAAGAAGGGTGACCTAGTCCTGCTGGCTTCGGTCGGCGCGGGATTTACGATCGGCGCCACGCTGCTACGCTGGTCGATATAGATGGGGATTCCGAACTGGATTCTTACGCCGGTGGTCTTTGCGGCAATTCCTTAAGCCTTTGACCGGAAAAGGAGGCCAAGGCCCAGAATACCTAAGTTTTCCATCCCAGCAGGCCCTTAGGCCATCTATTTAAAATAGTCTCCAGCAGTTATGGCTTCCCACCACGAAGAAGAAGTTCTGGGCAAAGCGTACGACAGCCGACTCATGAAGCGGCTGCTACGTTATTTGCGCCCCTATAAGTGGCGTGTGTTCGTCGCGCTGAGCTCGATTTTGCTCAAGGCTGGAGCGGACGTGCTGGGACCGCCGCTAACCATGATAGCCATCGACCGGTATCTGGCGCCGGCACATCACGCGCCCTGGCTGCTCGCGAAATGGTTAAGTCCTCAGCCGCTTATCGGAATCGCGCAGATCGCCGCGATTTATGTCGGGCTCATTAGTTTCAGCTTCCTGCTCGAGTACCTGCAAACCTACCTCATGCAATGGGCCGGGCAGATGGTGATGTTCGACCTGCGCAGCGAGATATTCCGCCATCTGCAGCGCATGCACATTGGTTTTTACGACAAAAATCCGGTCGGCCGCCTGGTGACCCGGGTGACCACCGACGTTGACGCGCTCAACGAAATGTTCACCTCCGGCGTGGTTTCGATTTTTGAAGACATCTTTGTTCTGACCGGAATCCTGATCATCATGCTTTTTGTGAACTGGAAGCTGGCGCTGATTACGTTTGCGGTGCTTCCGTTCATAGCGATGGCGACAAAACTTTTCCGCGATCGGGTACGCGATTCGTACCGGCGAATTCGTGTGGCCGTCGCACGCATCAATGCTCACATGCAAGAGCACGTCAGCGGCATGATGGTGCTGCAATTATTCAATCGCGAGGAGAAGGCCTTTGAGACGTTTTCGGACGTCAATGCGCAACACATGGAAGCGTTCAAAGACGCGATCATGGCCCACGCGGTCTACTACCCAGTGGTTGAAATTCTGTCGTCAATCGCCATCGCCAGCGTCATCTGGTTTGGCGGACGTGGCGTTATTCATAACGTAACCACGCTGGGCGCACTGGTAGCGTTCATGCAATACGCACAGCGGTTCTTTCGCCCGATTCAGGACTTCAGCGAGAAGTACAACATCCTGCAATCGGCGATGGCGGCGGCAGAGCGAGTATTCAAGCTGCTGGATACTCCGGTTGAGGTCACCGAAAACCCGGTTCCGAAGGTTCCAGAGGGCCCGGGGCGTATCGAGTTTGATCATGTGTGGTTTGCGTATAGGACAGTGCCAGCGAACGGCACGAACCATGTGGGGACGGGCGCCCTCGCCCGTCCAGTCGAGCGCAGCTCGACGCCTTTGGATGGCGAGCCCGAATGGGTGCTGCGCGACGTCAGCTTTACCATTGAGCCCGGTGAGACTGTTGCCATAGTCGGCCACACCGGCGCGGGGAAAACCACGATCATCTCGCTTTTGCTGCGCTTTTATGATGTCCAACACGGCGCCATTCGCATTGACGGTGTGGACATCAAGGACATGGCATTAACCGATTTGCGCCGCAGGTTCGGCGTGGTGCTGCAGGACCCATTTCTCTTCACCGGGACGATCGAGGGCAATATTCGCCTGGGCACAGACTGGATCAGCGATGAAGAGGTCCGGCAAGCAGCAGAGGACGTAAACCTGACCGATTTCATTCACAACCTGCCGAATACGTATAAAGAAGAAGTCCGCGAGCGCGGATCTACTCTTTCGACTGGGCAGAAGCAGCTGATATCTTTCGCTCGCGCGCTGGCGCATTCGCCGAAAATTCTGATTCTCGATGAAGCCACTTCGAGCGTTGATACCGAAACCGAATTCAAGGTTCGTGACGCGCTCAGCAAAATGGTCGATGGACGAACCTCAATCGTCATCGCGCACCGGCTTTCGACCGTGCAGCGCGCCGACAAGATCATTGTCATGCACAAGGCGCAGCTGCGCGAAATGGGCACGCACCAGCAACTGTTGGCGCAGCACGGGATCTATTACAAGCTCTACCAGCTGCAATACAAGGATCAGGAGCTTGCGGCGTCTTTGTTGGGTCGTCCCGAAGTCACCGCCGGGGCTGACGACTAGAATCTGTTGCGGTTGCTCCAACCAGCTATACTTTCCTGCTCCGAATAGGTTTTCGTAGTAACTCTCATAGGAGGCGACTGCGAATGACAGTGTCACGATTCTGCACAAGGCTGCTTGCGTGCATAGCAGTTCTCAGCGTTCTTTCGAATTCTCAGCAGAGCTCCGACACCGACAATGTTCCGTATCGCAATTCCCACCTCGCCATCCCAGATCGCGTGGCCGACCTGCTTTCGCGCATGACGCTGGAAGAAAAGGTCGAGCAAATTGCCGGCGCTGAGTCGAAACAGTTTTCGGTGGTTGACCCGACTGGAACATATACAGACGAGACGGCCCGTCAGGCGTTGTCGCGTTATGAGGATCCGGAACTGGTTCTCGAGCCGAAGAAAGCCACCATCTTGCGCAACGGAGTCCAGCGCTATTTCAAAGAAAAGACCCGGCTGGGCATTCCGCATTTATTCATGGGCGAAGCGCTGCACGGGTTCATGGAATACGGCAGCACCAGCTTTCCGCAGGCAATCGGGTTGGCAAGCACCTGGGATCCGGCGCTGGTAAATCAAGTCTTCACAGTTGCGGGTGATGAGGCCGCATCCGCCGGTTCGAACCAGATGTTCACGCCTGTGCTCGATCTGGCTCGTGATCCGCGCTGGGGGCGCACGGAGGAAACCTACGGCGAAGATCCATATCTGGTTTCGCAATTCGCGGTGGCGGCGGTGACTGGACTGCAGGGAGATGAGTTCCTGATCAATCGACATCACGTGATCGCAACCATGAAGCACTTCGCGGTGCATGGCCAACCGGAAGGCGGGACGAACACTGCCCCAGGAAATATTTCAGAGCGCATTATTCGCGAAAATTTTCTCGTTCCCTTCGAGGCAGCAGTCAAGGACGCTCACGTGGCCAGCGCGATGGCCTCTTACAACGAGATAGACGGCATTCCGTCGCACATCAATCACTGGCTGCTCGATAAGGTGTTGCGGCAGGAGTGGGGATTTCAGGGATTTGTCACTTCCGATGGCGAAGGCCTGCAGAAGCTGGTGCAGACGCATCACGTGGCTGGCAACTTTGCGGACGCTGCGCGACTGGCGCTGGCCGCGGGTGTCGATTATGACTTGTCCAATGGCTCTGTCTATCGCACGCTGGTTGAGCAAGTGAAACAAGGTCTGGTTCCCGAAAGCGAGCTGAATCGCGCGGTGGGGAAAATTTTAGCCGCAAAGTTTCGGCTGGGACTGTTCGATGATCCATTTGTCGATCCGGATTACGCCGAGCACATCACCAACAGCCCCGAGCACAGGGCACTGGCGTTGAAAGCTGCGCAGGAGACCATCGTTCTGCTGAAGAACGACAAGAATCTGCTTCCGCTTGATTTGAGCAAACTGAAAACGGTTGCGGTCATTGGACCAAACGCCGACGGCCTCCACTTGGGCGGGTATAGCCGCAATCCTGGACGCGGTGTAACTATTTTGCAAGGAATTCAAGATCGGGTGGGACCGAAGGCAAAGGTAGTCTTCGCTGAAGGCTGCCGCTTCACCAACAAACATCAGGATTGGCGGGGCTGGTTCGACAACGACGTCGAATTGATCGATCCGAAAACGCAGCAGCAAAAAATCAGAGAAGCGGTGGCCGTGGCGAAGCGCTCTGATGTTGCAATCGTAGTGGTCGGCGAAAACGAGAGCACCAATCGCGAAGCCTGGGCAGAGGTCCATCGCGGTGATCGCGACTCGCTCGATCTTCTCGGCGCACAGAACGAACTGGTGCAAGCGGTGGTCGAAACCGGCACTCCGACAGTTGTATTTCTAATTAACGGCAGACCATTGTCTGTGAACTACATAGCCCAGTATGCTCCAGCAATACTTGAAGGGTGGTACCTGGGACAGGAGGGCGGCACTGCTGCGGCGCAGGTGCTTTTTGGCGATGTAAATCCCGGAGGGAAGCTGCCAATCACCTTCCCGCATTCGGTTGGTGATCTCCCCGATTACTACAATCACAAACCTTCGGCGAATCGCAGTTATGCATTCAGCACTCGCGAGCCGCTGTTTGGGTTCGGCTACGGTCTCAGCTACACAACCTTCAAGTTCGAAAACCTGCGAGTTGAGCCACAACAAATCTACAGCGGAGGGACCGCCAAGGTCAGCGTCGATATCACGAACACCGGCTCGCGCGAAGGCGACGAAGTACCGCAAATGTACATTCACCAGCGGATCGCGTCGGTGACAAGGCCGGTAAAGGAACTGAAAGGCTTTGACCGTATCAGACTGAAATCGGGTGAAAAGAAGACGGTCGAATTTACGATCACGCCTGAGAGTTTAGCGATGCTGAATGTCGATATGCACAAGGTTGTTGAGCCGGGGGTTTTCGAGATCATGGTAGGTCCGAATTCGCAGCAAACCAGCACAGTAACTCTGGAGGTGCTGGCAAGCGGCGAAAAGAGCGGGGCCGGGTCTGCCTCCCAGAATTCCGACGCAGGGCTGGTGAGCAACTTTGACGACTTGAAAGTCTCAGCGAAATACGGGATGTGGAGGACAAGCTCCGATGGAGAGATCGGCGGCATGTCTAAATCCACGATGGACGCGGTGGAAGGCGGCGCCAACGGAACACGCGGCGCACTCAAGGTTTCCGGAGAAATCGTCCCAGGAGCCCAGTTCAGCTGGGCAGGAGTTTTCTTTCATCCCGGAGCTTCGCCGGAGGATCCCATCGATCTCTCGAAGCGAAAGATTATTTCCTTCCGGGCGAAAGGTGATGGGAAAAGCTACTCGATTGCGGTGCAGACCCAGAGCAATTCCGGATCGGTGCCGACCATCCAAGTTTTTGTAGCCGGAGCAGATTGGAAGCAGTATTCGTTCCCCATCTCCAGCTTCGACACCGATGGCCACGACGTCACCGGAATCGCGTTTGCACGGTCGCAGGACCCGGGGAAATTTGAGTTTGAAATCGATGAAGTGGAGATCAAATGAGGCCCACCTTTACAATTCTCGCGTGCGCATTCTGATTTCGGCCGGCGAAGCTTCGGGAGAAATGTACGGTGCGCAGTTGATGGAAGCGCTACGGACCGATTCGATTCATGTGGGGAAGGGCGTCCCCGCCCGTCCCGCGGATCTAAGCTCCGCGACGGCGAAGCCCGCCCTCAATCCTGATCGACTTGAGTTCTTCGGGGTTGGCGGCGACAAGATGCGGGCTGCCGGATGCGACGTAGTTGTTGACTCGAAGGACCTCGCAGTCGTTGGCATCACGGAAATTCTCGGCCATCTACCCAAGATCTGGGGGCTATTTCATAAGCTGATCGCCGAGGCCGATCGGCGTAAGCCGGATGTGGCAATCGTTATCGACTCGCCGGCGTTCAACTGGAGAGTAGCCCGGCAAATGCATAAACGCGGCATTCCGGTGGTCTATTACGTCTGCCCGCAGTTCTGGGCGTGGCGCCAGGGACGCGTCCGCTTGCTTCGTAAGTATGTCGATAAGGCGCTGGTGATTTTTCCGTTTGAAGAAAAGTTTTATCGCGACCGCGGCGTGGACGCAGAGTTCGTCGGACATCCGCTGGCGGAGCTTTCCAAACCATCGATTACACGCGATCAATATGCCGCAGAAAACGGATTAGTCGCTGCGAAACCTTGGATTACGCTGATGCCGGGCAGTAGGGTGAAAGAAGTCCGGATGAACCTGCCGGGGATGTTGTGGGCTGCCGAGTTCCTCGGGACAGACTACGATTTTCTGATCCCGGTTGCACGGACTATTTCTGAAAGCCTCATTCGAGAGCTAATGGCAGCGAATCCCAATGGAACTGTACCTATCCATCTCGTGCACGAGGCCCTCCCCGCTCTCGCACATTCGCGCGCAGGAATCATCGCCAGCGGAACCGCGACGGTCGAGGCTGCGTTGATGGATCTCCCCTTTGTTATGGTTTACAAGGTTACGCCGCTGACGTACTTCCTAGGCCGATCCACGGTGAAAGTGCCGCATTTCGCCATGGTTAACTTAATTGCTGGAAAGCAGGTTGTTCCCGAGCTGGTGCAAGCGGACTTCACCCCAGAGAAAGTCACGGCAGAAATAAGAAAGATTATTCCAGAGTCTGAGGCGCGTAAGAAAATGCTGGAGGGATTAAAGGACGTCCGCCTGCGTCTGGAGGGTGGCCAAGAATCGACTATTCATGCTGCCGATCGGGCCGCGAAAGCGATATTCGCAATGTGGCAGGCCAGGAATGCGCAGAAGACCCTGTAAATCATTGTGACTCAGCATCTTTAAATGCCCGGTTTTCATCTTACAATTAAGCAGTCCGTGTCTTTTTAGGAGATCCCCTTAATGTTGCTTGCACCTGGGCCACAGCGTCGGAAGGTTCCTGCCTGCCTTGTTCTGGCCTTATTTGTGATTTCCCTGCCAGCTTGGGCCGCTGAAAAAGCGCGCTTCCATGCTGACGATTACCAGATTGACGCTGTGCTGAACCCGCACGAGCACAAGATTGCCGCCCGGGCCAAGGTCAAGATTACAGCGCTCGAAGATCTGAATATCGCAACCTTTCAGTTGCATAATGACCTCCGGCTCTCGAAGGTGACCGACGCCTCGGGAAAGCCGCTCACCGCGGACCGCCTGCCCCAGAATTCCACCGTGCGCGTTTCTTTGACCAAGACCGTGCCGAAGAATGATTCGACGACTCTGACTTTTGAATACGAAGGCGTGCTGGATTCGGCGGACGACTCTCCGGTCCCAGGGCTCAAGCTGACCTCGATCAACGAAGACACTTCGTATCTGCTGTACGCCGGAGATTGGTTTCCGGTCAACGATTATGGGATTGATCGCTTCACGGCCACCATCAACATCACTGTTCCCGCACACATGTTAGTGATTGGGAGCGGCGGTCTGGGCGAGGGTTCACCTGCTTTGAAGGGCGCCTCAGCCGGGCCGGCGAAGACGTTTTCTTTGAAGTACGACAAAGCCAGCTTTCCGGGAACAATCATCGCGGGTGCTTTTGGCGACTACGCCAGCACCGAGGCCGGAATTGACCTGCATGTGTATTTCAAACCCACACACAAGGAATTGGCCGCAGCTTACGCCGAGACGGCGGTAAAAGAGTTTACCTACTTCATAACTCTGTATGGTCCGCCGGCTTCAAACGTTTTGCGGTTGGTTGAATTGCCGGACGACACCGTGCCCTCAGCGTGGGCGCCGGAAGTTGCAGCGCTGGCCAACCGCGGCATTACTCCGCGCACCAACTATCGTTTGCTGGCAAATACGATTGCGCACCAGTGGTGGGGAGCGTGGGTGAGCCCAGCGTCGCGCGATGATTGGTGGATTGAAGACGGCTTTGCGCGATACTCCGAAGCGCGTTACATAGAGAGCGCGGCCGGACAGGGCGGTTTGCAGGAAGCTGTAAAAGACATGTCGGTTGGAGCGCTTTCCTACGACACGGTACCGCTATCGAGTGCGGGTAAGCTGGATTTGTTTTCTCCGGAGTTCCAGTCGTTGTCGACCGACAAAGGCGCGATGATCCTGCACATGCTGCGCTGGGTGGTCGGAGACCAGAAGTTCGACCAGACAATGCGGGACTTCTTCACCCAGTATCAGGGAAAACCGGCCACGGCTGAGGCGTTCCGGACCCTGGCTGAAAAAAACTATGGAGACAAGCTGACCTGGTTCTTTTCGCAATGGCTGGATTCGACGGGCGCGCCTGAGTTCAAGACGAAATATACGGTTTATCGCCTGGGCAACAATAAGGGATTTCGCACCGTCGGCCAGATCGCGCAGGACCTGGATTTGTTTCGCATGCCGATCGAACTGAAGATCGATACCGATGGCAAAACCGAAACCAAGCGGATCGACGTTACCGGAACTGACTCAGCGTTCAGCATAGATACATTCGGGCGTCCGCGGAGGATCAGCATCGATCCGGAGAACCGCCTGCTGAAGAATTCTTCGGACATCCGGCTGCGCGCGGGAATTCAGCGCGGCCAAGCACTGGTGCAGCAGGGAGACATGACGGGAGCGCTGGCGGAATTCAACAAGGCGCTTGAGATCAACAAGAACAGTTCGCTGGCGCACTACCGCGTGGCCGAGGTGTTTTTCCTGCAGCACAATTACCAGGCTTCAGCGAATGCGTATCGCGACTGCCTGAACGGGGATGGCGAGCCGCGCTGGACAGAGGTCTGGAGTCACATCCAATTGGGAAAGATATTCGATCTTACCGGACAGCGTGAACGTGCCACCGGCGAATATCGTCAGGCCATTCAGACCAACGACAACACGCAAGGTGCGCTCGACGAAGCCCGTCGCTATCTGCAAAAGCCGTACGAACAGCCGAAGGGTGCTCCCGCGAACGGGCAGTAGCTTGCGGGCGTAATAGGTTCTGATCGGAAGGGCTAACGCCGTGCCCTTCCGAAAACTCTTGCTTGAGATCTCACGCGATTTGACGGCGTGATTCGAACAGACGCGCGGTGGCAGCGCCGAAGATGAATCCGCCGACATGGGCCAAGTACGCTACACCGCCGGTCTGCACCTGCGCTACAGCACCCGCGTGAACGAGCTGCATTAAGAACCAAAAGCCAATCAGCAGCGCGGCTGGAATGAATGTCATCCGAAAGAAGACGAAGATAAACAGTAGTGACTTAATTTGATCACGCGGATAGGTGACGATAAAAGCGCCCATCACGGCGGCAATCGCTCCGCTCGCGCCAAGGTTGGGAACTGTGGAATGAGGGCCGCCGGCAATCTGCGCCACCATGGCGACGAGCCCACCAATCAAATAAAACGCCAGATAGCGTCCGCGGCCCATCGCATCCTCAATCTCTGGACCGAAGGCCCAAAGAAAAATCATGTTGCCGATGATG
>Ga0075426_10001335_pt1 | contig 17456 bp, 14 predicted proteins | sample SoiMethybrSBSTD5_FD_75304 | JGI IMG/M metagenome (GOLD analysis project Ga0075426, IMG submission 75304) | Bulk soil microbial communities from a Populus tree surrounding site in Tennessee, USA - Soil MetaG P. TD hybrid SBSTD5 | ecosystem: Environmental > Terrestrial > Soil > Tree plantation... | reverse complement strand
TTGAGTCAGATCAAGCCGATGCCAGTCGATCGCGAAGTGATGGCCGCGCATCTCGATGAGTGGATGAAGTACTGGGATGCGAACATCCGGAACCGCGGAAAAAAGCAGTGACCGCCGCGCCGCAGGCGCGCCCTGATGGGGAGAGTGGCGCACTCGCTCTCGAGGGGATCACTCGCCGGTTCGGCGATTTCACAGCCGTAGACAACGTCTCATTTCAGGTAGGCCCGGGCGAGCTGCTGGCGCTGGTGGGCGCGTCGGGCTCGGGCAAGACAACTACACTGCGCATCGCAGCCGGCTACGAGACTCCAGACTCCGGCCGAGTAACGCTGGGTGGTGCCGACCTGACACGAGTCCCGCCGGAGAGACGTGGATTCGGGATGGTCTTTCAGCACTACGCGCTGTTTCCGCACATGTCGGTCGAGAACAACGTCGCTTTCGGCCTGGAAGCGCGCGGCGTCAACAAAGTCGATCGGCTGATCAAAGCGCGTGCGGCGCTGGCGAACGTCGGCCTCGAACGTGCGGGCGATCGACCGATTCAATCCCTTTCCGGCGGCGAGCAGCAACGCGTCGCACTCGCCCGCGCGCTCGTCATCGAGCCGAAGGCGCTGCTCCTCGACGAGCCGTTGTCGAATCTCGATCCCAACCTTCGCGAGACTATGCGCGACGATTTGCGCCGAATGCTCCGCAGGGTCGGCGTGCCGGCGCTGTTCGTCACCCACGATCAGGAGGACGCGTTTGCGATTGCTGATCGAATCGCGCTGCTCAAACGGGGGCGAGTGCTGCAGTGCGGAACGCCCGAGGAGCTCTATCATTCTCCGGCGAGTCGTGAAGTCGCCGGGTTCATTGGTCGGGGCGTGGTCGTGCCCGCGATCGACAAAGGCGCCACTGCTGAAGTGACGATCGGAGGGGTGAAGCGCGAGCTGCCGGTGACACGCGCGAAAGATGCGCCTCCAAAAATCGAGAATGCGTTCGTGGTGATGCGGCCCAACTCGATCGAGATGTCGAAGGGCGCAGGAGTGTTTCCCTGGCGTGGCAAGGTTGTGAATAGACGCTTCGCCGGTGGGGTCGAGGTCTATCGCGTTGAACTCGGCGAAGGGATCACCGTCGACGTTGAATCGCAGACGGCTGACGTGCATGAAGGTGACAACGTGTCAGTGGCACCGCTGAAGCGAGCGTTCCCGTTGGTTGCGGGATGATGACGGGGGATGCGGGATGCGGGATGCGGGATGAGCCAACGTGAAATCATCGTCGCGGAGGAATAGCTGGATTATTGCTGCACCCGTGATCGCGCTGCTGGTGTGGGCAGTGATTTACCCCAACGCGGCAGTTGTCGCGGGCAGCTTCGAGAACGGCCTTGGGCACTGGCGGGAGTTCTGGGCGAGCCCGGCGGATCACGAGGCGTTGATCACCAGTCTGGTCATCTCCGTCGCATCCGTTTTTGCTTCGCTCGCGATCGGGGTCCCGCTCGCTTTTCTTCTTGGGCGGTTCGAGTTTCCGGGTCGGCGTTTACTGCGCGCAGTCGCGACGCTGCCGGCCGCGCTGCCGCCGCTGGTGGGCGTGATCGCATTTCTCTTTCTGTATGGCGAGAGCGGGCTTGTCACCCGCGCGATCCAGCGGGCGTTCGGAATGTCTGAGGCGCCGTGGCAGCTGCGCGGTGTCGGCGCAATCGTGTTCGTCCACGCGTACACGATGTACGTCTATGTTTTCCTTTTCGTCTCGGCAGGTCTCGAGCGCTTCGACTCTTCTCTCGACGAAGCAGCATCCGGACTCGGCGCCAATACCTGGCAGCGCCTGCGTCGTGTGACGATTCCGCTGCTGATGCCAGCCGTTGCCGGCTCTGCGCTTCTCGTCTTCATGAATGCACTGGGCTCTTTCTCGGCGCCGTACGTGTTCGGTGGCGGGTTGCGAGTGCTGTCGACGCAAATCCTGAATTCGAAGACGAACGGCGCGATGGGACTCGCGTACGTCGAGACGACGGTGCTGGCGCTGAGCGCCGTGGCCGGGTTGGCGCTCTTTCGCTGGCTCGATCGAAAACGCAAATACACTCTGGCAAGCAAAGGAGGGCGAGCGCGTCGAGCGATCCGGTCCAGAAAGGTTCAGGTACTGACCACCGTTGGAGCGGCGATCATCGTGATTGCGCTGGTGCTGCCGCATTTAATGGTCATTCTGGTTTCTTTTGCGCGCGACGGATCGTGGACGACGCAGGTGCTGCCGCCCGAATACACCTTCGAGAATTACCGCCGGCTGTTCTCAGAGGCGGAGCTGTGGCGGCCGATCACCAACAGCGTATCAATGGCCCTGATCGCAACCGGCGCAAATCTCGTGGTTTGCTTCCTCGCGGCGTACCTGATCGTCTTCCGCAAATTCGGAGGACGCAGATTCCTCGAGCTACTCGTCGCTTTGCCGTGGGCGATTCCGGCGACCGCGATTGCACTGGGACTGGCGGCAACGTTCAATCGAAACGATCCACTGACGGGACGAGTGCTGCTCGTGGGCACCTTCTGGATTCTGCCGCTCGCCTATTTCATTCGCGACACGCCGCTGGTATCATCCGCCGTCGAGTCATCGCTGCGACAAATGGACGCGTCGCTGGAGGACGCGGCGCGAGGATTGGGCGCATCGTGGCTGATGACGATGCGGCGGGTGATCATTCCGGCAGCTCGGCCGGGCCTGGTAGCGGGTGGATTGCTGGCGGCAGTCGCCGCGGTTGGTGAGTTTGTAGCGAGTGTGGTGCTCTACACGCATGCGAATCGACCGATCTCAATGGAAATTCTCGCACAGCTCCGCGCGCTCGCGTTCGGGACTGCGGCCGCGTACAGCGTATTGCTCATTCTGCTGGTGCTGCTGATGACGTTGGCTGCGCGCTCGTTCGAGGAAAGACTTGCCTAGCATTCTGAAGCGACCTCGCGTGGTCGTCATCGGCGGTGGCTTCGGCGGCATCGCCGCTGCGCGAAAGCTCGGTCACGACAATCTCGATCTGACGGTGATCGATCGCACCAATCATTTCACCTTTCAGCCGCTGCTGTATCAGGTAGCGACGGCGGCACTGGCGCCGAGTGACATCACGGCGCCGATCAGGCACATCCTGCGTCATCAACGGAATACCGAAGTGCTGATGGCTGAAGTCCGCGAGATCGATCCCGAGAAGCAAGTCGTTCGGATCGATGATGCCCTGAGGGAGATATCGTACGACTACCTCGTTGTCGCCACCGGCTCACGCCACTCCTACTTCGGCCACAATGAGTGGGAGCCTTACGCGCCCGGGCTCAAGGCGATCGAAGATGCCTCGGAGATTCGTCGTCGCTTTTTGTCGGCGTTCGAGAACGCGGAGAAGTCGAGCGATCCTCGTGAGCGCGAAGAGTATCTGACGTTCGTGATTGTCGGCGGCGGTCCAACCGGGGTTGAGCTGGCTGGTGCGATGCCGTTTATCGCAAAGAAAGCTCTGGCGCCGGATTTCAGAACGGTCGACACCCAGCGGACGCGGGTAATTCTGATTGAAGCTGGATCGAGGCTGTTGCCGAGTTTTCCGGAGCATCTCGCGGCGCGCGCGACGAGAGATTTGGAGGAGCTCGGTGTGGAGGTGCGCGTCAATTCGCTGGTGACAGCCGTGAACGCAGACTGCGTATGCATGGGTAAGGAGGAGATTCGCGCCAAAACGAGCTTCTGGGCAGCCGGGAACAAGTCGTCGCCGCTGGGCCAGTTCCTCGGTGCTCCGCTGGACAGGGCGGGCAGGATCAACGTCAATCCGGATCTCTCGGTTCCCGGTCATCCGAACATTTTCGTCGTCGGCGATCTCGCGACGGTGATGCACGATGGCAAGCAGGTTCCGGGTGTGGGGCCGGCTGCGATCCAGGAGGGGAAAGCCGCGGCGAAGAACATTCTGCGCGATCTGCATCGACAGCCACGCAAGAATTTTAACTACTTCAACAAAGGCGACCTGGCAGTGATAGGTCGTTCGCGCGCAATCGCCGACCTTGGCTGGATCACGTTCTCAGGACGTCTGGCGTGGTTCTTCTGGCTATTCGTTCACATCATGTATCTCGTCGGATTCCGCAACCGGGTCGTCGTGTTCATCGACTGGGCATACTCGTACTTCACGTATCAGCCTGGCGTGCGACTCATCACCGACGTCGAGCGTTACAAACCTCCGGCTGCGGTTTCGGGCTGAGCGGCGAGCACCTGTCTCGGTCGTGATCCACCCAATACGGCGACGCGCTTGGTGAGATTGGGGTGAGTCGCGAGGATCTCGGCGAGGCGGACGAAGAAGCCGCTCTCGGTCCGGCGCTGTTCAGCATAAGCTTCCGCATCAACCTGATTGTAGAGATCCCTCCCCGCAGCCAGCACGAGCAACCCGTCGACGCTGCCTTCCGGCTCGAGCGCGTTTCCAATTCTGTCACAGGTGTATTCACACGCTCTTGAATAAGCCGAGCCGAGGAACGGGACGATCATCGCCGGATAGAGAAGCGCGCGACGGGTCATGTGGCGGCGCTTGACGTGACCGAGCTCGTGGCCGAGTACGAAACTCACAGCCTTCTCGCCCTTCTGTGTCGCCAACGCCAGTACGTCGGAGTAGAGGATTACGAAATTACGGCCAAGGAATCGGGTCGCGAACGCATTCAGGATTCCTCCCGACTGTACCACGAACACGTCCGGCACCTGCATGTCGAGCCGACGCGACTGCTGTCTGGCCATCGCCATCAGCTCGGGAAACTGGCGCTCGGATACACGCACGCCATTGCCGCGGATCTGGCCGATCATCACGCCATGAAAAATGAAATAGCCGCCGGCTATCACGATCGTATAGAAAATCACCGGACCAGCCAGCGGATTGCCGGAGACAATGATCATTGCCAACGCTACGTAGAGTGCGATGCTGATAATTACGCAGATGGCGAAGTAGATCTTCTCTTTCGGATTTACGAGGGTGTCGACGTAGACTGGCCGTTCCGATCGCGGATCCGTTGGCATGGTAGGACTCCGGTAGTTGTTCTACGAGGTGGACGATTTGGTGGTGGACCTAAGCATCTACCCAACTAAAGTCGGCAGTTCGCAGTCAACCGTTGGCAGTCAGCAGTTGTTATACATGCATTCAAAGCAACGAGCGCGCTAGACGCGTGTATGAAAACTCCGAATGCGAGCTAGCCACTGCGAACCGCCGACTTCAGTTTTCGAGATGCTGAGTCTGCGCCGTGAGGCTTAAGCAGAAGCCGGCAACTCGGCTTTGCGTCCGTCGTCGATTCCGTAGCCTAGCGCTATCGTCGCGAGAACGAGTCCGGCCGACGTGAACATCGGCACGGCGCGGCCGAGATGGTCGTATGAGAACCCGGCCCAGAGCGGGACGATCACGCGCGCGAGACCGCCGAAGGTTTGTTGCACTCCCATATAGAGACCGCGCTCGCGACTCGAGATTACGCGCGAGAGCATTGACGTCACGCAGGGGAAGGTGAACGCGGTTCCGAGCGGGACAAGTGCGACCGCAATCGCGAGACTCGCGTAGCCGCGCGCCAGCGGGAGCGTGGCGAGGCCCGTCGCCAACATCACGAGGCCGATGCGCGACAAATATGCCTCTCCGTATCGATCGACCATTCGGCCCAGAATGCCAGCACGTGTGATGACCGAGATCGTCCCGACATAGGTGTAAAAGATCCAGATGCGATCCTTGCCGACACCGAATTGATCGGCGAGGAATAGCGCCAAGATTGCCATCAACCCCGAGAACGCTCCCATGGCGATCGCATAAATCCAGATCAACCGCGGCGCTGGCTCGTTCGGATGCGTGACGACATGCGTGATGGCAGTGCGTGACGCAGTCGGCTTCTTTTCGTGCGCCTCGGTCATGTCGCGCGACTCGCGCAGGAATCGCCAGGCGAAAAAAATGTTGATTGCGCACAGTGATGCTGCCGCGACCCCAGGGCCGTGCGGTCCAAACCTGAGTGCCGCGGATCCAATTGCCGGACCGATCGCGACGCCGACGTTGGTAGCTGCTGACAACCAGCCGAGTGCTTTCGCGCGGTTCTGCGGTTCGACCGAGTCGGCGACATAGGCCTGAATAACTCCGACCGTCCCACCTCCGGCGCCCTGCACCAGTCGGGATAGCAGCAGCAACCAGATCGAATTCGCAAACGCGAAGACGAGATAGGCGATGCCGGCTGCTGTCAGACCCACCAGGAGCGCCGGGCGTCGTCCGTACTTATCCGAGAACCTTCCCCAGATCGGCGCGCTCAGTAATTGCGCCGCGGTGAACGCGCCCATCAGGATCGCGACGACGAGCGCGCCGCCACCCATCTCGCGAGCGTAGAACGGCAGTAGTGGGATGATCATCAGCAATCCCACCATGTCGACGAAATTGGTGACGATCAGGACGGCCAACTTCGCGTTGGCCGCGCGAGAGATGTGGCCGCGCACTCCGGATGGCATTACGCCTCTACCTTGCCGAGCGCGGCTGGCGGAACTGCTCGACCGACCACGCCCGCCAATGCGACAATGGTCAATACGTATGGAATCATTTCGACGAACTGCGACGGAATGGCGTGATTGCCCTGCAGCTGGATCTGAAAAGTCTCAGCAGCGGCGAACAGCAGGCAAGCGAAGGCAGCGCGCACAGGGTCCCATCTTCCGAAAATCACGGCAGAGATGGCGATGAATCCGCGACCAGCGGTCATCTGGTCGGTGAACTGGTGCTGGTCGAGCGCGAGGTACACGCCGCCGAGTGCCGCGAGAACTCCGGAGATCGCGACAGCAACGTAGCGCACCCGATTTACGCTGACACCAACGCTCTCAGCCGCATCCGGATGCTCGCCCGCGGCGCGCACTCGCAAACCGAACGGCGTCTTATAGATCACGAACGCGACGACGGGAGCGCTGAGCAAGCCGAGCCAGAGCAGCGGGTTGTCGAACCCGGCCGCTTTGATGTTCCCACCGAACCCCGCGACTCGCGGCGAGTTCGACGAGCTGGCGAAAAAGAGCTTGAGAAAGAATCGCGTCACGCCAATCGCGAGCAAATTTATGGCGACGCCAACGACCACCTGGTCGGCGCGATATCGAATGCTCGCGATCGCGTGAATAGCTCCGAAGATCAGTCCGCCAATCATGCCGGCGAGCACACCGATCCATGGATTCCCGGTGTAGTTGGTCCCAACAACTGCCGCAAATGCGCCAGTGAGCATGAACCCTTCCAGCGTCAGGCTCACGATTCCCGCACGCTCGGCGACGACGCCACCGCTCGCCGCGAACAGATATGGCACGGCGATGCGGATCATCTGCGTGATGAATGAGATCGGATTCACGCGTCGCTCCTGCGACGAGCGCTGCGGAGAATGCTGCGCACCTCGGGAACTGCCATCGCGACTGCCAGAATCACCACACCTTGCAGCACATCCATCATCTGCTTCGGAACGAACGCGTGGATGGCGAGTCCACCCTGTGACAGCGTCGCAAAGAAAAACGCGGCGATCAGAACGCCAAAGGGATGATTGCGTCCAACCAGCGCGACGGCGATGCCGAGAAAGCCGGCGCCGCTCGCAAATCCATCTTCGTAGTAGTGCTTGTAGCCGAGGACGTAGTTGATGCCGCCGATGCCGGCGATGACACCCGACCACGTCATGGCGCGCATCCACACTCGGCCAACACTAATACCGCCATACTCTGCAGCATCGGGTTGGAGCCCGACGGCGCGCAGCTCGTAACCACCGCGCGCACGGAACAGGTAGAACCAAACCGCGCCTGCGGCGACGATCGCCACGATCAGCGCGAGATTGGCGGCGGAGCCGTGGAAGTCAGCGTCGAGATCGGCGAGGCGAGGCAGGAACCCAGCGTGGATCTCGGGCGTGTGCAGTGTCTCCGGGACGTGCAGGTGTCCGGCGATGAACCAGTTGAGCAGCGCGAGTACAATGAAGTTGAGCATGATCGTCACGATCACTTCATGTGCGCCAAATCTGGTCTTGAGGTAGCCCGGAACCGCGCCGACAACTCCGCCGGCCGCTCCCGCTAGAACGATGCAGATCGGCAGGGCAAGGATTAGCGGCGTTCCGATCGGTAGGGCGAGACCGATCAGCGCCGCGGCGAATCCACCGGCCGCGAGCTGACTCTCTCCACCGATGTTGAACAGTCCGGCGCGCAACCCAAAAGAAACGGCGAGTCCGGTGAAGGCGAGCGTCGTCGCCTTGTAGAGAACCTGCCCGAAGCCATACGCGTTGCCCCAGGTTCCCTCGAGCAGCAGACGGTAGACATTGGCGGGCGACTGGCCGTAGCTGAGTATGAGCAGATCGCCGCACACCAGCGCCACGAGCAGGGCGACGAATGGAGGAAGAAGCGCTTCCTCGGCGCGCTCGCGCCACGGTGTGGCAGAGAAAGTCCGCTGTGTGCCTGCCGCAAGTGACGATTCCGTCACGCAGCTGACCCCTTTCTGGTGCCGATCATGTATTCGCCGAGTGATTCCTCGGTCGCTTCGCTCGAGGGCATTACTACCGCGAACTTTCCACGGTACATCACCGCGATGCGGTCCGACAGCGCGAGAACTTCATTCAATTCCGCGCTCACCAGCAGAATCGCTTTTTCCCTGGCGCGTGCGTCGAGCAGCTGTTGATGAATGAACTCGATCGCGCCGACGTCGACTCCGCGCGTTGGCTGTGATGCGAGCAGGACCGAGAAGTCACGCCCCATCTCTCTCGCCACGACGACCTTCTGCTGATTGCCGCCGGAGAGCGCGCGGGCGGCAAGAACGGGATTCGGCGGACGAATATCGAAGGAGCTTATCTCGCGTTGCGCATTGTCCATCACCTGATCCCTGTCGATGATGCCGCGCTTCGAGAAAGCGCGCTCGAGACCGAGTATCAGGTTATCGCCGACCGTGTACTCGAGAATCAATCCTCGGCGATGGCGATCTTCGGGAATGTGCGACAGGCCGGCATCGTGACGCCTCGCAACACTGCGCCGAGTGACATCGAGGCCATCGATCAGCACGTCACCAGCGAAAACGGTACGAAGACCGGCGATTGCTTCGATCAGCTCCGTCTGTCCGTTTCCTTCGACACCGGCGATCCCCAGAATCTCGCCGGGCTTGACGCTGAAGCTGACGCCGTCGACGACGCGAATTCCCCGCGATCCCATCACGGCGAGATTGCGGACCTCCAGTCCCTGATTCGGGCGCGGACTCTCCGGGCGTGTCGTTGGGTGCACACGCTTCCCGGCAGAGAGCGAAACTTCACGCCCGACCATGAGGCGTGCGATCTCGGATGGATTTGTCTGCGAAGTTTTCAGCCGCGCCACGGTCTGGCCGGCTCTCATCACAGTGATGGTGTCCGAGAGCTCGACGACTTCGTCGAGGCGATGGGTGATCAGAACGATGGTGTCGCCGTTATCGCGAAGGCGTCGCAGCACTGCCCACAGCTCGCGTACTTCGGGCGGCGAGAGAACCGCGGTCGGCTCGTCGAGCACCAGAATCTTGGCGCCGCGGAAAAGAACTTTGAGGATCTCGACGCGCTGGGCTTCGCCGACAGACAGGTCCGAAACGAGCCGATCAGGCGCAATGACGAGTCCGGTGCTGTTCGAGAGCTCGCGGACGTCGTCGGCAGCGCGAGCATAATTCATCATCACGAACCGCGTTTTCGGCTCACATCCGAGCACGAGGTTCTCGGCGACCGTGAGCGTCGGCACGAGCATGAAGTGCTGGTGCACGATACCGATTCCGGCGGAGATCGCTTCGCTTGTGGACCAGCCAGTCACGTCCTTACCGAAGACTTCAACCTTCCCGGCGTCGGGCTTGATGAGTCCGCCGAGTATACGCATTAAAGTCGATTTGCCGGCGCCATTCTCGCCGACCAGAGCATGGATCTCGCCTTTCATTACTTCGAGCGAAGCGCTGCGGTTCGCTTTGACGGAACCAAAGGATTTTTCGACCCCGTCCATCCGGATCGCTTCGGTCATCTGGTGCTTGGCACCTTGATGCGGCCGGCGATTATCTCCTGCTTGAGCTCTTCGACACGGGCATGGGCACTGTCCGGAATGAGCGCGCGGTTGCGATTGTCGTAGATGTAGCCGACGCCGCCTTCCTTGAGACCGAAGGAATAAATGCCTCCCTTGAAGGTGCCGTTCTCCACTCGACGAATCACGTCGAAGGTGGCGGTGTTCACACCCTTCACCATCGACGTGAGAACGTGACCCGGCGCTTCGTCGTTCTGATCAGAGTCGACGCCGATGGCGAGCTTGTTCGTCGCGCGCGCGGCCTCAAACACTCCCTGTCCGGTTGCGCCGGCCGCGTGGAAAATGACTTCGACGCCCTGATTGTACTGACTCAGCGCCAGCTCTTTTCCTTTGCCGGGATTCTTGAACGCATCGGGTGTGACGCCGGCGTATTGAGCGATGACCTGACAATTCGGACAAACCTTCATCACGCCAGCGCGATAGCCCGCCTCGAATTTGTGGATGAGCGGGATGTCCATTCCGCCGACGAATCCGATTTTCCGCGTGTGACTGACGAGCGCAGCGAGCGCTCCAACGAGGTACGATCCTTCTTCTTCACGGAATTTGAGCGCGGCGACGTTCGGCGGTGGCGGGATGACTTTGCCGGTACTGTCGGTCGCGAGCGCGTAGTCGATGCCGGCGAACGCAGTCCTGGGATATTCCTTGGCGAGGTTGGCGAGGTCATCGGTGAAGATGAATCCGACACCAATAACGAGATTCATTCCCTCGGCAGCGAGCAATCTCAGGCCGGCTTCCCGATCGGCGCCTTCGCCCGGCTCGATGAAGCGAATGTTGGAGCCGAGCATTTTGGTGGCGCTATCGGCACCGGCGTAAGCGCCGTCGTTGAAGGACTTGTCGCCGCGTCCACCAACGTCCAGCACGATGCCAATTTGTACGCTCGAATTCGGCTTCCCTTTTCCCTCTGCCTGGGCGCTCCGTCGGGTAAAAAGGAGGGCGATGTGTACGGCGAGGAGGAGGGAGGTGACGACGATCAGCTTTCTCATCTGCTGAGAAGAATCGCCCGAAACACAATCGCGTGCAAGACAAACGAACGCTGGCAACCCCTTCAAAAGCCATCATCTCACGCGTTGATTTCACCGCATGGCAGAGCGAGTACGAACGCGCTTTCTGGTGGTGGGAAGTGGGGTGGCCGGGCTTCACACCGCCTGGCGTGCTTCGACTGGCGGCGACGTCGTCGTGCTGACCAAACGCTCACTCTTCGACAGCGCGACTGCATATGCCCAGGGTGGCATCGCCGCCGCACTCGGCGCTGGAGACTCGCCCGAATTGCATCGGCAGGATACCCTGGCCGCCGGCGCGGCACTGTGTGACTCGAAGGCGGTGGAAGTGCTGGTTGAAGAAGGTCCGGCCCGGGTGCGGGAGCTGGCCACAGCCGGAGCCCATTTCGACCTCGAGCCCGGGGGCAACTTCAAGCTCGGTCGTGAGGCCGCGCACTCGCGTCGTCGGATCGTACACGCGCATGGCGATCAAACGGGCGCCGAGGTGGCGCGCACTCTGATCAAGCGCGTCAAGGAGAGCGACGACATCGAGGTATACGAGAAGACGCGTATTCTCGACCTCATCGTCGAAGGCGACGCGGTGGCTGGTGTGCGCGCGGCGGTTGCGGGCAAGCCGGTCGAGTTCATCGCAGATGCGACGGTGCTGGCGACGGGTGGCTGTGGTCAGGTCTTTCGATACACCACCAATCCGCAGGTTGCGACCGGCGACGGTTTCGCGATCGCGCATCGCGCGGGCGCAAAGCTCGCCGACATGGAGTTCGTCCAGTTCCATCCGACCGCGCTCGACACACCCGAGAATCCACTGCAGCTCATCTCCGAAGCGGTGCGAGGCGAAGGCGCAATTCTGATCAACGAAGAGGGCAAGCGCTTCATGCTGGAGAAGCACCGTCTCGCCGAGCTGGCGCCGCGAGACGTCGTCGCTCGTGAAATCTTCCGCGAGAAAATCGGCGGCAAGCACGTTTGGCTGGATGCGCGCTCACTCGGCAAGAATTTCGAGCAGCGTTTTCCGGGAATCTTCGCGATCTGCCGCGCGCGGGGCATCAATCCCTCAAAGGACCTGATTCCGGTGACGCCCGCAGCGCACTACATGATGGGCGGGATCGTCACCGATCTGCGCGGGCGCGCGAGTCTCAACCGGTTGTATGCCGCGGGTGAAGTGTCACGCACCGGAGTACACGGCGCGAACAGGCTGGCATCCAACTCGTTGCTCGAAGGCCTGGTGTTCGCCGAGCGGGTGGCGCGTGATATGATCGATTGCCCCAAGCTGCAGGACGCGCCGCGCAAGAAGAAATGGGAGGTGCCAGTGCTGCGTGATCGCGGCGCGGCCCAGGTTGCCGCCGACAGCATTCGCCAGGTGATGTGGGATCATTGCGGCATCGATCGCAGTGCAAAGGGGTTGAGGGTCGGGCTGACCAAGCTCGAGGAGATTGAATCCCGCCTGCCGACGGGGGCGACGGAGGAGGCCAACATGGTGCAGACGGCACGACTGATCGCCGAGGCTGCCCTGTTGAGAAAGGAGTCGCGGGGCGGCCATTATAGAAGTGACTTCCCGCGCGCCAAAAGGAAGTGGAGCGGCAAACACATCGAATGGTAGATATCACAGACAAGCTTTACAAAGAGCTGCAGGAAGAGATCAAGCATCTCGCGCGTGAGAGAAACGCAGTGATCCTGGCGCACAACTACGAGCGCGCCGAAGTACAGGATGTCGCCGATTTTGTGGGCGACTCGCTCGGACTGAGCCGCGAAGCAGCGAAGACCAAGGCAGATGTCATCGTCTTTTGCGGCGTGCATTTCATGGCGGAAACTGCCGCGGTGCTTTCGCCGCAGAAGACTGTGCTCTTACCCGACCTGGCGGCCGGTTGCTCGCTGGCGGCAACGATCGACGGCGATCAGCTGCGGCAGTGGAAGGCCGAGCATCCAGGGGCGGTCGTTGTATCGTATGTGAATACGACTGCCGATGTAAAAGCGGAGAGCGACTACTGCTGCACTTCGGGAAACGCGGTGGAGGTCGTGAACTCCATCCCTGCGAGTCAGGAGGTGTTGTTTCTACCTGACATGTTCCTCGGCGCGCATGTGAGGCGGATTACCGGTCGGAAGAACATGCACGTGTGGATGGGAGAGTGTCACGTCCACGCGGGAATCGATCCCGAGGACATTCGGCTGCGGCGCGCCGAGCATCCTGGTGCGGAGTTTCTGATCCATCCCGAGTGCGGCTGCGCGACCAGCGTGGTGGAGGCAGTGTCGGCGGGCGATATAGATCCGGTGGGAGTGCAGATCCTATCCACGGAAGGGATGATCAAGCGCCCCAAGATCTCGACTAACGATGAGTTCATCGTTGCGACCGAGGTTGGAATACTGCACCGCCTGCGTCGCGAGAATCCGACGAAGACCTTCCACCCGGCGAATCCCGCCGCGGTCTGCGCGTTCATGAAGGTGACGACCCTGCCCAAAGTGTTGAATTCACTCCAGCGAATGGAGCACCGAATCACGGTGCCGGACGAGATCGCCAATCGAGCACGCCGAGCGATCGAGCGCATGATTGCGATTGGTGGACAGACGCCCCTGTCTCCGGTTCCAGAAGCCTCGGACGATCCCGGCGAATGAGCAGTCATCGTGATAAGGAGTTAGCGAATCACGGCTTCTTCTGGGAAGAAGGCTTGCACTTCCCGCTGACCAAGAAAGAACTCACTGCACTGGTGGCGCTGGCGCTCGAGGAAGATGACACCAAGCACGACATAACGACGGCGGCGACAGTGTTGTCGAATCGGCGAGCGCGGTGCCGACTGGTGTCTCGGCCGAGCGGCGTGATATCGGGATTGCCGCTCGCGATAGAGGCGTTCGAGCAGATCGATCCTGCCGTAACGGTAAGAGTGGACCACCCGGATGGTTCGCGGATCGCGCCACAGACGCCGGTGATGTTTCTGTCCGGACATGCACGCGCGCTGTTATCGGCGGAGCGCGTTGCGCTCAATTTCGTGCAGAAGCTGTCGGGGATCGCGACGATGACGGCGCGCTATGTCGACGCGGTAGCGGGCACCGGCGCCCATATCCTGGACACGCGCAAGACGACGCCGTTGTATCGTCGCCTCGAGAAATATGCGGTTCGCTGCGGTGGTGGATTGAATCACCGCATGGATCTGGCGTCGTCGGTGTTGATCAAGGACAATCACCTCGCAACTGTGGAGTACGACATTCCGCTGGCGGCGCGACGCGCGCGGTCGCTGGCGCCCGCGGGGATGAAGATCGAAGTGGAGTGTGAGACGCTCGACCACGTGCGCGCAGCGCTGGATGCGGGCGTCGACGTGATCATGTTCGATAACATGCAGCTGATGGAGCTGCGTGAGGCGGTGAAGCTCGTGAATCGCCAGGCGGTGACGGAGGCCTCGGGCGGAGTGACTCTGGATACGGTGAGGCTGATTGCGGAGACCGGGGTCGACTGGATTTCAATCGGGGCGCTGACTCACTCTTCGCCGGCTTTGAATGTCGGGCTCGACTTCGATTAGGACTGAGGGCTAACAAAAAGGCAGGCAGCGCGCAGAGGGTGCTCAGAGCGACAGTTTGCAGCGTATGAATGTTTGAAGCAATCCACCCGCCCACCCAGTGGAGTGAACATGGATCGTAGAGATTTTCTGCGGCTGAGCGCGGTTGGTGCTGCGCTCGGCTTTGATGGTTTGCCGCTGCTTGGCGAGCCGTCCCGCGTAGTCGAAACAGATAGAGGCACCCGGTTCGACGTCGCCGCGTTCGAGCTGGAGGAGGCGACGCTCGACGATCTGCAGAAGTGGATGGCGTCGGGGCGGATGACATCGCGGTCGATCACGCAGCTCTACTTGAATCGGATAGCGGCTCTGGATCGCAAAGGTCCGGCGCTCCATCACGTGATTGAACTGAACCCTGATGCGCTGGCGATTGCGGCATCGCTCGACAAAGAGCGCAGGGCGGGTCACGTGCGCGGGCCGCTTCACGGGATTCCGGTTCTGGTCAAAGACAATCTCGACACCGCGGATCGGATGACGACGACGGCAGGCTCGCTGGCGCTGGCCGGCTCGATTCCGCTGCAGGATTCGACAGTCGCGGCAAAACTGCGCGCGGCCGGAGCGGTCCTGCTTGGCAAGACCAATCTCAGCGAGTGGGCGAACTTCCGTTCGTCGCACTCGACCAGCGGCTGGAGCGGACGCGGCGGGCAGGCAAAAAATCCGTACGTGCTCGACCGCAATCCGTGCGGGTCGAGCTCCGGATCGGGTGGAGCAGTCTCCGCCAATCTCTGCGCCGTTGCGATCGGCACCGAGACCGACGGATCCATCGTTTGTCCCTCGGGAACGAACGGGATCGTGGGCATCAAGCCGACACTTGGCCTGGTAAGTCGCGCCGGAATTATCCCTATCGCGCACAGCCAGGATACTGCCGGCCCGATGGCGAGAACGGTGCGGGATGCCGCGATTCTATTGAACGCGATTGCCGGCGTTGATGCCCGCGATACCGCGACTTCGGCACTCAGCGCTCGGCAGCCGGTCGACTACACTCGCTCTCTCGACGCGAACGGATTGCGCGGGGCGAGGATCGGTGTCGCGCGGACGAAGTTCTTCGGCTACAGCGACGTCACCGACAAAGTCATCAACGATGCAATCGACCTGATGAAGCGGCAGGGCGCGGTGATCGTTGATCCGGCGAACATTGAAACCGCAGGCAAGTTCGACGACAGCGAGTTCGATGTTCTGCTATACGAGTTCAAGGCCGATCTCAACAACTATCTCGCCTCGCTTGGCCCCAAGGCGCCGGTCAAATCGCTCCAGGATATCATCGCGTTCAACGAGGCGCACAAGGATCAGGAGATGCCGTGGTTTGGCCAGGAGATCATGATCCAGGCGCAGGCGAAGGGGCCACTCACCGAGCAGAAGTACATCGATGAGCTGGCGCAGGATCTCAAGATGTCGCGCACCGACGGCATCGATGCGACGATGACCAAATACAATCTCGATGCGATCGTCGCGCCGACGGGTGGCCCAGCGTGGGTGACTGACCTCGTGAACGGCGATCACTTCAGCGGCGCAAGCTCGACGCCGGCGGCGGTTGCCGGCTATCCGAACATCAATGTGCCCGCCGGCTTCTCACACGAATTGCCGATCGGGATTTCGTTCTTCGGCAGAGCGTGGAGTGAGCCGACGCTAATTCGGATTGCATATGGGTTTGAGCAAGCAAGCAAACAGCGGCGAGCGCCGAAGTTTATTCCGACGCTCGGAGTGTCCTAATGAATTGAGGCGTTCGGACCAGCAGCCAGTCCGGAGTTCGGATTAATTGAGGAGTGCGAATTAACAGCGGAGGCGTGGGAACGCGTGTCAGCGATCCTCGGTCCTCAATCAGTCCGAGATTCGGACTGCTATGTTAGTCCGAACCCCTCAATCAGCTATTTAGTCGCAGCCTGAACGATGCTTGCCGCCAATACCTTTCCTGCCTTCGACAGCGTGTACTGCACGATTGCGTTCGTGGCAGCGTCGCGCGCTCTCTTCACCAGGTTGCCGGCGGCGTCAGTGGCCTGACTCAGCACTGGTAGCTGAGTGATGTTGCCGACGACTTTCTCGGCGGCGTTCTGGCCGGCAGCGCTGACCGCCTTCTCGAGAATGTTGCCGGTGGCCGGATCGATCAGGCGCTGAACACCATTGACGGTGCCCATCAGCAGTCGATTAACCAAACCGCCGACTGCTCCCACCGTGTTCTGTAGCGTGCTTCCGAGCTGCTGGACGATTTCGGGATGGTTGTCGAGGAAGGTCAGCGTGTTGTCGACGATATAGTAGACGTCGTCGAGATCGACGAGCAGCAACGCCTGCGCGCGCACACCCTGAATCGTCAGGTCGACATTTCCGATCAGAACATCGGCGCCGGCATCGACGCGCACGAGATTGGCGACCCGCGCGTTGAGATTGAGCTTGGCGGTTACGCTATCAACCTTCAGAAAGATTCTCTGGACGCAGAGATTCGGAACGTCGAGCACCACATCGTATTCCGGATATTCGTGTGAGCGTCCAGTTCCACCAGTGACCTGTGCACCACCGGCGACGCCACCCGCGGCTCGCTGCGCAGCGAGACTGTCGACACGCAATCCTCTGTTGAACGCGCGCGCCGAGTCAGTCGGCTGACATTGCCAGGGTTGTCCCGCGCCGGGTCGCGTCGCAGTCCGCTGGGCGAAAGTGATCGACGGAACCAATGCTGCAACTGTCAGCACTGAGGTGACGACACGCGTGGTGGTGCGCATATGCAGATCCTCTGGACGGAACGACGACGGCTCGTCTCACATCACAACCCGACTAACGTCGATGGCGAATTGCAAAAAGCTCGCCCGATCGGTGTGAGGCACGGATGTTGAACTCCGTGATCTTTGTTCCTGGGGAGCATCATGCGCTTTAAGTCAAAAATGTACACAGCGCTGGTCTGGGGAACGTCGCTCATCGCGATGTCGCCCGCCTTGGTACGCGCGCAGTCCGC
>Ga0075426_10001334_pt1 | contig 17467 bp, 15 predicted proteins | sample SoiMethybrSBSTD5_FD_75304 | JGI IMG/M metagenome (GOLD analysis project Ga0075426, IMG submission 75304) | Bulk soil microbial communities from a Populus tree surrounding site in Tennessee, USA - Soil MetaG P. TD hybrid SBSTD5 | ecosystem: Environmental > Terrestrial > Soil > Tree plantation... | reverse complement strand
TTGAAGGGCCGTGACGGTGAATACGGCGCGCTTCAAACGTTGTCGGACTCGGTCCAGCATGTCCTCACACCAGTGCTGGAATTGCCGCCGATTCCGTGGGACTTTGAGGCGGATCGACCGGCTCGGAACATCGACGCACACTTAAAGAAGGTAGGACAGAAGATCGAGCGCGCATGGGGCACCGACCGTGACCTCTTCGTAGATCTGATCTGGATCTCTGAAACAGAACGGATGGCCAACGGCCAACACCCTCTCGACTTCGTCTTCAGTGGGTTGCGGTCTCGCCGCGTAAAAGCGGTTCCGGTTCTTGGCCTAGTCCGGGGAGACGAGTACCTCCGTGCGTGCAGGTCAATTATCGCCCAAGATAGAAGTGGTGTTTGCCTTCGTATTCAGCGCGAAGACTTTGTCGATTTCCCCGACACACGCTCCCGAATTGAGGAGGTAATGCGCTCAGTCGACGTGCGTGCGGGTGACGTCGATCTCCTGCTCGATCTGCGATCTCTCACGCAGCGGAACATCGAGGCCCTAGGCGTGTTTGAGCTCATCAAGTCTATACCGTGGCTTAGCGATTGGCGAAGCTTCATCACGGCTGCCACATCGTTTCCACAGAACCTGATCGGGATCCCACCAGCAGATAGTACGTTCATCGAAAGACAGGAATGGCAACTCTGGATCGATACGACATCGCTGATACATGGAGCTGGACGCGTCCCCACCTTCGGCGACTACGCAATTTCCCATCCCGAACCCGCTGAAGTTGATCCGCGCATCATGCGACCTTCGGCAAGCGTTCGGTATACGTGTGATGGCGCATGGCTGGTGCTAAAAGCACGCAATCTACGCGACCACGGATACGGGCAATTCCATGAAGTGTGTCGTGAGTTAATGAGTAAGCCGGAGTACACCGGGCCAGAGTTTAGTTGGGGCGATAGGTATATTGCCGACTGCGCGGCCGAGCGAGTCGGGACGGGAAATCTGACAACGTGGAGGAAGGTCGGAACATCACACCATCTCGCAACCGTTGTGAACGAAATCTCCCATCACCTCGGTTCTTGAGGGCTCTGCGAACAGCGCAACGAAGTTCGTCGAGCGATAAAACCGTCGCCAACCTCTTGCACAAGGTCTGTCGGGTTTCATGTCGGTGAGTTGTAGCACCAGCACGAGCCAGGAGTGAAATTGCCTCATCCCGCCATAACAGAAGAGCCACGCTGTTCGCATCCACGCATGGATTCGGTCTGGTTGGTTGGACCTCCGTCAGGCTGCCATCGTTCCCGATCACCTCGATGCCCCACCAAGGCGGGAGCACCGACATTGCTTCGGCAATGTGTCGCTCTGCGGTCACGAGCGTGGCTGTGTCGAACACGCGGCTATAGACGGCCGCTTGGGTAAGGAGTCTCTGAAGCGTGTCACGATCACTCTTGATCTCAAATCCCTTCATCAATCCATTGATGACCGCAATATCGGCGCGTACTGAACCGCGACACAGCCCCAGTTCCTCGACAACGATAGTGTCCGTTTCTACGCCGTAACGTGTTACGAGCGCCTGCTTAAGGACAAAGCGGACGTCAGCGTCTCGCATACAAATCACAATAGCACAACCATTTTGTCAAAAGGTGACGGTGGTGGTCCACTCCCCGGAAATTCGGCACACTTCCGGCGCAACTGCGCAATTCGATGAAGTGACATTCCAACGAAGGCGGCAGACAGACGATTAATGGAATGTCAGCCGAATCACCGAGCCCTGGAAACCGGGGGCCCTCATCGTCCGCCCGGAGAGGGGCAAAAGTAGGATTGGGCGTAAATAAGGATTTCTCCCGGCTACTTTCCCTTGGCATAACAAAATCACGAGGCGAAACAAACAAGAAGACTCCAGCGAGCGCTGCGAAAAGGGTACGGTGACAAGACTAATGAAAGAACTAACTCTCCGGTCGAGACCCCAACCGTTCACGCGCCGCTCTTTGGCTTGTCATGATCATTGCGTAACACCGGGCATTGTGCGAATGTTTTCTAATGGCCGCGGATATGATCATCTATGCAAGGGTTTGCCGAAGATAGGCTGCCACGTCGCTGACAAAGCGATGCACGGACACCTCGGCGATGCGATGCCCGAGCATCGCGTTCATCGTTTTTCCGACCGCGCCAAAAGGTGGTTCGTAAACACCGGAGAAATCCAATTGGGTCTCTGTGGAGGTCAGCGGATAAATAGAAAGCTCGGCCTTCATGAGCGGGAAGAGGCGAGGCATGGTCGCAGCCTCCCATTCCAGCAGCAACCGCGTCGCAGCGGTTGAACTGGCATCAGCGACCTTTTCCTCGATGCTCTTCACGAGGATTTTGATATCGGTCTTCACCCCGATACCTCCAACGCCAACGTGCAGTTCAGCAGCTACGGACTGAGCCCGGGAAGCAGCCGCCCTTGTGGCTGACTGGAACACCGTGAGTGCATTCTGACTCAACGCCTTGCGGACGCGTTCGTAGGGATGGTTCACGTAGTCATAGCTGCGAATCTCACGCCCTGTACTCATCAACTTTGTTCCGTCTGGTTGGATGTCCTGCCTTCGAACGGGCGGGCAGGCAACTTTACCATACTCGGTCGTGGCGGATCGTGGCGACTGCGTGCCTACGTTTAGGGCTTTTCAGTGCTTGAGCACTGGTCGGCCATTCACATCAGGGAAAACAACGATTCTGAATTTCGCTGTATTATGGCTACCGCTCGTATTCAATGGCCAGGCTAGGGCTTGGTAGCCAATGCGGGATCAGTATGAACGTGTGAGGAGGCTCGATGTCTCAGATTGACGTCCCATTGTCACGCGCGGGTTTCGGACGGACACGGCGAGCCGACTATTGGTGGGTACAGCCGCTGATTGTGTTTCTTGGTTTGTCGGCGTTCATCATTTACGCCACGTGGGCTGCTCTGCAAGGCCAGCATTTCAGGTTTGGACCCTATCTCTCGCCGTTTTATTCCCCCGAATTGTTCGGTCCCGCCCCTGAGGGTTGGTTTGGCCCGAACCCAATTTGGATGCCTGTTTGGGTTACAGGAGCGATGCTCATTCTCTGGGCACCGGGCGGCTTTCGAGTGACCTGCTACTACTATCGCGGGGCGTATTACAAGGCTTTTTGGGCAGATCCGCCTTCCTGCACCGTGGGCGAGCCACGGAAGAGATATCTTGGCGAGCGATCGTTTCCTTTGATCTTGCAAAACGTCCACCGTTATTTTCTCTATTTGGCTTTGGTATTTCTTGTAATTCTGGGACGGGACGTGTGGGATGCGTTCTGGTTCGACGGCCGGTTTGGTATTGGCGTCGGCACTCTCATCTTGTTGACGAATCTCGTGCTGCTAAGCTCCTATACTCTCGGTTGCCATTCTCTTCGTCATCTCATTGGTGGTTTCAGCGATCGCTTGTCCGGAGCCCCCGTTCGCAAGCGCGCCTATGACTGTGTGAGTTGCCTGAACCGGCGCCACATGTGGTTCGCATGGTGCAGCCTGTTCACCGTGGCATTCAGTGATCTGTATGTGCGGATGTGCTCGATGGGTGTGTGGACTGACTGGAGGATCGTTTAGTGGCCGAGTACATCACCCATGAGCACGACGTCCTAATCATAGGGGCGGGTGGCGCCGGTCTGCGTGCTGCCGTCGAGGCTTCCGCCGCGGGCGTAAAGGTTGCGGTCATCTCGAAATCACTTCTTGGCAAAGCGCACACTGTTATGGCTGAGGGGGGCGTAGCGGCGGCGATGGGGAATGTCGACGACCGAGATAACTGGCGCGTTCACTTTGCCGACACGATGCGCGGCGGCCAATACCTGAACAACTGGCGGATGGCGGAACTGCATGCCAAGGAAGCTCCGTCACGCGTCCGTGAATTGGAAGCATGGGGAGCTCTTTTCGATCGCACTAGCGACGGCCGGATTTTGCAGCGGAATTTTGGCGGCCACCGGTATCCTCGGCTGGCGCACGTCGGCGACCGCACTGGCCTGGAGATGATCCGCACTCTTCAAGACCATGGTATCCATCTCGGCCTCGACGTTTTCATGGAACACACGGTTGTCACGCTGCTGAAGGACGACAGTCGCATCGCGGGTGCGTTTGGATACGATCGCGAGCGCGGCCGGTTTCACCTGTTCCGCGCGAAAGCCGTGGTGCTGGCAACGGGAGGAATAGGAAGGGCTTACAAAATCACCAGCAACAGCTGGGAATATACGGGCGATGGCCATTCGCTTGCCTACCATGCCGGTGCGGCGCTGATGGACATGGAGTTTGTGCAGTTCCATCCTACGGGAATGATTTGGCCACCAAGCGTGCGCGGCATTCTAGTTACGGAAGGAGTCCGCGGCGAGGGAGGGGTACTGCGTAATCGGAATGGCGAAAGATTTATGTTCAAAGATATTCCGCCGCTGTACACCAGCCAGACCGCCGACACGGAAGAAGAAGGCTGGCGGTACACGCAAGGGGATAAGAACGCTAAACGCCCGCCCGAGCTACTGACCCGCGACCACGTGGCCCGCTGCATCCGGCGCGAAGTGCGAGAAGGACGGGGCAGTCCTCACGGCGGTGTGTTCCTGGACATTGCGTGGATCAAGGAAAGAATTCCGAACGCGACGGAACATATAAAGAAGAAGCTGCCCAGCATGTATCACCAGTTCAAGCAACTCGCCGACATTGACATTACCCAGGAGCCGATGGAAGTGGGTCCTACGACACACTACATGATGGGAGGCGTCAAGGTGGACCCTGATTCCCAAATGTCAGACGTGGTTGGGCTGTTTGCAGCGGGAGAGTGTGCGGCGGGTCTGCATGGGGCGAACCGGCTGGGCGGAAATTCACTTTCGGATTTATTAGTCTTCGGCAAAAGAGCCGGAGAGTACGCTGCGGCCTATGCAAAAGAGAACTCGCTGGGCGCGGTGAATACAGATGAACTCGAATCTGCGGAAAAATGGGCGCTGCAGCCCTTTGAGCGCAAGGGCTCTGACAATCCATACGTCGTACAACATACATTGCAGGACGTGATGCAGGAACTGGTGGGGATCGTACGTCAGGAGCAGGAGATGCTGCAGGCGCTCGACCGCATTCGAGAGTTGAAAGCCGCCAGTGAGCGGGTCAGCGTGGAGGGAAACCGGGAATACAATGCGGGCTGGCACACGGCCCTCGACCTGCACAACCTGCTGACCGTATCGGAAATCATTGCCCGAGCCGCGCTGGAGCGGAAAGAGAGCCGGGGAGCGCATTTCCGCGATGATTTTCCCGCCAAAGACGAGAAGCAAGGTGTCTTCAACATCGTGGCGCGAAAAGGCGCCGGTGGAGAAATGCAGCTCACACGCGAGGCGGTTCCCGTGATGAGGCAGGATCTGCAGCAAATCATCCAGGAGATGAAGTAATGGCGACGGCTACGTTTCGGATCTGGCGCGGGGAAAGAGGCCAGGGAAAGTTCCAGGACTACACCGCAGAAGTCTCAGCAGGCATGGTGGTCCTCGACGCCGTCCATCAAATACAGGCGGAACAGGCCGGCGATCTTGCGGTTCGCTGGAACTGCAAGGCGGGAAAATGCGGCTCGTGCTCGGCCGAAATCAATGGCATGCCGAAATTGATGTGCATGACACGGCTGAACACGCTCCCGCAGGACAGGCCTGTGACCGTCGAACCCATGAAGGCCTTTCCGCACCTGAAAGATCTAGTCACGGATGTATCGTGGAACTACGAGGTGAAAAAGCGCATCCCGAAGTTCCAGCCGCGGCAGCCCGACGCGCCCGATGGTACCTGGCGCATTGCCCAAGAGGATGTCGAACGGGTGCAGGAATTTCGAAAGTGCATTGAGTGCTATCTCTGTCAGGATGTGTGCCACGTCTTGCGTGACCATCACATGCATCAACAATTCATCGGTCCGCGATTTCTGGTGTATGCGGCTGCGCTTGAAATGCATCCGTTGGACGTAGGCGATCGCGTTGAGGATCTGAGAAAACAATTCGGCGTAGGTCTCTGCAACATCACCAAATGTTGCACTAAAGTGTGCCCTGAAGGCATCACAATTACCGACAACGCGATCATTCCGCTCAAGGAGCGCGTCGTGGATCGCTTCTTCGATCCGTTGTCGAAACTGTTCCGGACATTCAGCAATTCGAAAAGATAGGAGAATATTATGCATTTCGAATTGAAATCCATTTCAGAGCAGAGTATTCCCGAGGCGCTAACAAAGGTGGAGCGTTACAGACTATTGAATGAGCCAAGCCTCGCAGAAAGCATTTGCCTCGATATTCTGGCCATCGTGCCCAACCATCAACAGGCGCTAATTTCGCTTCTGCTCGCGCGAACCGACCAATTCCACTCCCATGTGCAGGCGAAAGCTGCACATGAGGCCCTTGCAAAAATTACAGGCGACTACGAACGTGCCTATTATGAGGGCATCATCTGGGAACGTCTGGGGAATGCGCGCATTCGCCGCGGCGGTTCTGGAGTCGGCGCATCCGCATATCACGCGCTGCGGGAAGCGATGGATCATTATGAGAAAGCCATGAATTTTGCGACACCCGGAAACGACGATGCGATTCTGCGCTGGAACACCTGTGCGCGTGTGATCATGCAGAATCCGACCATTCGACCGGCCCCCGAGAATGAGCCTTCACAGGCGTGGGAACGCGACGAAGCCGGCTCCAGAATCGCAGACGCTTAGCATCAACAGGCCATTCCGCAACTACAGTAGTCCAAAGTGTGCCTGGGGAGTAATCCAGATCGCTACTCCGGATCAATACTGCTACAACTGGATCGCCGACAGCATACCCACGATCTATCCTTAGTTGCTTGCATTTTAGTGCGGACAAAGCCTATAGCTGTGAAGGACCAGAACTCCCTGCGTGCGAGTTCAGCGGTAGGAACTCGCTCCAGAGGATTTGAATTCGCTTTGCGCCATTTGACTTTACGCCCCCCACCGGGTGTATAAGTCGTTCGTCGGTGGCACTTGGCGGGACACCCCGCTGGGCACCCAGAGCCTTATCTGGTTTTTCCCTCTCGTTGGGCCTTCATGCGGACCTGCGCGGTGTGCTATGGACGAGCGCGAACTGGCGAATCATGTGCTCGAGGTAGCGGATAGGACCGCCTACCAAAACGCGGCACAGCGCGTAATCTCCATTCATCTGAGCATCGGTGGCCGCCGTGTCATTGATCTCGAGCGCCTGACCAGTGCTTTCGACGATGTCACGCGTGGCACAGTGGCCGAAGGAGCGGTGTTGCAAGTGAGCATCCTGCCCGTCCGACGTCATTGCCAGAACTGCGGCACAGATTTCGACGGCACCACCAGCAACCTCCCCTGCCCGAACTGTGGCCACTCTCATACCGAGTTCATTGGCGGAGAAGAGATTCGAGTCGTTGAGATCCAGGTGGACGATGATGCGGCTTAAATATGCATTCTTAACGGCCTGATATGTTCAATGTCTGGTAGGAGGATTTCTGATGGCTACCGTCCGCGCGCCAATTCCAATTCGAGTGTCGGAAGACCTCAACAGTTTCACTATCGCGATGCGGCAATTCGACAGCGCTGCTGAAAAAATGGGTCTGGAGGCGGGGCTTCGCGAGGTTTTGCGTCGGCCGCGGAGGGCTCTGTCTATGTCCCTTCCCGTCAAAATGGACGATGGCTCGATCCGTGTATTCGAAGGTTTCCGTGTGCAACATAGCAATGCTCGCGGACCCTGCAAGGGTGGTATTCGCTACCATCCCACGGTCACATTCGATGAAGTCAGGGCACTGGCCTCCTGGATGACTTGGAAGTGCGCCACCGTGAACATCCCTTTTGGCGGTGCGAAGGGCGGCATCGTTTGTGATCCCAAGCACCTCTCGATGGGAGAATTGGAGCGCCTCACACGCCGTTACGCGTACGAGATCTCTCCCATTATTGGTCCCGACCGAGACATTCCGGCACCGGACGTTTACACCGATGCCCAGGTTATGGCCTGGATCATGGACACTTACAGTATGACGCATGGCCATAGTGCGCCAGGAGTAGTGACCGGAAAACCGACATTTCTGGGCGGCTCATTCGGGAGGAATGAGGCCACGGCGCGCGGGTGTTTCTTTGTTACACGTTGTGCCTGTGAGAAGCTCAATGTTCAGCTCGAGCAGGCCACGGTTGCGATCCAGGGCTTTGGAAATGCCGGAAGCATTGCGGCCGAGCTGCTTTCGAAACACGGCAGCAGGATTCTGGCCGTGAGCGACACCCGGGGAGGTATCTTGAACCGGACGGGGCTGGACATTCCCGCCTTACTCGCCCACAAGGCACACACTGGGTCCGTCGTGGGTTTCCCCAACTCCGAGCCAATCAGTAACGAAGACCTGCTGGAACTTCAATGTGACATCTTGATCCCTGCGGCGCTGGAAAATCAGATCACGCTGTTGAATGTCGAGCGTGTTCGGGCCAAGATCGTAGCCGAAGCAGCCAATGGTCCCACTACCCCTGACGCTGATTTGATTTTGCATCAGAAGGGGATCATGGTCATTCCCGACATCCTGGCCAATGCCGGGGGTGTAACCGTTTCCTACTTCGAATGGGTGCAGGACTTGCAAGAGCTGTGGTGGGACGAGGACGACGTAAACCGCCGGCTGGAGAAAATCATGGTCAAAGCTTTCAGTGACGTGTACGCGACAGCTGAGCGCTATTCCGCAGATCTGCGTACAGGAGCCTACATCCTGGCCGTTGACCGCGTCGCTCATGCCACGAAGACGCGCGGCATCTGGCCGTAATCGCATGTCAAGCAGGGCTCCTCGCGAAGGGCCTGCTAATTATCGCAGGAGCCTGAGGTCGAGAGCATAGGCGCGTGCCGATCGTTCTCGCAAACGTGCTGCTCGACAATCAGGAACGGCTCACCTTACCGAAGGCTTTTTGTATAAGCGCGTAGCGAGCTGCACCGATCAGCCCGCAATCATCGTTGAGCACAATTTTCACGGGCATATCCTCAAGCAAGGGAGACATGCGACGCTTGGCCAAGAATGCCCGCATAAAAAGAGGATCCTGCATTTTGGGCACGATTTTTGCGGCTATGCTGCCGGCGATAAAAATCCCGCCCCTCGACATAAAGACTAAGGCGCAGTTCCCAGTCTCAGCCCCGTAGGCGCTTACGAAAATCGACAATGCTGCCTCGCAGATCTGAGCTTTGCGCTCGAGGGCAAGCTGAGAGATCAAGGCCGGAGGATCAGGCGTACTTCGCATCTGCTCCGCGAGCCATGCCGGTTCCTCCGCTCTCCCTGTATCTCTTAGAAAGTCATAGATATTCCTGATCCCAGGGCCGGAAAGAATCCGCTCGCAGCTTACGTGTTCGAACTTCTTCAGAAGGTATTGCAACAGCTCGATTTCCAGCTGGCTGCGCGGGGCAAAGTCGCTGTGGCCGCCCTCGCACCCGAAAGGATGATGTCTGTAGCCGTCCCAGTAAAGGCCCGCCATGCCCAACCCTGTTCGAGCGGAGATCACGGCTCGATTTCCCTCCGCCTCGGCTGAGCCAACGTTCAGGGTCACGAAATCTCTTGATTCGAGCGCATCAATGCCATAAGCGTAAGCCTCCAGGTCGTTGACAAGGCCCACCGAATTGAGCTTGACCTGCCTTGCGACTTCTTGCGAATCGATGGTCCAGGGCAGATTGGAAATCTTACTTCGTCCGTCGCGCACCGGTCCTGCAACGCCAAGACACGCAGATTGCACCGGAATGCCTTCAGTTCGAATAAAGTGGGCGATAATCTCCAGCAGGCCTTGGTGCTCGTGGCTGCTGTAAATTTTCTCCACCACACATTCCAGGCGGTTGCCTTCGGTTTCAAAAGCCGCCAGTCGAACCCGGGTTGCGCCGATGTCGCCCGCCAAAATCATGCTTCGATCTTTCTCCACTCCCGCTGGTCGGACTGCATCAGCGAGTCGGCCTCCTTGGGCCCCCAGCTGCCGGCGGCGTAGTTGGGAAACTTGCGCGGCGGCAAAGCCTTCCAGACGTCAAGCATGGGATCCACGACTCTCCAGCCAGCTTCGACCATGTCTGCTCGTTGGAACAAGGTGGCATCTCCAATCATGCAGTCATATAGCAACACTTCGTAACCGGTGTATGCCGCCTCACCAAAATACTTAGAATATTCAAAGCTCATCTCCACCGAACCGACACGCAGGATAGCCCCCGGAATCTTTGCGCCGAAACTTAACGCGATGCCTTCCGCCGGCTGCACATGAATGACCAACTGATTCGTATGCAGCTTATGAAACGGTGTGTGACGGAACAGCACGAAGGGGATGCGCTTGAACTCAATGGTGATCTCGGTGTGCCGCTTCGGCATGCGCTTGCCAGTCCGCACATAAAATGGCACGCCCGCCCAGCGCCAATTGTCTATGTTCAGCTTCAACGCCACAAACGTTTCCGTGTTTGATTCGGGGGAAACTCCAGGTTCGGAGCGATAGGCGCGCACCCTTGTGCCCGCCAGGAGGCCCTCGCCGTACTGCCCACGGATGCTGCAGTGGAGTACATCTTCGGAATCCAGGGGCTGAATGGCCTCCAAGACCTTCGCCTGCTCATTGCGAACAGCGTCCGCGTGGAATGAGACCGGCGGTTCCATTGCAGTAAGGCTGAGAAGTTGCATCATGTGGTTGGGAACCATGTCGCGCAACGTCCCAGCTTTGTCAAAGTATCCTCCCCGCTGTTCCACTCCCACCGTTTCGGCGTTCGTGATTTGCACGTGGTCGATGTAGCGGCGATTCCAGATTGGTTCAAAGATGGCATTGTCGAAGCGGAAGACCATGATGTTTTGCACGGTCTCTTTGCCCAGGTAGTGATCGATGCGGTAAATCTGATCTTCCGCCAGGACCGACTTGATCTCCCAGTTCAAGTTTCTTGCAGATTCAAGGTCATGTCCGAAAGGTTTCTCGACCACGACGCGCCGCCACCGCCCATTTTCCTGTTTCGAGAGGCCGGCCCGGTTGAGTTGCTGCACGATTTGCGCAAAGAAGCGGGGTGCGGTGGCTAATTGCGGCATTGTTTCCTTGCTGTACCTTTCGCCCTGGAATAGCTGGAATGGTTCTCAGCCGCGGCCTGGCGGGATTCGTCCACAACTGAATGTATGGCCCACCCGAACCCAAGGGAGATCTGTCCGTCATCAAGGCGCAACGAATTCAGCATCACCTGACCTGACCTTCTGGCAGAATCTATGCGTGGCGCATCAATCCCTATAAGACGAGATTGCCTCACCCCGCGTTTTTCGCCGGCATGGCTTGTGCGCTATCGAAATACTTTATGAACATGACCTCGTTCTGCGCTTCGTTATACAGAAGTTCGTCGGCGGCGGCCTTCGTCATCAGGATTCCAAATCCACCGGGCCGAATGCCGCGTTCTTCCCGAACGGACATGTGGGCTATAGGTTCCGATTCCGGCTGGCCAACGGCTGCATGAGAGAGTCCCTCGAAGGAAAAACCGGGGCCCGGGTCGGCGATGCGGAACATGAGCATTCGCGGCGAGCGGACAGAAGCGATCCGAACCTTTCGATTGGGGTCGAACTGACCACCCCATTCCACTGCGTTGAGCAGCAGTTCGCGGAAAGATGAGGCGATCGTTTCGCGCACGCTATCAGGAAGGTCAGCGTCCAACTTCATCATGAAGGTCTGAATTCGCTCGGCGGCTTCGCGCGTGCAAGGAATGAGGAGTTCTACCCAGTGCGGGCGGGCCGACAAGACTTCTATGGCCGGCTCTTGATCGGCGGAAAGCGCGCGTTGCGCGACTTCGACGGCCTGGCGGGGAGGAAACGGTTTGCTCAGGTAATCGTAGGCTTGCTCTTTCACGGCGCGCAAGAGAGTCTCGGACGTACCGTCGGATGTCATTACGATGACTTTCGGTCGACTTGTCCCCGTGCGAATGCGCGCCAGCACTTCAAGTCCTGAAAGGTGGGGCATCCAAATGTCCAAGAATACGAGGTCGTACTGTTTTTGCTGAATGGTACCCAGTGCAGCAACCCCATCCGCCGCTTCTGATACATCGAACCCAGCGTTCTCGAGCAGCTTGGCGACGCCGTGGCGGGTTGCCGCATCATCATCCGCAATCAAAACTCTACGTCGAGTCGGGGTTTCGTCGGACATAGAAAGACCTCCCCGATCATCGCGACCGGAATCGCTGAATACTATGTCGGTCTGCTGGTGGCGTCAACACGAACTTAGGCGTAGACTGCTCACCCTCGGAGAGCGAACATGTCCGCCCACTCAACATTCAGACCACCTGCCCTCGACACTGAAGTCACAGAGTTGCTTGATCTTGCCCTTGACCTGATCTGCGTGGCCGGGCTCGACGGATTTTTCAAGCGGGTGAACAAGGCGTGGACAGATGTTCTCGGCTACTCAGAAGAGGAATTGTTAACCCAGCCCTGGATCAACTTGGTCCATCCGGACGACCAGGAGACGACGAATGCGGAGGCCACCAAGGTTTTTCAAGGATATAAAACAATGCGCTTCCGGAACCGCGTTCGATCTAAGGACGGTTCCTTCCGATGGATTGTCTGGACAGCGGCCGCACCGGCGAACCGACAGTTTTTTTACGCAACTGGCCGCGACGTAACCGAGATGAAGCGCGACGAGGACCTCCTGCGCGCTCAGTACTCCGTCACCAGGGTCCTGGCGGAAGCACCTTCCCTGCACGAAGCGGCACCACAAATCCTCAAGAACATTTGCGAAACACTGGAATGGGTAGTAGGAACTATGTGGCAACTGGACAAGAAGGAAGGAGTCTTGCGTTCCGTCGAGACCTGGCACACACCAACCGCGAACGTAAGCGAGTTCTCGGCGGTAACTCGCTCCCGCACCTTCGATCGCGGCATTGGTCTGCCTGGCCGAGTTTGGGAAGAGGCCGATGCGCTTTGGATCGAGGACGTAACTAAAGACTCTAATTTCCCTCGTGCTCCGATCGCTTCGAAAGAAGGTGTGCACAGTGCGTTCGGCTTTCCAATTCTGCTCGGCGATGAGGTGCTCGGGGTACTCGAGTTCTTCAGTCACCAAATCCGGCAGCCTGACACGAAGTTGCTTAATTTGTTGACAGCAGTCGGTAGTCAAATCGGCCAGTTTATCGAGCGCACGGAGGCAGAAGCAGGGTTGCGGCTCTATGCGCGCGAGCTGGAATCCGCAAAACAAGTCGCTGAAGAAGCGACGAAAGCGAAGAGCGAGTTCCTCGCCAACATGAGCCACGAGATTCGCACGCCGATGAACGCGATCGTCGTGATGACCGAGCTTGCGCTGGGCACTCCGCTCACCAGCGAGCAGCGAGAATACCTGGGCATGATCAAGGATTCCGCCGACGCCTTGCTCGCGCTGATCAATGATCTGCTCGATTTCTCGAAGATCGAGGCACGGAAGTTCGACCTCGACAAGAGAGACTTCAATCTCCGCGACACCCTCGAGGACACAGTGCGCCTGCTGGCGCCGCGCGCTCACCAGAAGGAACTGGAGCTGGGGTGCCACATTCAAGCCGATCTGCCTGATCGCGTCTTCGGCGACCCGATTCGACTGCGGCAGATCGTCATCAACCTTGTGGGCAATGCCATCAAGTTCACCGACAAAGGCGAGGTGATGCTGCACGTTGAGCGACAAGGCCAAAGTGAGTCGACCCTCGATTTACATTTCTTTGTGTCAGATACCGGCATTGGTATTCCGGAGGAGAAGCAGCAGACGATCTTCGAGGCATTCGAGCAGGTCGATAGCTCGACGACTCGCAAGTATGGGGGAACAGGATTGGGGCTCTCAATTTCCGCCGCACTGGTAAAGTTGATGGGCGGAACGATGTGGGTGGAAAGTAAGGTAAGACAAGGAAGCAAGTTCCATTTCACGGTGGTCTTGGAACTGAAGAAATCCGAATCGGAACCTCTCCCCAAAGAGAGTCAAAAGCTCATTGATTTGCCCATTTTAGTGGTTGATGACAACGCCTCTAACCGGCGGATCCTAAAGGAGATTTTGACGAACTGGCACATGAAGCCGACGCTTGCCAACAGCGGCGCTGAAGCGCTGAATGCGCTTGAGAAGGGAAATTCGACCAACAGCGTCGCCTTGGTGCTACTCGATGTCCACATGCCTGAGATGGACGGTTTTGCAGTGGCGGAGCAAATCAGAAATAGGTACAAACACCAGGAGATCAAGGTAATTCTATTGACCTCAGCGTCTAGACCCAGCGATGTTGCGCGCTGTCGCAAGCTGGAGATATCCGGTTATCTCAGCAAACCGATCAAGCAGTCCGAACTCTTTGACGCCATCATTACGGCGATGGCTGAAGACAGTCAGAAACCTGAGCGATGTGAGAGCACATCAGCTTCCATCCAGCCTTCCGAGCGCTCGTTGCGAGTGCTGCTCGCCGAGGACAACCCGGTGAACCAGACGCTGGCGATGAGGATCCTAGAGAGGCTTGGTCACAAGGTGCAGGTCGTCAACAACGGCAAGGAGGCGGTCGGACGGGCTCAAGCGGAGGACTTCGATCTCATATTCATGGACGTGCAGATGCCCGAGATGGATGGACTGGAGGCAACAATGGCCATCCGCGCTGCGGAAGCAGGGACCGGAAAGCATGTACCGATCGTCGCCATGACTGCACACGCAATGAAAAGCGACAGGGAAAAGTGTCTCAGCGCGGGCATGGACGACTATCTTTCGAAGCCGGTTCGAATTGATGAATTGAAGCAAGGCATCTCTAGGGCAGGGCAAGAACGAAATATGGGACAAGCTCCCGAGCAGGGGCTATTTCGGGCGATTGGTCAACTCGAGGTGCTTCTCGACTCGGTCATGGGAGATCGAGCTCTGCTTGCAGAAATGGCCGAGCTATGGCTTGCAGACAGCGTAAAGCAAGAAACGCAGATCCGAGAAGGCCTTGATTTGGGCGACGCGATGATGGTCCAGAGTGCGGCTCACGCCCTCAAGGGCTCCCTTGGAACATTTCAGGCCTCTGGCGCGCAGGAAGCCGCGAACCAATTGGAAATGTCCGCCAAAGATATCGACCTTGTCGGAGCGAGAAAGGCGTTCGAAAGGCTTTCGACCCAGATTGATTTGGTCAGGCAGGATCTTCGTCGGCTCGCACGGGCGCCAGGGGCTGCTTTCCAATGATCAGGTAAGCGGCTGGCCCAAAGCTTTTCAACTCTCTAGCAGCCTCCTTGGCCGCAGAGCAATGATGCACGTACCTCCTACTTATTACAATTCGTAGGCAAACAAGAAACTGAGACCGTGTTCCCCTGACTTCCGTGTTGCCCGTCATCCAACCCGAGCGGGTGGCAAGATTCTACGGACGTCGCAGATCCATAACTGGACTTCTGGACCCGAATTGTCTCCAAGCACTGGGTTTGACCTTTATCCTCTTGAACCGAAAGCGCCAAAATCGAGGCTGGCAGGGTTATAATCACGCCACTCATGACCCTAACCTCCGGTACAAAAATTGGTTCTTATGAGATTCGATCGCTTCTCGGCGCGGGGGGCATGGGCGAAGTTTATCGCTCGCGTGACAGTAAACTCGGTCGCCATGTTGCGCTGAAGGTCCTGCCCTCCGCGCTCGCTGGTGACGCTGACCGGCTGGACCGTTTCAGCCGAGAAGCCAAAGTTCTGGCGGCACTAAATCATCCCAACATTGCTGCCATCTACGGCTTGGAAGATTCCGGTGTCACGCACGCCCTGGTTATGGAACTGGTAGAAGGCCCAACCCTCGCCGACCGGATAAAAGCCGGGCCAATCCCCAGTGAGGAAGCTCTCCCTATCGCCAAACAGATCTGCGAGGCGCTGGAGTACGCGCACGAACGCGGCATCATCCACCGCGACCTGAAACCGGCCAACATCAAAGTTACGCCAGAGGGTACTGTAAAGGTCCTCGATTTTGGCTTGGCGAAAGCCTTGGAAAATGAAGAGAGCCCCGCTGACGTTTCCAGTTCTCCCACCATGAGCCCTCTGGCCACGCAAGCCGGGATCATTCTGGGTACGGCGGCCTACATGTCGCCGGAGCAGGCGCGCGGGAAGCCCGCGGACCGGCGCGCGGACATCTGGGCATTTGGCTGCGTGCTGTACGAAATGCTGACCGGCGAAATGGCTTTCAGAGGAGAAACGGTCTCGGACGTTTTCGCCGCGGTTATCAAAGAAAATCCGAACTGGGGTCAGCTTCCGGCGATAACTTCAACGAGGATCCGAGTGCTGGTGCAGCGTTGTTTGCAGAAGAATCCGCTGCAACGTCTGCAGGCAATCGGGGACGCGCGCATCGTCATCGACGAGGTTCTGTCAGGGGCGGCGGATCCAACGTTGCTTGCACAACAAAACGTGGCGGAAGTTCTGGCCTCAGGGTGGCGCCTCTTCGCGCCGTGGGCGGTAGGCGGGCTGATTGTGGGCGCGCTCGTCGCGGGTGTAATTTTTCTAGCAGTAAGGCCGCAGGCGGCGCCCCGGTTGGTGCGGCGTCTTACGATTGGCATGCCGCCCTCTACGTCGCCGTCGCCGTTTTTTCCGGACCTGGCTCTATCTCTCGATGGGTCCGAGGTTGTGTTTTCGCTGTTGCAGAACGGCAAGACGCAACTCTATCTCCGTCCGCTGGACCAGTTCGACGCCAAGGCCATTCCGGGGACGGAGGGCGCATACAGTCCGTTCTTTTCGCCAGACGGGCGGTCGCTGGCGTTCTTTGCAGGTGACAGCCTGAAGAAAGTGGACGTGGCTGGCGGCCCGGTGCAGACCCTTTGCAACTCTTCTGGGGCCGGGGCGAACTGGGCGGCTGATGGAACCATATTCTTTCAGGGCAAGAATCTTGGGCTATCGCGGGTTGCGGGCGCTGGAGGTAATTGCGAGGACATCACGAAGCCGGACGCAAGCAAGGGAGAGGTGGGTCATGATATGCCAGAACTCCTGCCGGGTGGCGAGGCGGTGCTTTTTAACATAGGCCAGGGGTTCAGTGCTGGCCAGACCAGCATCGCCGTTCTATCTCTGAAGACGGGGAAGTGGCACACGATAGTCCAAGGAGGGACGTATCCTCATTACGTTCCCGGAGGATACTTGGTCTACGGGCAAAGCGGCGCACTGCTCGCGGCACCGTTTGATCTTTCACAGCTAAAGATGACTGGCTCGCCGGTTCCGGTCTTGGATGGGGTGATGACGAATCCCGACACAGGCGAGGCGCGGTTCGCCATTTCTCGCGACGGAACGCTTGCCTACATCCCCGGCAGCGGCGCTGGATCCAATCGCAAGCTGGTGCTGGTCAACCAAGACGGGACATCCCAAGTGCTGACCCAAACGGAGGGTGCCTACGAAGACCTTGACTTGTCGCCTGACGGACGCCGTATCGCTCTTACCGTCGAAGGCCCGACGTGGAATATCTGGATTTATGACATCGCACGCGCGACCTTAACGCGCTTCACTTTTGACAACGACAACCGGGATCCTTTCTGGACGCCGGACGGCAAGCGTGTGATTTACACATCGTTTCGAAATGGCAAGTACGGCCTTTATTGGAAACCTGGCGACGGAAGCGGGGACGAACAGCAGCT
>Ga0075426_10001333_pt1 | contig 17478 bp, 15 predicted proteins | sample SoiMethybrSBSTD5_FD_75304 | JGI IMG/M metagenome (GOLD analysis project Ga0075426, IMG submission 75304) | Bulk soil microbial communities from a Populus tree surrounding site in Tennessee, USA - Soil MetaG P. TD hybrid SBSTD5 | ecosystem: Environmental > Terrestrial > Soil > Tree plantation... | reverse complement strand
GATGGGAGAACGGATCACGAATCGCCAGGTGCTCAGACGCAAGGCCGAAACTCTTTCCGAACCCGAAATCGCAGAAGTCCTCGACTACATCAACATCATGGAATCGTTGCGCGAGCAGGCCAGCAAACCTGATCTGTTCGACGACGAGCTCATGAATCTGCTCGCCGATGCCCTCGAAAACAGAAAGGCTCGTGTCGTCACAGAATGGGATCGCGTAAGGCGAAGAGCCGACACTCGCGCGTCGACGTTTGCGTCGAGAAAATTGATGTGATCGATCGAAGATGCAAGCTCGAGCACACCACGTTTGTTGCTTCACAGCGCTAGTCGTTTTGTTCTTTGTTGCGCCCTACGCGCCAGGTAATACCATCTCATCGGATCAAGGTTCGCACAGCGAGGTTTCACGCCAAGCCGATGCTGAAGTCTCACGCCTGGCCAATCAACTCAAATCGCCAGACGAAGAAGCACGTCGTGATGCCGCGTTCCAACTTACACAATTGAAGGGCGACGCAGCGTCTGCAGCGCTTGTGTCGGCTCTAACAGATCCGTCGCCGCGAGTGAGAGCGGCTGTCGCCGCTGCGCTCGGCGAACGTGCCGAACAGCCGGTCGAATCATCGCTTGCTTCGCGGCTGTTCGCAGACAAAGACAAGTTCGTGAGGAAGACTATCGCGTACGCACTTGCCAGATTTTCGGGGTCCGATCGAGCTGCTGCCCTGATTTCGGCGCTGAAAGACAAAGACCCGGAGGTGCGCGGTGCCGCCGCTGTTTCGCTTGGGGATCACGCAGATGCCTCTGCGGTGAACGCTCTCTCGACGTGCTTATCCGACAAAAGCCCGTTTGTTCGCGCGCAAGCGGCACACGCGCTCGGAATGAACAAGCGCGACGCGATGCAGACCGTTCCGGCTCTTATCAATGTGTTGGAGAAGGATTCGGATGAAGAGGCCAAACGTCAGGCAGCAACTGCGTTGGGACAAATTGGTGATCGATCGTCACTCTCGGCGCTTGAACGAGCGCGCCGCGATAAGGACCCTTACCTCGTCCGGGCGGCCATCGATGCAATAAGAACTATCGAAGGAAGGTGAAGGGCTTCGCCTCTCTAACCTCGTTGATTGTCATCGAAGTGATCCGATCACCTGGACGCTGTGTTGAACCTCCGCACTTGCAAGCCACACCAGCGAGAAGAATCCGTACAGTCCCATCACGAAAGCTGCAAGTACGACGGCGTAATAAGCCGTCGCAGCAAAACGAAGTTTGGTGTCTTCACTGAATGCACTGTTTGACTTTTGCATTGTCGCCTCCGAGCCTCACATTCGTCTTTTACGGAGGCGGCGTGGGATTCGGATTTATCTCGGTTATCTATTTGAAAGGCTGTTCCACATCCGGCTCAACCAGCCGTGACTCTCGTCCTCGCCGGTCAATCTCTCGAGCTCACCGGCATCCAGCCATATGCCGTTGCACTTTTCGCATCGATCTATAGCGACGCCTTCGTACTTCACTTCTTTGAGCGAGCCGTCGCACTTCGGGCAGTGAACGAGAGCGCCCTCTTCTTTTCTGCGACGTTCTTCTTCGGCGCGTTGCGCGTGAAGCCGTTCAATCAGCTCTCGCTCCTTGCGGCGAAAATATTCGTCTTCGAGTGATTTCTCTCGTTCGTCCCAAATCTTCGACATTCGTTGACCTCCATCAGCTCGAATCTAGACTGTCAGCTCCGAAGTCACGTAGTAGTTGCTATTTTGCGACAACATCCGACTTGAAGCGCTTCACCACCGCGAGGAACTCGTCCTTTGCCTTCTCGCCGATCTTCTGGTTATCAAGCGTTGCCGTCAGATGTTTCAGGAAAGCCTTCCATTGTGACTCGGTGATGTTGAGGCTTGCGTGCGCGTCTTTGAGCGGACGTCCGCTGTAAGTGCAAGGTCCTCCTGTTTCGTGGCAAAGGAACTCTATGGCCCGCTGCCGCTGAACCATCAATGCTTCCTGAGACTGGCCCTGAAAGAATTTTGCCAATTCAGGATCAGCCGCCATTCGGCCTCCGACCTCGTCGAAGATTTTCCCGATTGCTTCCGAACCACCGATGCGATCATAGAGAGAAGTCTTCTTACTCTCCTTCGCAGACGCAAATTGCGCAAACGTCATCATTATTACTAACAATACCAAACTCAACTTTACGTGTTTCATTTTTCCTCCGTTTGCCGATCAGAATCACATCGTTCTAGCCCGCAGCTCGTGATCCTGCTTCAAGGATATTCAGCTCTCCGTGCTCGCGGCGAGCGCGCAACATTTTTTTGTCGAACTTGCCGACGCTGGTCTTCGGTACTTCATCGATGAAGGTCCATCGCTCGGGCACCCACCATTTCGCAACTCGCTCAGCCAGGAAAGCGCGAAGCTGATCGGCGGTCACGTCGGCCTTGTCTCGCAACACGACACACGCGAGCGGCCGTTCATCCCACTTCTCGTCGGGAACGCCGATGACCGCTGCTTCGATAACGTCGGGATGAGCCATCAATGTAGTCTCGAGCTCGACCGTCGATATCCATTCGCCGCCCGATTTGATCACGTCTTTAGCCCGATCTGTAATCTGAATGAAACCCTTCGAATCAACGGTGCCGACGTCGCCGGTTCGCAGCCAGCCGTCGTGAAATTTTTCGGGTGTGTCGTCCCCGTAGTAAGAGGCGGTGATCCACGGGCCTCGCACTTCAATCTCTCCGACTGCCTGGTTATCCCATGGCAGAACGGTTTCGCCGTTCATCAACCTAAGCTCGACGCCGGGCTTGATGCGGCCTGCCTTCGAGCGCCAGTCCATAAGCTCTTCGTCACAGCACCCCTTGGGCGGATAAGCAATCGCCGCAAGCGGACTGGTCTCGGTCATTCCCCACGCTTGAATTATCTTCACACCGAAGCGCTGCTCGAACCGTTCCATCAAGCTTCGCGGCACGGCCGAGCCTCCGCAGATCACCATTCGAAGCGAAGACAAATCGACAACCTCGTTGTTCTCAGCATAGCGCAAGACTTCATTCCAGATGGTTGGCACCGCTCCTGCGAATGTGGGACGCTCGGCGGTCATCAGCCGGCACAGCGGCTCGGCCTGAAGAAAACGGTTTGGCATTATGAAGTCTGACCCGGCCATCCATCCTCCGTAAGGCAAGCCCCACGCGTTCGCGTGAAACATCGGAACGACCGGGATGATTCGATCATGCTCAGTCAGCGCGAACACCGAGCCGGCGCACTGAGCGAGCGAGTGCAGGAACGTCGAACGGTGCGAGTAAACAACGCCTTTCGGATTTCCCGTCGTGCCGCTGGTGTAGCACATCGCTGCCGCCGAACGTTCGTCGAGCTCCTGCCATTCAAATCCTTGCTTCTCGCCGGCGAGGAGTTCTTCATAGCGCAGTACATCTCCGAGAACCGATGCGTCTCCGTCGCCGATGACGATGTAGCGCTCGACTGTTTTCAAATCCGGCGCAACTCGAGCGAGCAACGGGATGAGCGAGTCGTCGACAATGATCATTCGATCTTCTGCGTGATTGATGATGTAAGTCAGTTGATCTGGAAACAGCCTCAAGTTGAGCGTGTGAAGCACGGCGCCCATGCATGGAATCGCGAAGTATGCTTCAAGATGTTCCTGAGTATTCCACGAAAAAGTTCCGACTCGATCGCCTTCACGTACGCCCAGCCTTTTGAGGGCTGCAGCCAATCGCTCGGCTCGATCTGCGACTTGTGCATATGAAGCGCGTCGACAGTCATTGCCCATAAAGGTGACGACTTCGCTGTCGGCGTGCACTTGTCGGCTGTGGTTGAAGATATCGTTGATCGTCAACGGACGATCTTGCATAGTGCTCAGCATGAAATTCTCCTATCGATTTAGGCGGCTACTAACGGGCGCGTTGCAGAAGCGATTATCTTCAAGAGGCTCGCCGAGGGCAACCTCGAGTCCATCTGTTTCAGTTGCGCGAGATCGAAGCGCACTTCGATTCGAGAGCCAGCCGCGAGCCTGATACAATGCTTGCAGGTTCATCGGAACCGATGTGGACAGCGACTGAGAACTGGAGGGTGAATGAAGAAGCTGTCAATCACTTTAGCAATGATGGCCGTCTCGCTAATAACGGGATCGGCATTTGCGGGGCAGGAACGGCCGCGTGATCAAAGGCCGGAAACGCGAATGGAAGATCGACGTCCGGGGGAAGCTCGGCGACGAATTCGCAGAATGCGTCGACGTCATAGAAGATATCGCCGGCATCACATGATGAATCCGGGGGCGGACCACAGAAGAGGCGAAGGTAATCACAGACCTCCGTCACCGTAGATCGACTGACTAACCAAAACCGAAAGAGCCCACGACCCCAATCGTAGGCTCTTTCGCTTGCCGAGCAATTCACGATTACGCTGTTCGAACCCTCGCAAAGCCGCCAGCTCAGACTCAATTAACTTGCCTGCGAGGCAAAAGCGCGAACGACAGCACGACCGCAGCGGAAGAGACGGCCGCTCCAAAATAAAACGTCGCACGCGAGTCGATTTTGTCCCAAAGAATTCCGCCGATAGAGCTCGCAGCAATCTCTGTAATGCCGACCACTGCAAAATAAACACCAAGCGCGGTCGCTCGCCCGGACTTGCCGGCGGTGTCCACTGCGAGGGCCTTCGACACTCCGTCAGTCAACGCCGGGAAGAAACCGTAGAGTGCGAACAGAGGCCATACGAGCCAACTCGCCGAGGCGAATGCGAAGCCGGCATAGCTCAGCGCATAGATCGCGTAACCGGCGATCAACAGATTGCGACGCCCGATGCGATCGCTGGCTGCGCCCGCGGGCATCGATGCAATCGAAGCGACGGCGTTAAAAAGAGCATAAGCAAGAATTGTCGCGCCAGTGGTTAATCCCAATTGTTCAGCACGCAAAATTAGGAATGCGTTCGCAGAATTCGCAAGGCCGAAAACGCCGACGACTATCAACAGTCTTTTGTAATCGCGAGTCGTGCCCGCGATGGAAAGCCGGATGTTCGGTAAGCCGCCGACGATGTCGGAGCGGCGCTCTCGAACTGAAAGAATCAGCAGTGACGCGAGGGTTGCCGGAATCGCTGAGACTAGAAAAATCTGTCTCGCTTGCAAACCCACCCACGAGACCAGCGCAAGCCCAATGAGCGGCCCTAAGACCGCGCCTGCGGAATCCATCGCGCGTTCGAATCCGAACGAGCGACCGCGATCCTTCGCAGCCGAAGTCTCAGCCAGCAATGCATCACGCGGCGAGGTGCGAATTCCCTTGCCGAACCGGTCTGCGAATCGAGCTCCAAGCACTACCGGCCACACGGATGCGAATGCGATCATCGGGCGAGACAACGCGGTGAGTGCGTAGCCCGCGAACGCTACAGGCTTGCGACGGCGAATGCGGTCCGAGATCCAACCAGACACTCCGCTGACGATGCTTGCTGAACCGACGGCAATGCCTTCAATCAAGCCGACGGCGGTCGCGGGCGCTCGAAGAGTTTGAGTGATGAAGACCGGCAGAATCGGATAGATCATTTCGGAGCTGATGTCTCCGAGCAGGCTCACCAGACCGATGATGATCGTGCTACGGGAGAGAGCGGAGGCGCTGAGGAGCGGAGAAGCAGAAGAGGTGTCTCCTCTGCCTCTTTGATTCTTCTCATGTCTGCTGCTTTTCCTCTTCATTCCAGTGTCAGCTTCGTGATGAAAAACCATGAACCCGAAGGTTCGATTTGAATGTTGCCTACGCGCTTGCTGGCGACGAGAACATTTGCCGGATACCACAAATAAATCTGAGGCAGCTCATCCGACACGGTCTTCTGAATCTTCGCGAAGGAGTCGAGCTTCGTTGAACGAGCGTTGGCTTTCTCGGCTTCTACTATCCATTCGTCGACCTGAGGATTGCAGTATCGCATTCTGTTCTGGCCGCCGCGATCGGTGAGCAAACCCGATGCTCGAAGATACAGTTCCTTCTTTGCAGCGGGTGAATCGGCCGCAAGCCCCTGCTGCGCGAGCCGATCGACCTCAGGGTTCGAGCAGTAGATTCGCTTTGACAATACCGAAGCGATTTGATCGAACAGGGCAGCAGAAGCCCCGTCAACAGACGCTCGCAGCTTAGCGATCAAGTCGTTGAATTCAGGATCCTGATACCGGCTATGATAAACAAACTGAAAAACGTCCGTAAGCTGGTTGAAGCCGATGCCGATCAGGTAATAAAGATCGAACTGCGCTTTGCCGAGCTTATCGAACAAGGTTGCGGATTCGAGCGATTGAAGCTCGAGCTGGATGCCAACACCCCTGAGCTGATCTTGCATGATCGAAGCGATGTTCCTCGAAAGCTGAGTCGTCGTCGTGAGCATTGTCAGTGTCAGACGGGGCTTGGGTCCATCGCCATCCGGGTCGATGTAGCCGGCTTCGTCGAGCAATTGTTTAGCGCGCTCCGGATCGTGATCGTAAACTGTAACATTCGGATTGTAGGCCCAATGCTCAGGCGGCATGATCGCATTCGCTTTGCGCGCCTCGTCTCTCAGCAATCGGTGAATGATAACTTCTCGATCGATGCCATAAGCCACCGCTTGCCGAACCTTCCGGTTCGCCAGAATTGATGTGGACGAAACGTTCAAGCCGAGATATCCGATGCTCGCGCCCTCTCCGATTACGACTTGCATATCGCGACGCCTGCCAAGAGCGCGAATTGTTTCAGGATCGAACTGCGCGTTGTAAGCCAGATCGACTTCACCGCTCATCAATTCCGCCTGCCGCGCGCTGTTATCGGTGACGACCTTGATTTGAACGTGCGGAATGCCCGGCGCGCCGCCCCAGTAATCCGGGTTGGCTTCAAGCCTGACTGAATCACCTTCGTTGTAAGACGAAAATCTGTAAGGTCCGGTACCGACTGGAGAGTTGATGATTTCCGTTCCGGCGCCATCGGGAATGATCCCGATTGCAGGAAGATTGCCGATGAAAGTGTAGAACGGCTCTTTCGCATGAAAAACAACGGTCAAGGGATCGGGAGCTTCGATGGACGTGATTTTATCGACCGCGCCTCGTATCGGAGACTTCAATGCAGGCGACAGTAATGATTCAAATGTGTATTTCACATCGGCGGAGGTTAGCGGTCTGCCATCGTGAAACATCACGCCCGAGCGAAGATGAAATACGAATGTCTGGTGGTCCGCCGATTCGTCAAATTTCTCCGCGAGCGATGGAACGAACTCGAATTTCTCATCTCGCACGACGAGAGTGTCGTAGATCAATTGCATTATTCGAGCGGAGCTTTGAAAACCTGTTGAGAATCGCGGATCGAATCCTCGCGGAGGCACTTCAATTGCGATCACGAGATTACCGCGTTCTTTTCCGCGACGGCAGCCGGCATTCGGAAGGGCGAGCAGCAATGAAGAGAGCAGAAGGCAGAACGCAGAAAGTAGTTGGTGCCGCAGCCTTCTGCTTTCTGCCTTCGCCGGTCTGCTCATTTTGAGTGTTGCAGTATAAGGTTCAGCTCGCCGATTCTTTCGCGAATTCTGGCGACAGCTTGCTCGCTGAAGGGATTAGGCGGCGAGATCATCGACTTGATGCGAGCGATGTGATCGAATGCGCGACCGATGTGCGTCCTGGTAATCCGTCCATCGTTAGCGGCTTTAACCATAGATTCCCAGGCAGCAGTTGCGCGGTCATGCGAGCCGGTAATCATAACCATGTCGATACCGGCTTCGACCGCCATAACAGCGGCTTCTGAAATGTCTCGCGACGAAGTGATTGCGCCCATTTCCAAATCGTCGGTCAAAGTGAGACCCTTAAACCCGAGTTCTTCGCGCAAAAACCCGGTCACAATATTCTTAGACAGCGATGCCGGCAAGGGAGCCGGGCCGTCGAAAGCCGGATAGTGACCGTGACCAATCACGACTGCATTCAACCGCGCGTTTATTTTGCTGAACAACTCATTGTAAGGCGCCGCCTCGTGTTTCAATATCTCGTCGCGCGGCCGGTCTATCGTCGGAAGCCCCGAGTGCGAATCGAAAGTTGCGGCGCCAAGACCGGGAAAGTGCTTGCCCACGCCAACAACTCCGGCTCGCTGAAGTCCTTCAAGATACGCACCCGCAAGCCGCACAACTTCGGCGACGGAGCGTCCAAGATAACGTCCCTTCAGTCCATTGTCGGCGGCGTCATCGGCTGCGATATCGAGGACCGGCGCGAGATTGATGTTGAATCCAAGCGTCCGCAGCGCTTCGGCGCCGATCTCTCCAACGCGGGCAGCGATTGAAGCTTCGTCCGATGCTCGCAGAAGATCTGCCGACGGCATCGGCGAAAAAATGTTCTTGAGGCGATCGATACGCCCGCCTTCCTGATCGACGGCGATGATTGGTGGGACTTCAACGAGCGAGCGTATAGCAGACGTAAGCTCGACGACTTGTTGGGCACTATCGATGTTGTGGACACTGAGCAGCACGGCGCCGGGCTGAACGCTTTGAAGCATTCCGCGAGTTACCAGGTCGAGCTCAGGTCCCGGCAGCCCGATCATTAACAGTTGTCCAATGCGATGTTCTAATTTCATCTTCAAATTTTAGATTTTAGATTTTAGATTTTAGATTTTGAACTTTAGTATTGATGAGAGATTCTTTACATCTGTAATCCAAAACCAGAATCTGAAATCGATCAGTCCTTTTTCCCGAAAAGCGCTTTCAGGCCAGTGTCGTATGGTTCGCGAGCGATGCCCGCGTCAGTCACGATAGCAGAAATGTAACGATGAGGCGTCACATCGAACGCGGGATTCGCAACCTTGACGCCTTCGGGTGCCACCTGCTGGCCACGGAAGTGAGTGACTTCCTCATCTGCGCGAGACTCGATGGGAATCTGATCTCCCGAGTGCAAAGTCAAATCCACCGTTGATAGCGGCGCGGCTACGTAGAACGGAATGTTGTTCTCGTGAGCGGCTACCGCGACCATGTAAGTTCCAATCTTATTTGCGACGTCACCGTTGGCGGCAATGCGATCAGCTCCGACGATTACGCAATCGATTTCTCCTGACTTCAAAAAGTGCCCGGCCATGCTATCGATGATAATCGTTACCGGGATGTCTTCTTTCGCGAGCTCCCACGCGGTTAGGCGTGTTCCTTGAAGAAAGGGCCGCGTTTCATCTGCGTAGACTCGAACGCGCTTGCCGGCTTCGACAGCCGCGCGAATAACTCCAAGCGCGGTTCCGAATCCGGCAGTCGCAAGAGCGCCGGCGTTGCAATGCGTGAGAATCGTTGCATCGTCCGGAATGAGCTCTGCGCCGAAGCTGCCTATACGCTGATTGCTTTCGACGTCTTCGCGATGGATGTCCTGCGCTTCGACAATGAGTTGCCTCTTCAAGTCATCGATCGACGCGCCCTCGCGTCGCGCGCGTTTAAACGCCCAACGCATGCGCTCGACCGCCCAAAAAAGATTGACCGCAGTCGGTCGAGTCACGCAAAGACGCTCGCAAACGAGATGAAAGTCCTGTTCGAGTTCATCAGGAGTTGCAGCACGAGAGTTGTTCGTTCCCAAAGCGATGCCCATTGCCGCGGCAACGCCTATTGCGGGCGCGCCTCTTATGACCATGTCTTCGATTGCGCCGGCCACTTCTTCGTGGGTTTTGAAGACGGGATAAAGTTCGTGGGTCGGAAGCCGCCGTTGATCGATCATGACGACGCCCTCGTCAGTCCACTCGATAGTTCTAATCATGGCCGCAAGGATAATATCGAATCACCAAGCGAAATGGCAAAAGCCAATACAACTCGCGTGAAAGGCTTCAGTTCGATCTGCGCTCACGTTGTATCGGAACATTCCACTCGCGCAAATTGATAGCGCACCGTTTCGGGACTTCGAGCCGTATTGCGAACGGCACAGACGTTGCCGTTATCAAGTTGTGAAGAGTTTAAATCTCGGAGCAAGCGATGGACGATCTGAATCAACAAAAAGGGCCAGGCATCGCACCCGCTAAGCCGGTTGTGACTTTAGTTCCGGTTTATGTAAGGCCTGAATCGACTGGACGAAACTCAACCGCCGGAAAAATATTTGTCGTTATTTTAATAGTGATGTTCGGGCTGGGAGCGGGTTGGCTTGCCGGCAAGGTCCTGAATCACCAGCGAGACGACAGAGCATTCCCTCCAGATACGAGCGCGCCTCAACAGACGGAGAATCCTTCATCGCCTTCGCAGTCGCAAACGGGATCTCAGCGTTCCAACGAGACTAATGCTGCACCAACAAATTCGCCGGCTGATAGTCTGGAGCCGGAAAATGCTCCGCCGCCTGTGCGGCGCGATCCCGCCTCCAAGCCTCCCGAGCTGCGAGCGATCCCGGCTCCCGCACCGCCGCACGTAGATAGAGAGAACGACAAGGAAAAAAATGATTACGCGGGCAGTCAGGCTTCGAGCGAGACACAAGCGCCGAAAAACAGTGGCACGGTTAAGGACAACAGCCAAAAGGCTCTGCGAAGAATACTCAGGGAGAGCGGAGCCGCAGGGAATTCTAACCAAAACAGAAGCGAGAATAGCAACAAGGCCATCGACAACAAAGGCCCCGGCACGAAGAAGAGCCAAAACGAAAATAAAAACGAAGGCTTTCCAAAATAAAAGCAGGGCGCGTGTGTGATCGCTCGCCCTGCTCGACAGTCCTCCAAATACTCGGCGTGACTATGCGCTTGATTCTTTGTTTCTGCCGGCGAGGATGGCCTCGCGTCCTGAAAGATAGAGAAGCACAATCAGAATGATGAACGGAATCAGCGACAACAGGTTTGCGCTCGCGCCATTGAACAATGGGTTGTGCGCGCCGGCCCAGTCTTCAACTCGCTTGTTGAATTCCGCCAGACTTGGAAGCCCCTGAAGAAAAGCGATTATGATTCCAGCCAGGGCGGCGCCTGCTATGTAGCCCGATGCCATCAGCACTCCGGGACTCTTGTCGCCCTCGGCAGTGAGTTGCTCTTCGCTCAAGTTCTTGCCTTCGAATTTCGTCGTTCGGAGGTAATGATCGACCAGCCATCGAATCATTCCGCCGATAAAGATCGGACTCGACGATGACAGCGGCAGATAAACACCGACCGCAAACGCGAGCGATGGGATGCCCGACATCTCGAGCACAATCGAGATCATCGCTCCCAGAAGAACCAAACCCCAGGGAAGCTTGTGACTCAGAATGCCTTTGATGATGTAAGACATTAGCACGGCCTTTGGCGCGTCGTATTTCTGAACGCTTGATCCGTCGGGCCTGGTCTTATGAACTCCGTTGATCGCCGGGTCGGCCAGATACACGGGGACACCTGTGTCGTTTACCAGATACTTGACCGCGTTTCCACCCTCGCCGTCGCTTTTGAACCATACGTTATATTCATTACTGTCTGTTGAGCCCTGTGGACCGTCGAGCCGCTCTTTCTTCAATTGATCCGCCCCTCGTTGCAGCTGCGCAGGATCGACCTTGAAGTCCGCCGGAAAAGCGAGCGCCGGATCTGAAGCGACCGGCACATACACGGTTCCAGCCGAATTCATCTTGAGAAGAATCGGTCCAAGCACGAGAGCCGAGGCGAGCGCGCCGATCAGAATTGCTACCTGCTGATGTCTTGGCGTGGATCCAACCAGAAATCCGGTTTTTAGATCCTGCGAGGTAGTTCCTCCGTTTGAAGCCGCAATGCAGACGATGCCTCCAATTGAAAGCGCGGTGACGTAATAAGCCGGCTGATCCCAGCCTACAATCAGGAACACAAGGCAAGTCAGCAGCAGTGTTGCTACGGTCATACCCGAGATCGGATTTGAGGAAGAACCTATTTCGCCCGTCAATCGCGACGAGACCGTGACGAACAAAAATCCAAACGCCACAATCAGGAGCGCGCCGAGAAGATTCCATTGAAGATGAAGCTGCGGGAAAATCATGATCAATGCGAGCAGCAGTATGATCCCGCCTACGACTACCTTCATCGACATGTCCTGATCGGTGCGTGGCGCACCGCTGGTGGCAGCCTGACCCGCCCTGAAGTCGCTGATGCCTCCCTTCAATCCATGCCAGATGGTTGGCAGTGATCGCATAAGGCTGATGATTCCACCGGCGGCGACTGCTCCTGCGCCGATGTACAGAATGTAAGCGCTGCGAATATCACCCGGGCTCATCTGACTGATGGGTTTGGTTCCCGGAGCAAGGACGGTTGTCATTCCCTCGCCGAAAAATTTGATCAACGGGATCAACACCAGATATGCGAGAACACCGCCGGCGCACATGATCGAAGCGATGCGCGGCCCGATGATGTAGCCCACGCCAAGCAGCGCGGGATTGATCTCTGCCGAAATCGAACCGGCGCTGAAAGGCGGCCCAAAGATTTTCTCAGGGGTGTCCTTCCAGGTGTGAAACGCGTCCATCGCGACTTTGTAAATGAAGCCGAGACCCAAGCCGGTGAAGATCGGTAAGCCGCGCACTTCGGCGAGCGGCTTGTCTGAACCTGTTTGCGCCGCGGCTCGCGATTCTTCGGACGCGCCGGCCTTCAATACTTCAGCGCAAGCCGTGCCTTCGGGGTACTTCAGATGGCCGTGTTGTTGGACTATCAATGCGCGGCGGAGTGGGATCATCATTAGTATTCCAAGAAGACCGCCGAGCACCGCGACCAAAGTCACCCGAGTGAACTCGAGATCAAAACCGAGGATCAGTATCGCGGGCATCGTTACGCCGACGCCGAAGGCTATCGATTCGCCGGCCGACCCCGCGGTTTGAACGATGTTGTTCTCGAGGATCGTCGCGTTCTTCAATCCGAATTTCGAAAGCGCTCGAAACACAGTGATTGATATCACCGCAACCGGAATCGATGCGCTGACGGTTAATCCGGTCTTTAGAACGAGGTACAAAGACGAAGCTCCGAAGACCATTCCCAGCAGCGTTCCCACGATCAACGGCAAAGGAGTCAGCTCGCGCAGGACAACGCCCGACGGAATGTATGGGCGAAAGTTTGCGAGGAACGGGTTTTCAACTTTCGTTGTGTCAGGAACCACAGCACTGCCGTTCAGGGTTTCACTCGACATCAGAATTGACCTCCGAGAAACTTTATTGACGGCGAACTGTGCGTTCGGCCGTACCCTTCGAGTTCGATGCTGCTGGGATCAGTTGGGGTTTCATTTTGGACGCGAGCAAGAATGAATGTCAATTGAAAAGCGGAAGAAGGAGCCTTGTGTTGAGCACTGGAAACGACAAGCCCCGGCGCGACTCGATCGGTCGTGCGTCGGGGCTTGCGGTGGACTGTTGGGATTGGCCCGTGGCCTATCCGCAAACTGCAATGAGCGTGCTGTTCCTGCTTCAGCAACGGAATTGGCGGAGTGATCTCGACGCCATCGTCAGCCGCTCGCGCGGCTGGCCACGCTCAGGCCTCAGCCACCTCACCAAGTCTTAATCTTTTCATTGCTTTGGATCACCTCCTTTCTGGTGTTAGCTCGCATAGTAAGGGCGAGTCTTTTTCAAGTCAAGAAAAAAGTGAGGACAAAGCACAACTAATAGCGATTGATCTGCCGAAAACGTCGATATGTAGCAGGTGTTCAGAGTACCGACTTTAGTCGGTGTTTCTTTATTTGCGGGCAGCCGACTAAAGTCGGTACTCTGAACACCCGGAGTCTACAGACTGATGAAGAGAGGATTTAGCGTCTTTGCCACCGCCCATATCGGTGAAGCGGCGCTTGATCGGTTGCGCCATCTCGGCTACAACGTCGAGGTCTACCCCAGCGCTGAGCCCCCGTCGAAATCGCTCATACTTGCGAAGGTACAAAGCGGCGTCGATGCGCTCATCACTACGCTGCGCGATCCAATCGACGAAGACGTGCTTGCAGCAGGAGCCGGCACGCTCAAGGTAATCGCGCAAATCGCCGTTGGCTTTGACAACATCGATCGTAAGGCGGCAAACCGCTACCGAATACCCTTCACCAATACTGCTGAAGTCCTTACCGAAGCAACTGCCGAATTCGCGTTCTTCATTATGGGCGCTGTCTCGCGCAAGCTCTATCCATCTGAGAAACTCGTCGAAGAGAATCGATGGACTTCCTGGCATCCCTACCTGCCGTTCCTTGGAGACGAAGTGACCGGCAAGGCGGTTGGGGTGATTGGGACTGGTCGCATCGGCAAGTCATTCGCGAAGAAATGTGCAGGCTTGGATATGGACTTGGTGTTGTACGATCCGGTCGAGCAAGATGCGAGGTTCGTTGAGAGCGTGAACCGCGAGATGGAGTTGCGATTCGATGCCGGATTCTCCGCGAGGCGCCGAACGGCTCGCTACGTTTCTTTTGACGAAGCCTTGAGTCAGGCCGACTACTTAAGCCTGCATGTCCCGCTATTGATGCCGGGCAAGTCCGATCAGCCAACTTATCATCTGATGAATGAAGCGTCGTTCAAACAAATGAAGCGGACGGCTTACTTAATCAACACATCGCGAGGTCAGGTTGTCGACGAGCAAGCGTTGTACGAAGCTTTGATCAACGAAGAGATCGCGGGCGCGGCGCTGGATGTATACGAGAGGGAACCGCTTCCGCCCGAAAGCCCGCTTCGAGATCCGCGTCTCAAAGATCGCCTGCGTTTGTTTCACCATTTTGCTTCAGGCACTTATGAGACGCGACTCTCACCAGATCCTGAAACGGGAATGGCAGGACGTTGTGTGCAAGCGGTGATTGATGTGATCGAAGGGAACTACGATGGCGACCCGACGAGGATGCCTTACGTTGTAAACAAGGAAGCTTTTGCTAAAGAAAAGAACGACGGTGTGACATCGTGATGTTGGATGCTACGTCTCTGTTTCGGAGCTCTTACCTCCCCTGTTGTTTTGGATCGAGCTTTTCGCGAAGTCCGTCGCCGATGAAGTTAAAAGAGAGCACTGCTAACGCGATCATCACTCCGGGAAAAATGAAAAGATGAGGGGCTGTAAACCAGAACTCGCGCGAGTCATCGATCATCTTGCCCCAGGATGGAATCGGTTCCGGCACCCCTAAACCAAGAAAACTCATTCCTGCTTCCGCGAGTATTGCACCGGCCATTCCAAGAGAAGCTTGCACAATCAACGGCTGAATCGAATTCGGCAGAATATGCTTGAGAAGAATTCTTGTGTTGCTTGCACCGAGCGCTCGAGCTGCGACCACGAAATCGTATTCGCGAACCTTGAGCACCTGCGCTCGCATTAATCGCGCGTAACCTACCCAGCCAATCACAGAAAGAGCAACGATCAGGTTCTTCAAGCTCGGACCAAGAAACGCGACCATTGCTATGGCGAGCAGGATTCCCGGGAAAGAAAGAAAGACGTTGAACAAGAAGCCTGAGACTATTCGATCGGTCCATCCTCCCGCGTAACCTGACAGAGCTCCGACCAGGATTCCAATAATAGATGATATGGTGACCACTGAAAGGCCGACCAGCATCGATACTCTTGCGCCGTAAATGATGCGTGACAATTCATCACGGCCGAGCTGATCGTGGCCCATCAAGTGATGACTATCCGGCGAATCGAGTCGTGCCACCAGATCCTGACTCTGAACGCGCTCCCAGGAGGCAAGCAACGGCGAGAGCGCAGCAACGACAACAAGCAGACCCGCGACCGCAAATCCAAATTGTGTAACTTTGTTCAATCCAGTTTTATCCGAGGATCGAGGAATCGATACGCAAGGTCCGTTCCGGTATTCACCAACACATAAGTTGCGGCGATAACGAGAATACAACCCTGCGTTAGTTTGTAATCGCGCTCACTAATGCTGTCAACGAGCAGGCTTCCTACGCCTGGCCAGGAGAACACCCGTTCGGTGATTATCGCGCCGGCCAGCAACACTCCGAACTGAAGCCCGAGGACGGTTACAACAGGAATCAATCCGTTCTTCAGGACGTGTTTGTAGATTACCGTTCGCTCCGGCAGACCCTTCGCTCGAGCGGTGCGAACGTAGTCCTCGTCGAGTTCTTCGAGCACGCTCGAGCGAACCACGCGTGTAAGAATCGCCGACATCGCCGCGCCAAGCGTAACCGCCGGAAGAATAAGGTTAGCGAGGCTTCCCGCTCCGGAGACCGGCGTAACACCAAGATCGACAGAGAAAATCAGAACGAGCAGCGGGCCAAGCGCGAAGCTCGGAAGAGAAATTCCAAGCAGCGCGATCATCGTCGAGAAACTGTCAACGAAGCTTCCCTTGTGAGTAGCGGCGGTTACTCCCAGCGGAATCGATATGAGCGTCGCGATCAGCATCGCCGTCAGCGCGAGCTTAATCGTCGCCGGATAACGCGAAGCAATTCGACCGAGCACCGCTTGCCGTGTAACGGGATTCGTTCCCCAATCTCCGCGCACGAGCCCCCGCCAGTAATCCGAGTACTGTGTCAACAGCGGCTTATCGAGACCGAGCTCCGACCGCGCAGTTTGATACTGTTCCTCAGTCGCATTTTCGCCGACCAGTTGGCGAGCCGGATCGCCCGGCACGATGTGAATCAAAAGGAAGACTAATGTGACAACAGCCCAGAGTACCGGAAGAATTATTACGAAACGCCTTGCCGCAAAAAAGGCGAGTGCACGCATAGCGATGAATGATATCAAAGCAGTACCGACCCTCCAAACTCGTTAACGCGCGCCTTTTTTCGATGTCTTGCAAACGACTTATTCATTCCGTATTCTTTCGAATGTTGATAAATCAAATCACGGTCGGGCCGGCGTAGCTCAGTTGGTAGAGCATCTGATTTGTAATCAGAGGGTCGGGGGTTCGAATCCCTTCGCCGGCTCCACTCACGTTCAACTCGGCTGTAGTCAGAGCAAAAAAAGGAAGCCGAACGCGACTAATTAAGTTGCTGCCTACTACTCAACAGTGGGCGCGCGCGGCGCTTGCACGTGCGTGCTGAGTCAGCTACAATGACCGTTTTCGATTTGCGGTGTAATAGCAATAGTGGCGTGTCCGAACGGGTTTGCCGGTATTTGAACGAGCAACGGCTCAGTCTGCAGAGAATTGAGCCGGCCTGGTGGTGTGCTGGGGTGGTCGAGTGGTTAATGGCACCGGGCTGTAAACCCGGCGGGCTTAGGCTCTACGAAGGTTCGAATCCTTCCCCCAGCACCATTCGGAAGCGACAGGGAGACGGGGTGACGCGGAGACGAGGCGAAACTCTCGCCGTCTCCGTGTCTCCCACTCGCCGCGTCGCTCGTTAAGAGCGGGCGTAGCGCAATGGTAGCGCACTAGCCTTCCAAGCTAGATGTTGCGGGTTCGAGTCCCGTCGCCCGCTCCAGCTTTTGGTGCGCAACTGAGATGGCCGGCGTAGCTCAGTGGTAGAGCGCATCCTTGGTAAGGATGAGGTCATGGGTTCAATCCCCATCGCCGGCTCCATCGGAGGAACCGACAACTTGTAGTGGCGTTCGCCACAACTAAGAGGACGCGACAGACGGAATCTGTCAATCATTTGTCAGGAGAGATATGGCAAAGGAAAAATTTGACCGGTCAAAGCCGCACGTAAACGTAGGGACGATAGGGCACATCGATCACGGTAAGACGACGTTGACGGCGGCGATCACAAAGGTGCTGGCAAAGAACAAT
>Ga0075426_10001331_pt1 | contig 17513 bp, 15 predicted proteins | sample SoiMethybrSBSTD5_FD_75304 | JGI IMG/M metagenome (GOLD analysis project Ga0075426, IMG submission 75304) | Bulk soil microbial communities from a Populus tree surrounding site in Tennessee, USA - Soil MetaG P. TD hybrid SBSTD5 | ecosystem: Environmental > Terrestrial > Soil > Tree plantation... | reverse complement strand
TTTCCAGGTCTTCGGCGTGTCCCTATTTCATTGCCTGCGGCAACTTATACTGTAGAGGGAAGCCAAGCATGTCCCCGCTCCGTCCCACCGACCGTCCTTCGCGCCGAGAGCTGGATCAGCTCACCGAGCAGGTGCGTCCGGACCTCGAAGACCTTTTCCAGCGGCACGGGATCTCCCAGGCCGATGCCGAGAGGCTGCTGCGCGAGGCCCTGGTCCGGAACGGCTGGCTGCGGAGATGGTGCCGATCTTCGCGTCGCGGGACATCCATCCCGAGGCGCTGGCGGCGCTGGCGCTCTTCCAGCAAGCCGCCGAGGCCGAGCAGGTCGACCGCGGGCTGCTCCAACGGATCGCCTCTTCTCTCCAGGCTCTGCGCCAAGCTGCCGCACACGGTTCCGGAGGGATCTGATCCTGTCGCGTGAGAGCCTTCTTCTGTCGCACGGACCGGACGCCGCGAGATCCTCGGTCGAAGCTTCTGCAGGAACGAAGATCTGGACTCTACTCGCAACAGGAACAGGGCCTGCGGCCCACCAAGAGCCGGCGAGACGCCAGCGCTCCCAGGGCGAGAATCGTGAGACAGCGCTAGACTCCCTGGGAGAGCGCACGATGCGACCGATCCTCGATCTCCCCCCCATCCAGCTCCCCGAGCCCATGATCCGCGACCTGCGGCGCATGAACCCGTGGTGGCAGGACGGGCAGGCACCGCCGCTGCCGGCCACCCGGCGCCATCTTGTGCAGCAGATGCACCGGCGGCTGGAGATGCGCCTCGCACCCGCCGTCGTGGTCCGCGGTCCCCGCCAGATCGGCAAGACAACCGCACAGCTCCAGGTCATCGCGGATCTCCTCGCGCAGGGGGTTCCGCCGCTCCACATCTTCCGCGTCCAGGCCGACCAGCTCTCCTCCGTGGAGGAGGTGGTGGAGCCGATTCTCCGCCTGGCCGACTGGTATGAGGAGGTGGTGCTCGGCGAGACGCTCAACGCCGTGGCTCGCCGCGGCGAGCCGACCTATCTGGTTTTCGACGAGATCCAGAACCTCGACAACTGGGCACCGCAGCTCAAATCGCTGGTCGACCACTCGGCCACTCGCGTTCTGGTCACCGGGAGCTCGGCGCTCCGCATCGAACAGGGGCGGGACAGCCTGGCAGGCCGCATCACGACCATCGAAGCCGGTGTCCTGTCATTGACGGAGATCGCGGCCTTCCGGGGGCTGGACCTCGGCGGTCCTCTCCTGGCCGACAACGGTCTGGAGGCACTGACCCGCAGGGATTTCTGGGAGGCGTTACGGGAGCACGGCGAAGCCGTGGCCCCAGCCCGCGATCAAGCCTTCCATTGGTTTTCCGAGCGAGGCGGTTATCCGCTCGCCCATGAGCTGGCCGACCTGGAATGGTCGTACCTGGCAGACCAGCTCAACGAGACGGTTATCAGACGAGTGATCCGACTCGACTTGCGCCAGGGAGGACGCGGCCGGCGTCGGGACGCGGCTCTTCTGGAAGAGCTCTTTAAGCTTGCCTGTCGTTACGCCGGTCAATCCCCTGGGCCACACCTCCTGGCCCGCGAGGCAAGCCGTGCCCTTGGAGGCGATGTGAGCCTGCCGAAAGTCCGCCAATACCTCCGACTCCTTGGGGACACGCTCCTGCTGCGTCTCATCGACCCTCTCCAGATCCGTCTCAAGCGCACCCAAGGGGCTGCAAAGATCTGCTTGGCGGACCACGGGCTGCGGGCGAGTTGGCTTCAGGAGATTGTGCCGTTGGATCCCGAAGGACTGGCCCGCGAGCCGCACCTGACGGTCCTCGCCGGACATCTCGCAGAGAGCGTCCTCGGAGCGGCCCTGTCCACGATTTCGCATCTCGATCTCTCCCATCGTCCTGCCAGGACCGGGGAGCCGGAATTGGACTTCGTGCTCACGATCGGCACCCGCCGCATCCCCGTCGAGGTGAAGTACCAAAGGAAGATCGATCCCCTGCGGGACACCGAGGCGCTGCGAACCTTCCTGGAGAAGGCTGCCAACAACGCCCCCTTCGGGCTTCTGATCACTCAGACGGATGTTGAGGCGGTGGTCGATCCGCGGATCGTGGCGCTGCCCCTGTCGACGGTGATGCTGCTGCGGTGAGCTACCGCACTGGCGCACCCGGAAACGCCACGGGCAGCTCCTCCGCCCCGACCTCCCGCCAGCGCCCCGGCGGCAGGTCTCCAAGCTCCAATCCTCCGAAGGAGACCCGCTTCAGCTTGATCACCTCGTGCCCGACGGCAATGAGCAGACGGCGGATCTCGCGGTTCTTTCCCTCCGTCAGCTCGATGACGAGATGGGTCTCGCGATGGGAGCGTTTGCGGGCGATGACTTTCTGCGCGGACAGTCTCTCGCCCGCGTCGTCGATCCCCTCTTCCAAGAGGCGCGCAGTGGCGTCGGTCAGCCCGCCGCGCACGGTGGCGAGGTAGACGCGGAGGACGGCGTTTGCCGGATCGGTGATCCAGGCGGCAAAGCGGGTGTTGTTGGTGAGGAGGAGGAGGCCCGTGGTGGCGGCGTCGAGCCGGCCCACGGGCACGACGTGATGGTCCACTCCTTCGAGGCAGCCGTAGACCGTGGGCCTCCCTTGGGGATCGGAACGGGTGGTGACGACGCCGCGCGGTTTGTGCAGGAGGATGGTGAGCGGGCGGGCGCGGACTGCCGCGCGGCCGTCGATCTCGATCCGCGCCGTCTCGGGGACGACTGGTCGAAGCGGGTCCGCCGCGGTCCGGCCATCCACCGCGACGCGGCCCTCCCGGATCAGGGCCCTCGCCGCGGTGCGCGAGGCGAGACCCAGCTTCGAGAGGGCGCGTTCGAGGGATACCTGGCCGGGACCGCGCCGCGTCATCTCATGGGCAGGTCGCGAAGGCTCCCGTGTCCTGGATCGGCTGGAAGGCGAAGCCCTGCGGATTGATGTAAGCCTTGGTGACCAGGTGGTCGGTATCGGTGACGGTGAGCAGCACGCGGACATTGGTCAGGCCGCCCGCGAAGACCCAGTAGTGGTTGAAGGATGGGGTACAGGCGTTCAGCACCTTGATCACGGCCTCGATGTTCGTCGAGCTGAAGAACCAGAGGTAGCCCGAGTCGTCGGTGAGCTTCACGGCCTGCGCGTCGCCGGCGTCTCCCTGAGGGGTCAGGAAGCTGGCCTTGACCCGGAACCTCCCGGCGTTGAGGCACATGGAATCCGGCGTCGGCGTGCACGGGCTGTCGCTGCTCAGGGTGGTGGCCGACGCGACGTTCGTGTAGGCCGAGCTGCCCGCGGAGTTGGTCGCCCGCACTCTGAAATCGTACGAGGTCCCGGGAGTCAGGCTGGAGACGAACACGGCGATGGCGTTCGGCGGCGCCGATCCGATCGGCGTGAAGCTCGCGGCGCCTGTGATGCGCCCTTCGACATCGAATTGCGTCTCGTTGTTCGACTTGTCCTGCCACAGCAGGACGATGACGCTCGTCCGCACCGCCTGCGCCTGCAGGTTCGCCGGCGCAGCAGGCGGCGTGGTCGCCGCGGCGGCACCAGCGTCGTCCGCCGGCGCGGAAAATGCGATCGGCTCGAGGCTCTGCGCCACGCTCGCCGCTCCACCGATCACACCCAAAATCACTCCGAACATCAGGGCACGCAAGCCATGCATGAGGGGTCTCCTTTCGCCCTTGACCTGCGCCCGGTGCGAGCGCAGCCGGGGGAGCCCCCTGCAACAAACTTACCAGGTGGAGCCTTTGGTCAGCATCCTCGACGTGAGCGGCAACTTCCAGTAGGGTTCCGCGCCAAGGGGGGACCAGCATGCCTGCACCGCCGGGCCGTCATTCTCGGAACGACCGCCACGACCGCCACGACCTCGAGGCCATCGCCCACCGCGTCATGATCGACCGCGGGCTGTGGCCCGACTTCTCGGACGCCGCGCAGGCCGAGGCGCGCCGCCTCGCCGCCGGGCGCGGCCAAGGCCGCAGCGACAGCCGAGAGGACGGCTCGACGCCCAAGGACCTCACCGGCCTCCTCTGGTTCTCGATCGACAACGACGACTCGCGCGACCTCGATCAGCTCTCGGTGGCCGAGGCGCGGCCGGACGGAGTCATCAGAGTCTGCGTGGCGATCGCGGACGTCGACGGGTCCGTCTCCGCGGGATCGGCGATCGACGACCACGCGCGGCACAACACGACCTCGGTCTACACCGCCGCCCGCATCTTCCCCATGCTGCCCCTGGAGCTGTCCACCGACCTCACCTCGCTGGTGCAGGACGACGACCGGCCGGCGATGGTGGTGGACATGGAGGTCCTCCCGGACGGCTCGGTGGGCGCTTCCGATCTCTACCCTGCCCGGGTGCGCAACCGCGCCAAGCTCGCCTACCGGTCGGTGGGCGCCTGGCTCGAGGGCGCGGGTCCGCTGCCCACGGCCGCCGCGGCGGTGGCGGGGATCGATGCCCAGCTCCGCCTGCACGACGAGGCCGCCGGCCGGCTGCGCCGCTTGCGCCACGAGCACGGCGCCCTCACACTGGAGACGCTGGAGGCCCGCCCGGTGTTCACCGCCGACGGCAAGCTGGCCGATCTCGCCGTCGATCCCAAGGACCGCGCCAAGGAGCTGATCGAGGACCTCATGATCGCCGCCAACACCGCGACGGCCGTCTTCCTCGACAAGCACGGCCTGCCTTCCCTGCGCCGCATGGTGCGCTCGCCCGAGCGCTGGCCGCGCCTGATGGAGCTCGCGGCGCAGCACGGCGGCCATCTCCCCGCGGCGCCGGATGCCGTGGCCCTGGAAGCCTTCCTCACCGAGCGCCAGAAAGCCGACCCCGACCGCTTCCCGGACCTCTCGCTGGCCGTCGTCAAGCTCCTCGGGCCGGGCGAGTACGTCCTCGACATGCCGGGGGTGCCGGCGCCGGGCCACTTCGGCCTCGCCGTGCGCGACTACACTCACGCGACCGCTCCCAACCGCCGCTTCCCCGATCTGGTCACCCAGCGGCTGCTCAAGAGCGCCCTCTCCGGCCGCCCGTCCCCGTATGCCACCGGGGACCTCGACGCGCTCGCCCGCCACTGCACGGAGTCCGAGGACGCCGCCAACAAGGTGGAACGGCAGGTGCGCAAGTCCGCCGCCGCGCTGCTCCTCGAAAACCGGATCGGCGAGCAGTTCGACGGCGTGGTCACCGGCGCGTCGGAGAAAGGGACCTGGGTGCGCATCTCCCATCCGCTGGCGGAGGGGCGCGTCGAGCGGGGCGCCCAGGGACTGGACGTCGGCGATCGCGTGCGGGTGCGCCTCCTCTCCACCGACGTCGAGCGCGGGTTCATCGACTTCGCGCGCTGAGGAACCGGCATGATCCCCTCCGGCTTCTTCGTCTTCCGGACCCCGCTGCTCCCCTACGAGGAGCTGGCGGCGTGGGGAGACGGACTGGAAGCGGGCGGAGCCCTGGATCGGGCGGAGCCTGCCGGCGAAGCTCTCGCGGCAGCCTACGCGGTCGACCGCGACCGCCTGCGGACGCGCCTGCGGGATCTCTGTTCCCGTCCCGAGGTGCGCGAGGCGCTGTTCCTCGCCTCCCCCTCGCTGTTCGACGGCCTGGAGAGCTGGATCAAGGAGCCCGACGGCAAGAAGGGGCAGCGCGCCGAGCGCGCCCTGGTGCGCTACCTCTGCCGGATGACGACGCGGGCCACGCCGTTCGGCCTTTTCTCCGGCTGCTCTCTGGGCGTCGTGGATCCCCAAGGCCCGACCCGCTTGGCGCTCGGCCCGCGCGCCGCCTACGAGCGCCACACCCGGCTCGACATGGACTACCTGTTCGCGCTCTGCGAGGACCTGGGGAAGGACCCGGCCCTGCGCCAGGAGCTCCTGTACCGCCCCAACTCGAGCCTCTATGCCGCCGCCGGCCGGTTGCGCTACGCCGAGGCGCGCCTGGTGAAGAAGGTCCGCTCGCACCACCTCGTGGCGGTGGAGCGCACCGAGTACCTGGACGCGACGCTCGCCCGCGCGGCCGGAGGAGCTCGCATCGCCGATCTCGCCCAGACGCTCGTCGCCATGGACGCCGACGGCGAGATCACCCGCGAGGACGCCGACGGTTACGTGCGCGAACTGGTCGACAGCCAGATCCTGGTCTCGGATCTCTCGCCGCTGGTCACCGGCACGGAAGCCCTCCACGACCTCATCGACCAGTTGGGCCGGCTGCCCGGTGTTCTCCCCATCGAGGCCGGCGAGCGCCTGGCACGGGCGCGGGACGCGCTGGCGGCGCTCGACGCCGCCGGTCCCGGGGCTCTGCCGGAGCGCTATCGCGAGATCGCCGGCGACCTCGAGGCGCTGCCCACGCCAGTCGAGCTCGCCCGCCTCTTCCAGCTCGACATGGTGAAGCCCGCCGAGCATCCGGTACTCGGCGGCGCGGTCCTCGACGAGGTCGTGCGCGGGCTCGACCTCCTGCGCCGCACGAGCAGCCGGCGGATCGACCTCATGGAGAAGTTCCGCAAGGACTTCGTGGACCGCTACGGCGAGGGGCGCGAGGTCCCGCTCGTCGAGGTGCTGGACGAGGAGATCGGCATCGGCTTCGAGAAGTCGGGCGACGCCGGCGCCGAAGCCTCTCCCCTCCTCCAGGGGCTGGCCATCGGCGCTCCGGCCGTCGAGACCGGCGCGCCGTGGACGCAGCGCGAGAGCTTTCTCCTCACCCGGCTCGCCGCGGCGCTCGCCGCCGGCGCCCAGGAGATCGAGCTCACCCCGGCCGACATCGATCGCATGGTCCCGCCTCCGACGGGCGGCGAGCCCGCCGAGCCGCAGCCGCTGGCCGATGCCTTTCAAGTCATGGCCACCGTCGCCGCGCCCTCGCCGGAGGCCCTGGAAGCCGGCGATTTTCGCGTCCTCTTGAACGGCGCCGTGGGGCCGTCGGGGGCGCGCCTCCTCGGCCGCTTCTGTCATGCCGACCCGGAGCTCTCCCGGTGCGTCGAGGAGCACCTGCGGGCCGAAGAGGCCTGCGCTCCCGGCGCGGTGTTCGCCGAGGTCGTCCACCTGCCGCAGGGACGGATCGGCAACATCCTCTCGCGGCCTGTCCTGCGCGGCTACGAGATCCCCTTCCTGGGCCGCTCCGGCGCGCCGCCGGAGAGACAGATCCCGGTGACCGATCTCACGGTCACTGTCAGCGGCCAGCAGGTGGTCCTGCGCTCGCGGCGCCTCGGCCGCGAAGTGGTGCCGCGCCTGACCAGCGCCCACAACTACCGCCGTGGCAGCCTCGGAATCTACCGGTTCCTCTGCATCCTGCAGAGCCAGAACGTGCAGGGGGGCGCCGGCTGGAGCTGGGGTCCGCTGGAGAACGCGCCGTTCCTCCCCCGCGTCACCGCCGGCAGGCTCGTGCTCGCGCGGGCCGCGTGGTGGATGACCGGCGAGGAGATCAAGGCGCTGGTCAAGGAGCAGGGCGCCGCGCAGCTCGCCGCCGTGCGAGACTGGCGCACCCGGCGCGGCATCGCCCGCCTGGCGGTCCTCGCCGACGGCGACAACGAGCTGCTGGTCGACTTCGACAACGCCCTCTCGGTGGACACCTTCCTCGACGTGGTGGAGGGCCGCGAGCAGGCGCGCATCCTCGAGCTCTTCCCGGCGCCGGACGAGCTGTGCGCCCAGGGTCCCGAGGGGCGGTTCGTCCACGAGATGGTCATCCCCTTCGTGATGGCCCCGAAAATCGCCGCCGAGCGGCCGGAGCCGGCGCTCATCGCGCCGCGGCGGCCGGAGCCGGCGATCGTGCCGGTGCGCCGCTCGTTCCCGCCCGGCTCGGAGTGGCTGTACGTCAAGCTCTACACCGGCACCGCCACCGCCGACGTCCTGCTGCGTGACGTGGTGGCCCCGGTGGTCCGCGAGGCCCTGGGCTCCGGCGTCGCCGACTCGTGGTTCTTCATCCGCTACGGCGATCCGGACTGGCACCTGCGCCTGCGCCTCCACGGCGATCCAAGGGAGCTTCACGCCCGCATCCTGCCGGCGCTGGCGGATGCCGCCGCTCCGCTCCTCGACGACCGCCGGATGTGGCGCCTCCAGCTCGACACCTACGAGCGGGAGGTCGAGCGCTACGGCGGACCGGAGGGGATCTGCCTCGCGGAGCGCCTGTTCGGCGTCGACAGCGAAACCGTGCTCGCTCTTCTCAATCTGCTGGAAGGGGACGAAGGCGCCGAGGCGCGTTGGCGCCTGGCCCTGGTGGGGATCGACCGGTTGCTCACCGACCTGGGGATGGACGTCACGGGCAAGCTCGGCGTCCTCGAACGCATGCGCCGCACCTTCTGGCGTGAATTCAAGGGCGACAAGAGCCTGCGCGTCCAGCTCGACCAGAAGTTGCGCGCCGACCGGCGGAGCCTCACCCGGCTCCTCGACGGCGATCCCGAGGCGACCGCCCCGCTCGCCGAAGCCCTCGCCCTCTTCGACCGGCGCTCGCGCGACCTCGCTCCCATCGTCGCCGAGCTGGGCTGTCGCGAAGCGGCCGGGCTGCTCACGCCTCCCCTCCGCGAGATCGCCGCCAGCTTCGTCCACATGCACGTCAACCGCGTCATCCGCTCGGCGGCCCGCGCCCACGAGATGGTGCTCTACGACTTCCTGCACCAGCTCTACGCGTCCCGCGAGGCGCGGCAGAAGAAGGGCGCCGCACCTGAGCCGCACGAAGAGGGGCCAAGAGCCGCCATCGAGGAACCGGTGCGCCCGGGCGGGTAGATCTGCTCCACGCCGCACGCGGAGCGCGCCAAGCGAGCTGATCGAAGGGATCGCTAGGTCAGGCGGAGCGCTTCGGGGCGCTTCTTCGTGTCGGTGAGGTCGAGCTGGCGGAGGGTCTCTCGCGACAGCTTGAGCTTCTCGGTCTTCGTCTCGTTCATCGGAGCTTCCCGGAGAGGAATGCGGAGGAGCGTTAGCGATCCTCCTAACTGAACTGGTGCGCGGAGGAGACGAAACGGGACAGAGAATGCTGCTATCCTCCCCGCCATGCGCCGGCTGCACCTCACCACCGGCGGCGAGAGCCACGGCCCCGGCCTCACCGCGATCCTCACCGGTCTGCCCGCCGGGTTGAAGGTGGACTTCGAGCTGCTGGCCCGCGACCTCGCCCGGCGCCAGCATGGATACGGCCGCGGCAACCGCATGAAGATCGAGAAAGACACCGCCGAGGTGCGCGGCGGCGTGCGCGGCGGCGAGACGCTGGGCGGGCCGCTGGTCCTCTGGATCACCAACCGCGACTATGCCAACTGGGAGCCGATGATGAGCCCCGTGGCGGTCGAGCCGCACCGCGTCGAGCAGCGCCGGGTGCGCACCCCCCGCCCAGGGCACACCGACCTCGCGGGCGGTCTCAAGTACCTGCGGCGCGACCTGCGGGACATCCTGGAGCGCGCTTCGGCCCGGGAGACCACCGCCCGCGTCGCGGCCGGCGCCTTCGCCCGCATGTTGCTACGCGAATTCGGGGTGGAGATCAAGAGCGGCGTCCGCTCTCTCGGCCCGATCGGCGCCGACAGTCCGGTCCCTGCCTGGGACGATGTCCTGCGGGTCGACGACGAGTCGCCGCTGCGCGCCATCGATCGCGCGCTCGAAGCGGAGATGGTCCGCCTCGTCGATCGCGCCCATGAGGAGGGGGACACGCTCGGCGGCGCGGTCACCGTGATCGCTCACAACGTCCCCGCGGGCCTCGGCTCGCACGTGCAGTGGCACGAGAAGCTCGACGGCCGGCTCGCCCAGGCCGTGATGTCCATCCACGCCGTCAAGGCGGTGGAGATCGGCGCCGCGATCGAGGGCTCCCGCGGCTTCGGCAGCGCCGCCCACGACCCCATCGCCCGCGACGGCGGACGTTGGGTGCGGCCGACCAACCACGCGGGAGGCCTGGAGGGCGGTGTCACCAACGGCGAGGACGTGGTGATCACCGCCTACAAGAAGCCGATCTCCACCCTGCGCAAGGGGATGCCGACCGTCGACCTCGACACCGGAGAAGCCGTCACCTCCCAGTACGAACGCAGCGACGTCACCGCTCTCCCCGCCTGTGGCGTGATCGCCGAGGCCATGGTCGCCCTGGTCTTGGCCGACGCCCTCCTGGAGAAGCTCGGCGGCGACTCCATTGCCGAAACCAGGGCTCACGGCGAAGCGACGCTCGCCCAGCAGCGCGCGTGGCCGGGCTGACCTCCGGCGCCGATACCTTGAAGAACCTGCTCACAGAGAAACCACGGCCTCGATCAAGCCATGACCAAAAGCTCCTTCTCTTGGCTGCACCTCACGGACTTCCATTACGGTCTGAAGGGGCAGGACTGCCTGTGGCCCACCCTGCGCGAGCCGTTTCTCGACAGCCTCGCCGGGCTGCACGAGCGGTGCGGCCCGTGGGACGCCGTGCTCTTCACGGGCGACCTCGTGCAATCCGGCGAGACCGCCCAGCTCGAGAGGATGCAGGCCGAAGTTCTTGATCCCCTATGGGAGAAGCTCCGTGAGCTGGGATCGGGAGATGCCGTGCTGCTCGCGGTGCCGGGCAATCACGATCTGTATCGGCCCAACCCGCGCGAAGACAACCCGGCGATCGACACCCTCCTGGAAGCGGATGGTTTCCAACGCATCGAGGCGAAGTTCTGGGATCAACCCGCGGGCGGCTACCGCCGGGTGATCAAGGACGCCTTCGCGGCCTACAGCCAGTGGTGGGACAAGGCGCCCCACCGGCCGGCCGGCGTCAAGGCCGGCGCGCTGCCCGGCGATTTCTCGGCGACGCTTCCGGCGGGCGGGCGCCGCATCGGCATCGTAGGGTTGAACACCACGTTTCTTCAACTGGCCGGCGGCGACTACGAGGGGCGGCTGGTCTGGGATGCCCGGCAGCTTCACGCGGTCTGTGACGGTGCCGTGGACACCTGGTCGAAGCAACACGACGTCTGCCTGCTCCTCACCCATCAGGGGCCGGATTGGCTGACGCCTGAAGCCCAGGAACACGGCGACTCGGAGATCGCGCCGGCCGGGCGTTTCGCGGCGCATCTTTTCGGCCACCAGCACGAAACGAAGATCACCTATATCCGCCGCGGCGGCTCCCGCCATGCGGTCAGGCTCTGCCAGGGTTGCTCCGTCTTCGGCATGGAGAAATACGGCGACCCGCCGAGAACCCGGCGAGACCACGGCTACGCCGCGGGACGCATCGATCTCGGCGAAGCGGAAGCGCATCTCCGTCTCTGGCCGCTTCTCGCGACGAAGAAAACCGGGCGGTGGCGGTTCATCCCCGATCACGACCACGCCGAGCTCGACGACGATCAAGGTACGGCGCCGGAGGTTGTCGCCTCCCGGCCGCGTCCGGTCAAGACCGCGGCGGCGGTCGCGGCGCCGGCCGAGCCCGTCTCTCCGGCGCCGGTCGCCGCCGGTCCGCACTCCACGCTGCCGGCCCGGCGGCCGTTCTTCGGACGGGCGCAGGAGCTGGAGACGGTCGCGAAGTACCTGCTCCCGGAGGACCGCAGTTGGGGCGTCGTGCTGGACGGTCCCGGCGGAGTGGGGAAGACCGCGCTCGCGATCGAAGCGGCGCACCGGGCGCCGGCCGAGCATTTCCCGCTCAAGCTGTGGCTCACGGCCAAGGACCGCGAGCTGCTTCCCGACGGCGTTCAGCCGTTGCAGGATCATCGCGTGCCCAGCTACCACGCGCTGCTCAACGAGCTGGGCCGGGCGCTCGGCCGTGACGACATTCCGAAAGCCGTGCCGGAGGAGCGGCCCCGGCTCGTGCTCCATGCGCTGGCCAGCTACCGCGCGCTGCTGGTGCTGGACAACCTGGAGACGTTCAGCGCGGAGGAGCGCCGCCGCGTGGTGGAGCTGCTGGACAACCTCCCCGCGGCCTGCCGCGCCATCGTCACCAGCCGCCGCCGCACCGACGGCTCGACGGCGGCGCACAACCTCCGCCTTGACAAGCTGGAACGCGACGCCGCCGGCGAGCTGCTGGACGAGCTGGGCCGGCGCTGGGAGCCGGTCGCCCGGCTGACGCAAGAGGAGCGCGACCGGCTCTATGGCGAAACCGGCGGCAATCCGCTGTTGCTGACCTGGGTGGCGGGCCAACTGGGCCGGACGACGGGCCGCTGCCGCACGGTGGCAGACGCCGTCGAGCGGCTGCAAGAGGCGCATCGCCTGGAGAGGATGGACGAGACGAACGACCCTCTGGGCTTCGTCTTCGGTGACCTGGTCGACACCGTGACGGCGGACGAGACGGCGGTGCTCGCCGCCCTGGTCCACTTTTCCCGGCCGGCGCCCATCGAGTGGCTGCTGCCGCTGGCCGGTCTGAGCCGGAAGGCCACGGAGACCGCGCTGGACGGTCTGCGCGACCGCGCATTGCTGGTCGAGGACGACCAGGCCGGCACCTGGCTGCTCCCGCCGCTGGCCGTCCGGTTCCTCCGCCGCACCCGCCCCGAAGCGGTCGGCGCGAGCGGCGAGCGCCTGGCCGGCCAGGCTTACGCCCTTGCCGTCGAGAACGGGTACCAGAATTACGTCCGCTTCCCCACTCTGGAGGCCGCCTGGCCGCGGCTCGCCGCCGCCTTGCCGGTGCTGATCGCGGGCGACAACAGCCGGTTGCAGACCGTGTGCGCTGCGTTGAAGGGTTTTCTTGAGTTTTCCGGCCGTTGGGATGACTGGATCTCCCTCAGCACGGAGGCCGAGGCTCAAGCCGTGCGTGCCGGCGACTTCATGAACGCCGGCTGGCGAGCCCATGACGCTGGCTACGGTCACTCTCTGCGCGGCCAGTCCGCCGAGGTGCTGGCCTGCGCGGACCGCGCCGGGGCCCATTGGCAAGCAGCCCGCGCCGGCGCGCGCGAGCGCGCCACGGCCATCTGGTTGCGGGGCCTGGGTCACAGGCTGGCGAAGGACGATCCCGCCGCAATCAGCGCGTACCGCGAAGCGCTCGACCTCTGGCGCAGCCTGTCGCCGAAGAGCGTGGAGGTGGCGACCGGCTTGAATGATCTCGGCAGGGTTCTTCGCCTTTCAGGTCAGCTCGACGAGGCGGAGGCCCACTTCCGCGAGGCTCTCGCGATGGCCAAAGCCCTGCCCTATCCTGTAGGTGTTGCTACTTACACGAGCAATCTCGCCTTGGTGGCTCTGGATCGCGAGCAGTGGCCGGAGGCCGAACGCCTTGCCGGCGAGGCCCTCAAGCTGGCCGAGGAGCTCGGCCGTAAAGAGCTGATCGCTTACGACTGCTCATACTTGGCCAGGGCTCTGGCGCGGCAGGGGCGTGGCGTCGAGGGCCGCGAGCATGCCGAGCTTGCGGTGGCGATCTATACTGAATTGCGCTCGCCGGAGTTGGCTTTTGCCCAGGCTGTGCTGGAGGAGTGCCGGGCCTGAGCGGAGAGTGGAGCCCAGACATGGCGCTCAGTGATCTGCGAGGTGACGCCGCACGCCTGCCAGGCCCACTGAGACTGGTCGCTGCTTGCGAACGGGTGGGAGCGTCGTTCGAACGGGTGGAGACCAGGTTCCAGCGGGTGGACGCTCCGTTCCAGTGGGGAGAGGCCTCGTTCCAGCGGGTGGGCGCTTCGTTCGAGAAGGGAGAGCCTCCGTTCCAGCGGGTGGACGCTGCGTTCGAACGGGTGGGCGCGGCGTTCCAACGGGTGGGCGCTCCGTTCCAGCAGGTGGGGCGGTCTCCCTGGTGGGGGAACGGTTCCCCCGCCAGGACCCGCGGTCCACCCGCTGCGCGGACGCGGCGACGGACCCGGCTCCCCTCCCGGGAGGGGGCAAGCCCCTCCCCTACTCTGGGATAACGGCCGCCGCCCGCCGCTCCTCCCACTCCTCGCGCAGCAACGACCACAGCTCGAGATCGGTGCTCCTCCCCTGGATGAACGCCGCCCGGCGCATCACGCCTTCGCGTTGGAAGCCGCATTTCTCGACCACCCGCCGGGAGGGGGCGTTCTCGGGCATCAAAGCCGCTTGCACGCGCCCGATCTTCTTGGCGGAAAAGAGGAAGTCGATCATCAGGCTCACCGCCTCGGTGGCGATCCCCCGCCCCCTCCGGATGTGCTCGAAGATGACGTAGGCCAGCTCGTAGCCGTCGATGTAGTGGGCGGGGCGGAAGTAGCCCACCGTGCCGAGGATGCGGTCCTCGCCGTCGACGACGAGGAGGCGGCCGACCAGCGCCGCACACGACCCCATCGCCCGCGACAGCGGACGTTGGGCGCGGCCGACCAACCACGCGGGCGGCTTGGAGGGAGGCGTCACCAACGGCGAGGACGTGGTCATCACCGCCTACAAGAAGCCGATCTCGACCCTGCGCAAGGGAATGCCGACCGTCGACCTCGACACCGGAGAGGCCGTCACCTCCCAGTACGAACGCAGTGACGTCACCGCCCTCCCCGCCTGCGGCGTGATCGCCGAGGCCATGGTCGCCCTGGTCTTGGCCGACGCCCTCCTGGAGAAGCTCGGCGGCGACTCCATGGCCGAAACCAGGGCTCACTGCGAAGCCACGCTCGCCCAGCAGCGAGCGTGGCCGGGTGGCTGCTAGGCCGCCCAGTTCCGCAGCAAATCCCGCAACACCCCCTTCGACGGCTGGACCCTCCACGGCCGCCCGGTGACCACGATCGTGGGCGGGCGGGAGGTGAAGGGCGGCGGAAGACTCGGGTAGAATGACCGGCGGAGCGGAGGCACCCCCAATGGCGATCCAGAACCCGAAACGGTTGATCTCGGTCGATGAATACCACCAGATGGCGGCGGACGGGCTCTTTGGAGAGGACGATCGGGTGGAGCTCATCGATGGGGAGATCGTCGAGATGACGGCGATAGGGAACCCGCACGCTTCGGATGTGCGCCGATTGGACGATCTCCTCTCGACCGCCCTCGGCCGCCAGGTGCTGGTGGATACACAGAATCCGCTCCTGCTCGGGCAATGGTCCGAGCCCCAACCCGATCTGACCGTGCTGGCGCGCCGGGACGACTACTATCTCTCCGCGGCGCCGACCGCCAAGGACGCAATCCTCGTGGTCGAAATCGCCGATTCGTCGGTTGCCTACGACCGTAAGGTGAAGAGCCACCTTTACGCCCGCCACGATGTCCGCGAGTATTGGCTGCTCGATCTCCCCGCGAAGGTTCTCGAGGTCTACCGCCGTCCCGGTCCGGACGGCTACCGCGAGGTGCGGCGGCTCCACCGTGGTGATTCGATCGCTCCAGAGGCGTTCCCAGAGGTGGTGTTCGCGGTCTCCGATCTCCTCAGTCCTGTGGATTGAGCGGCCGGGAGGTGGTGCAGCCGTAGGGGCGAGCACGACCGGCATGCCGTGATCCGGAAGATCCGTCCGAACGGGTGGGAGCCTCGTTCGAGCAGGTGGAGACCAAGTTCCAGCGGGTGGACGCTCCGTTCCAGCGGGTGGGCGCTCCGTTCGAGCAGGGAGAGCCTCCGGCGGGTGGACGCTTCGTTCGAGCGGGTGGGCGCTCCGTTCCAGCAGGTGGGGCGGTCTCCCTGGTGGGGGAACGGTTCCCCCGCCAGGACGGGCGGTCCACCCGCTGCGCGGACGCGGCGACGGAACCGGCTTATACTCCCGCGCTATGGTCACCACCCGCCACCTCCCGATCGAGGAGATCGCCGGGCAGGACGCCACGCGGCCCCAGCGCGAGGCCCTCTGCCGCGTGGTGGCCGAGCTGGCTGCCCAGGGGTGGTGCCAGGGCACAGGCGGCAACTTCAGCGTCACCCTGGAGCGCGAGCCGGTACGCCTGCTCATCACCCGCTCCGGCGTCCACAAGCGCTATCTCGGGCCCGGCGACCTGATGCTGGTGGGATCGGGTGGGCGGCCGGTGGCGGGCGAGACGGTGAAGCCTTCGGCGGAGGCCGCTCTGCACTCCCGGATCGTGGGGACGACGGGCGCCGGATCGGTACTCCACGTCCACTCTGTCCCCAACACCCTCCTCGGCGAGCACTTTGTAGGTAAGGGGGGTTTTGCTCTCCGGGGCTACGAGATGCTCAAAGGCCTGGAGGGGATCACCACCCACGAGGCCGAGGTCTTCGTTCCGGTGCTGAGGAACTCGCAGGACATGGACGCGCTGTCCGAGGAGGTCGCGGCGCTGCTCGCGACGCGGCCGGGCCTGCGCGGATTCCTCCTCGCCGGTCATGGCCTCTACGCCTGGGGCGATTCGCTGGCCCAGGCGCACCGGCACGTCGAAATCTTCGAGTTCCTCTTCGAGTGCGCCGCACGGAGGACTCGCTTCGCACCCTTCGAGGGTTGAAACACAGGAGGCTCAGAATGGCCACGGTGACCTTGCGTGATGAGAACCAGGTGCTCAACGACCCGGCGGAGATCTCCGCCTTCCTCGCCCCCTTCGGGATCTGGTACCGCCGTTTCGAGGGCAGCGATCAGCTCCCCGAGAACGCCACCGACCAGGAGATCCTGGAGGCCTACCGCGAGCCGATCGAGAAGCTCAAGACCGAGGGCGGCTATGTGACGGCCGACGTGATCAACGTCAAGCCGGAGACGCCGGGCCTGGAGGCCATGCTCAACAGGTTCAACCGCGAGCACTTCCACGACGAGGACGAGGTCCGCTTCATCGTCCATGGCCGCGGCCTGTTCCACATCCACCCGACCGAGGGTCCGGTGTTCTCGATCGAGGTCGCGAAGGGCGACATGATCAAGGTGCCGGTCGGAACGCACCACTGGTTCGACCTCTGCTCGGACAAGACGATCCGCGCCGTGCGCCTGTTCCAGGACACGTCGGGCTGGACGCCGCACTACACCGAGTCAGGCGTGGACGCCAACTACCAGCCGCTCTGCTTCGGGCCGGCCTACATCCCGGCGCCGAGCCTCTGACCGTGCGGGCGGTCCTGACCGACATCGAAGGGACCACGACTCCGCTCTCGTTCGTCCACGACGTGCTCTTTCCGTATGCCAGGCGGCGGCTCGACGCCGCCTGCGCTTCGGGTGAGCCGCGCTTCGCCGAGGCCTTGCGCCTGCTGCGCGACGAGCACGCCGCGGAAGCCGGGGATATTCCGCCGTTCGATGACGGCGCTCCCTACGCTCACTGGCTGATGGACCGCGACCGCAAGTCGACCGGCCTCAAGATGCTGCAAGGCATCCTCTGGGAGGACGGCTACCGCGCGGGCGAGCTGCGCGGACAGGTCTGGCCGGACGTGGCGGAGGCGCTGCGGCTCTGGAAGGAGCAAGGAATCCGGGCGCGCGTCTTTTCCTCGGGCAGCGTCCTCGCCCAGAAGCTCCTCTTCGGCCACAGCGACCAGGGCGATCTCCTGCCCTACTTCGAAGGCTTCCACGACACCACCACCGGCCCGAAGCAGGTCGCAGGGTCCTACACCGCGATTGCCGCGGCGTTTAGCCTGCCGCCTGGGGAGATCCTCTTTCTGAGCGACGTCACCGCCGAGCTCGACGCCGCTCGGGAGGCGGGCATGGCGACAGGCCTGTTTCTGCGGCCGGGCAACCGGCCGGCGGAGCCGAACGGGCATGCGGTGTACAGAAGCTTTGCGGAGCTGAGGTAAGTCCCCCTTTCACCCTCGCGCCGCACCTATGATGCGTGGCGGGGGTTCGCGCCCCCGTGCGGTATGCTTGGCCCCCCGCGAGGCCGCCACGAGCTTCCGACCTTAGGCGGAGTGCTTCCGAGCCAGCGATCACAGCCGGTGCCGCCGTCCTCGCCGGGG
>Ga0075426_10001330_pt1 | contig 17525 bp, 17 predicted proteins | sample SoiMethybrSBSTD5_FD_75304 | JGI IMG/M metagenome (GOLD analysis project Ga0075426, IMG submission 75304) | Bulk soil microbial communities from a Populus tree surrounding site in Tennessee, USA - Soil MetaG P. TD hybrid SBSTD5 | ecosystem: Environmental > Terrestrial > Soil > Tree plantation... | reverse complement strand
TATCAGGATCGAGCGTACTCCATGCGGCATAGTATTGATCGATCATTGTCTTGAATTCGGCTTCCAGAGCCGTTTTCGAGGTAGTCTTCTTCATTTGCGCCTGAGCGGTTAATCCGATCACCAGCGCGATCACCGCAGCCAGAGTCCACTTCATTGATGACTTCATTCTTATCTCATCCTCCGTCGTGAAAGATTGCCGCTCCGGAATTGGAGCGCGAACTGATTTCAGAAAGTATCACAAACCTTTAAGCGCCGTCGCGCTGTTGGCGACTTCGCAAGCCGCGACAATCGGCGTCCGCGCGCTAGCAACGAGAGGTGATAAGGCTCGATTTCTTGACACCCCATGCTCGCTTTGTTAGATTCGGCTCTTAAGCGACTCACCTGCGGCGCTGCAATACGCGCCCGGTTTTATGAATAGAAAAGACCTTTACTTCCTCGCCATCGCTGCCGGCATAATCGCCCTATTTACAGTCCTCTGGATCATCAGCCGCAAGCCGCCGGCGATGACAGCCCGCGCCGAACACGCCGGCATCACCCGTAACACTCCGCGCGAGACGTGTTGGGGATGTCACACTCCGGATTCGAAAGTTTGGGTGCGTCACCCGAAGAAGGGCAAGCCGCCTGACGTGACTACACCGTGCTATGCTTGCCACAAATTTCCTGAACCGCAAGTCGCGGACGCTTCATTTCATACGCCGACAAATCGGGAGGTAGGACTCATATGGCTAAACCCGCAACCAAGATAAAGGCACAGGAGTATTCGAACTACATCGCAGGAGAATGGGTGACGCCACGATCCGGTGACTACATCGAGAACAGAAATCCCGCGGACACGAGAGAACTGGTCGGCCAGTTCCCTGCTTCTTCTTTCGAAGACGTGGACCGCGCAGTCAACGCAGCTGCTGAAGCCTTCGACAAGTGGCGCAAAGTTCCGGCTCCGCGGCGCGCTGAGATTTTATTCAGGGCTGGTGAACTGCTCATCGAACGAAAAGAAGAGTTCGCTCGAGACATGACTCGCGAGATGGGCAAGGTCTTGAAAGAGACGCGCGGCGATGTTCAGGAAGCGATTGATATGACGTACTTCATCGCGGGCGAAGGCCGGCGGCTCCACGGCTACACTACGAAGGCGGAGCTGCCGAACAAGTACGCGATGTGTTCGCGTGAGCCGATCGGCGTTTGCGCTCTAATCACGCCGTGGAATTTTCCGATGGCAATTCCTTCGTGGAAGATTGTTCCGGCTCTTGTGTGCGGCAACACAGTAGTCATCAAGCCCGCCGAAGACACGCCGCTCTCGACCTACAATTTCGTATCGGCACTCACAGAAGCAGGCGTTCCGCCGGGTGTGCTCAACATCGTAGCCGGACACGGTACTGAGGCGGGCAAGGCGCTGCTCGAACATTCGAAGGTCAAGCTGGTTTCGTTCACTGGCTCCACTGAAGTCGGACGAATCGTCGGACAGGAATGCGCGGCCACCGATAAGATCTGCTCGCTCGAAATGGGCGGCAAGAACGTGATCATGATAATGGAGGACGCTGATCTCGAGCTTGCGCTTGAAGGCGTTCTGTGGGGAGCGTTTGGAACCACCGGCCAGCGCTGCACCGCTGCTTCGCGTGTTGTTGTTCATCGCAAGGCCGCCAAGAAATTCATTGGCATGCTGATCGATCGAACGAAGCGATTGCGTTTAGGGTCGGGGCTTGACGACAAAACCGACGTAGGTCCCGTCATAAACGAAGACGCGATCGACAAGATTCTGGAATACGTAGAAATCGGCCGCACGGAAGACAAAGCAAAGCTCATGTGCGGAGGGCGGCGCGCCGATAAAGGCGATCTGAAGCACGGCTACTTCATCGAGCCCACAGTTTTCTCGAACGTGACTCCGCAGATGCGTATCGCTCAGGAAGAAATCTTCGGCCCGGTGGTTTCGGTGCTCGAATGCCGGGACCTCGAACACGCTATTGAGATTGCCAACGGCGTGAGGTACGGGCTCTCGGCTTCGATTTACACGCGCGATACGAATAGGGCCTTCCGCGCGATGGAAGACGTACGGACGGGAATCTTTTATGTGAATGCATCGACGATCGGCGCGGAAGTTCATTTGCCGTTTGGCGGAACCAAGTCGACAGGCAACGGTCACCGAGAAGGAGGCACACAGGTGCTGGACATTTTCTCCGAGTGGAAAGCCGTGTACGTGGACTATTCGGGCAAGCTTCAACGCGCGCAGATTGATTAGATGGAGTCAGGAGCCAGAAGTCAGGAGTCAGGAGTCAGAAAAGAGTTAGAGTGAATGAATAGATCGCCAGCCAAGACCTTTCAGGATCTCGTAGTACGGCAAAAGGCGCATCAGTTTGTGTTAGCGGCATACCGACTGAGCGACAAATTTCCTCAGAAGGAGATGTACGGACTCACCTCTCAATTCCGGCGAGCGGCGATATCGATTCCGGCTAACATAGCAGAAGGCTTCAGGAAAAGAGGGCGTAGCGACAAGGCTCGCTTCATGAACATTGCTCAAGGATCCCTCAAGGAGTGTCGCTACTACCTGATCCTAACGGGCGATTTGCGTTACGGCGACTGCCAGGAAGCTTTGACGCAACTGGAAGAAGTCAGCAAGCTGCTCGAGAGCTATTGTTCTTCGATTCTTCTCCATTCTGACTCCTGACTTCTGACTTCTGACTTCTAACACCAGGAGATTCTATGATTGTTGGATTACCCAGGGAAGTGAAAGACAACGAGTACCGCGTGGGGCTCGTCCCCGCTGGCGTGAAAGCGCTGACTAGCGCCGGACACCGTGTCCTGGTTGAGACGAAAGCGGGTGACGGTTCAGGTATCACCGATCAAGAGTACGTTACGGCCGGCGCAGAGATTGTAAGCCTCGCCGAGGAAGTGTGGTCTCTTGCCGAAATGGTAGTGAAGGTCAAAGAACCTATAGCCTCTGAGTACGGATACCTGCGAGAAGGATTAATCCTGTTCACCTATCTTCATCTCGCACCGGCGCGCGAACTCACTCGCGCGCTGCTCGACGGTGGAGTTATTGGAATCGCGTACGAAACGATAACCAATGATCAGGGTCATCTTCCGCTGCTTACACCGATGAGCGAAGTGGCGGGTCGAATGTCGATTCAAGTCGGAGCGACTTACCTCGAGCGAATCAACGGCGGGCGAGGAGTCTTGATGGGCGGCGTGCCCGGCGTTGCGCCCGGTCGCGTAACGATCATCGGTGGAGGCGTGGTGGGAATCAACGCCGCCAAAATTGCGGTCGGGTTTGGAGCTTCCGTAATCATCATTGACAGAGATCTCGAACGGCTCAGATATTTGGACGATATTTTCGGAAGCAGAATTCGAACTCTCGCCTCGAACCCTTACACAATAGCTGAATCGGTTGCCGCTTCCGATTTGGTGGTCGGCGCGGTTCTGGTGCCTGGCGCTGCTGCTCCGAAACTGGTGACGCGCGAGATGCTTCGCGATATGCCTCGCGGGTCCGTCATTGTAGACGTGGCAGTCGATCAAGGCGGCTGCATTGAAACCACCAAGCCGACTACGCATAGCCAACCGACGTATTACGTCGAGAATGTTCTACACTACGGCGTCACCAATATGCCGGGTGCGGTGCCGCGAACTTCGACGTTTGCGTTGACGAATGCGACGATGCCCTTGGCCTTGAAGCTGGCGAAATACGGGGCCGTTGAAGCAATAAAAAAGGACCGTCACCTGAAGAGGGGTGTGAACACTTACAAGGGGAAGGTTGTTTACGAAGCGGTCGCTTCCGATCAAGGTCTCGACTACACGCCGATCGACAATTTGATCTAAGCGGTGAGCTTCAAATCGAGTTTAGAGGTTTAGTGCCAGGCTAGATCGAGCGCAGCTTCATTCAAAGGGACTACGGTTCCATCCTTGAGATCAACTTTCCAGGTTGCTTTGTGGATTCCGCTGGGATCGCTGTAACTGAAGTCAACGACGAACCGAGAATCCGATTCCGTTGTTTGCTCGGCGCGCCAGCCTTCAATTGTCACTGGTTCGCCGATGTCTCTTCTATGGTAGACCGTCACATAGAGGTATTGTTGAACAGTGAAATTCTCTTTGCGCGAGTTGCTTTCTTTAACCAGCCTGATCGCCTTCTGAGCATCGGGTCGAAGCCTCTCGCTGACGAGTACCACCGCGTTGACCGTCACGATTACAATCGGAACGAAGATGAAAACAAGCCGGGGCCAGCCAGGTACTATACGCATTTTGGTTCGAGCCTAACTCTCACGGGCAGGAATCAGAGATTGACACCTCGGGCAATCCTCATCCGGCCCGTCCACCGAAACCTTGTAGCCGCACGCCGGGCAGGAGCGCTGGTTCACTCGCTTTTCAATCATAACGTAAGCGGCTAGCAGCAACCCTATAATCAACGCGGCAAGGAAGAGTCTCATACATTCGGCCTTTGCGCTTTCAGCTTCCGCCTTTCATGAACTTTTGCGCGGCCGAGTAGTTGAAGAACGCCGCCATCGAGAAGATAATGGCCGAGCCGCCTGTGACTATGAGCAACGTGATTCGGCTTGACTGATAGGCATCGACACTCAGGTAGACGAAAATCAAGGCTATCAACACGCAGACCACTGCGTTTCTCGTGTAAGCATAGCTTGTCCTTTGAGCGGAAGTGCGGTTTCGCCGAATGAGTTCATTCAGAGACTTGACCTCACTTTCACACGCGCCGGCACAGGCGACACCGTTCCCAACGTCGACTGCACAAGTATGGCAAAGCGCTTTATTGCAGTTCTTGCAAATGGCTACGGCGTCCACGCCTTCGTGGTTAAAACATTTCATGGAGTGTGCGGCAAAGCAGGCGCTTGCCGGTGAGCTTATCCAGTTTCGGCCCGAGCCATTCGAAGATTCTCGTTGAGCTGGGCATCTCGACGCACGCGCCATATCTTGCTGTCGAGATAGTAGTGAGTGAACGCGCCGCCCCAGATGAAGGCCATCCAAAAACTATCGGGCTTGACGATCGTGTAGTGAGGTATGTGATACAAAGCGCCGAAGACGAGCGCAAACCCAATGTAGCTCCAAACGCTCTTGCTGATCACCGAAGCCGCGCCGTAGCTCTTCGTGGTCTCGCGAGTATATTTGTTCCGATTGTGGAACCAAATAATGCGGTGATACTGGATGTTGTGATAGATCGTGAGGGTCGCTACTGCCGCCAGTGCACCAGCCGCGGCGGGCTGAACAGGTTCCAGCAGTCGCAACACGATCCAATGCATCGGTATCGCGGCTCCCAGCAACAAGAGCTTCGGGAGATTGAGCGGCCGCTTCAAATACATTCTTTGTGCCTGCCGGCCGGCGAACAGCACGAGTGAAATAACGAACGCCGAAAACACAAGCGTCTCGAACCACCAGATCGATTCGGATTGCGGCGAAAGTCGCATTCCTTCAAGGCGCTCTTTCGCCGCGTAGCTGTGAGTCAGAAAACGAACGAACGGATAAGTCATGCCGAGCAGAATGAAGGCTCGATCGATCAGATTGTCGATTTCCAGAAGATCATCGTTCTTCTTCTTGTACAGAATCATGAAGCCATAGTGTTGCTTGACCAGGTGATAGTAGGCCCACAACGAGGCGAAGAAGAAAAACGCCGGTCCCCATGCATCGCTTCCGAAGAGTTTCCACTGTCCTGCGAGCACCATAGCCGGGCCGAGAAGAAACAACGACAGTGTTCCATAGTAAAGCTTCGCGCGCTTTCGTCTTTCTTCGTTGTCGGCGTAGGTCCTTGAGACAGTGCCGAAGACATGCGGACCATCAAAACCCAGGGCCCATATCCAAGTGATAATCATTACTGACAATCCGAGCTTTAACAGCAGGAGATTCGCGGCAAGGAACGCGTAGCTGGCGACCACGCTACCGATAAACCATATGAGATCGTCCTTCTTATTAATGATCCAACCGAGAGTGACCGAGTCCCGCCTGCCGTTCTCAACTGCAGCAGCCGCCGATGCCATAGTCATCTCCTCCGAGTAATTCTTATTCCAGCGAAAACGCTCGCGACTATCTGGATAGACAAAACAGCAAAAGTGTAAGGCGGATTAGTTTATCAAAACACAGCCTCACCGCCAAATCGTGAGCACGATTGGAACCATATCAGTGCAAGAGCTCTAGGATATCTCCCTGCGAAGTTGCGGGAAAACCTTGGACACCTTGCTCAGCAAGTAATCGCCGTAAGTTCCGCTGAACTCGTGGACGCTCGCGTGGTCCCAACGCCGGTCTTTGTCGTCATCGATGGCGGCGGCCTCAATGGGTTTGACTTCAGCGTTGAAGTTCGGATCGAAGAAAAACGGAAACGACAAACGATCTCGCTTCGCCGGGCTCATCACGCGATGAGCTGTCGAACGATACACTCCGCCGGTCATCCGATCGAGCATATCTCCAATGTTGCAGACGAAAGAATTCGGAATCGGCTTCGCTTCAACCCAGCCTGCCTTAGATCTGACTTCTAATCCGCCAGTTTCATCCTGCTTAAGAATCGTCAACAAGCCGTAGTCTGTATGTTCGCCGACTCCCCAGCCGCGCTGACTTGGAATCTCTTCCGATTGAGCCGGATAGTTGAACACCCGAAAGAGAACCAGCGGATCAGAAGTGTAACGTTCGGCAAAGTAGTCTTCGGTCAAACCGAGGCTTAGCGCGAGGCCCTTCATCAAGATGTGGCCGAGTGTGGTCATCACATCGATGTATTCGAGAATCGTTTCGCGAAAGAGAGGAAAGTTGGCCGGGAATTGATTCCTGCCGTGCATTGGAGTCTTCGCTTGTACAAGCGGGTGATCATCTCCGAGTTCAGTCCCGAAATAGAGTCCCTCTTTCAGGTCGGGCTTGCCTGAAGTCAGTTCATCCCCGACAGGAAAATAACCACGCCACGCCCTTCCGCTCTTTTCCATTCGAAGGTCGAGTTTAGTGTCCAGATCCTGAGCGAAAAATCGCCGGGACAAGTCCTCCAGACTATGCTGAAGTTGATCGGAGACTCCGTGGCCGACAATGTAGAAAAAACCCGGCTCGCGACACGCGCGCCCGATTTGAGCCACGACCGATTGACGATCCCGATCACCCACGACGAGAGGTGAGACATCAATAATCGGAAGTGCCGACAGCGCTGAAGACATTGCCCTTCGTGACAACCTAGAATGAATCTTCATCCGCCGACGGTCCGTAGATTGAAGGAACCGGCACGTCATTCATCCTGAGATAAACTCCGAGCTGCGCGCGATGATGAATGCTGTGACTCATCACGAAGCTTCGTATGGCTGCGATTCGAGGCACAGTGAAGATTGTTTTCCCTCCCGACAGAAGAGTCCAGGGTTTCAGCAAGATTTCATCGCTTGCCTGTTCAAGAGCGGCTCGCGCATCGGCTACGTTGCTGTCGAATCTTTCAAGCAGTTCCGCTCGCGACCTTGCAGGCTCTACTCGTCGCGGAGGCTCGCCTACGGGGGCGATATCGATTGAATCCCGGGCTATCGTCATTGACATCCAGCTTGGGATTGTGGCGAGGTGGGTTGCGAGTGGTCCCAACGCAAAAGATTTCGGATGAGGCTTCCAATCAAATTTATCTTCGGGCACACGCTCGAGAGTTTTTCGGGTGTTGGCCGTTTCGTGATCGAACTCAGGGAGCAATGCTGCGCTTATTGACATAATCACCTCCAAGAAGTCGTGTTTCCTTGAATCAACCGGTTGATGGAGCATAATCAAATGAGAGTGAACTGCGCAAATGTCGGTTCTTTCGTCTTGGTCTTTTCTTGACCACGCAGTCATTGAACACGTGTTGACAATCGTGAATGGCGCGAATTAGATTCTAGTCATCGATGAAGTTGCCTCTCAGCATTGCTGGTATTTTCGTCCTGACGATTGCAGTCTATGCGCAGTCATCGTCTCAATCCCCGCTCATTCCGCCGAAGCTTCCGGAGCCAGTCGTCTCCGGCAAATCAACCACATTAAAACTGGGCGACCGAGCGCCTGACTTCGCGCTTCCAAACGGTGACGGCAAGCTCGTTCTCCTTTCGGACTACACGCAACGCTCTCCGGTGGTGCTCGTTTTCTATCGAGGCTTTTGGTGAGGCGCCTGTACGCAGCAACTCACCAGGTTGGCTGAGGACTACAACAAATTCAAACAAGCGGGCGGCGATTTGCTGGCCGTTAGTGTAGACGAGCAATCATTCGCGTGGTCGATGGCTCAGACCACCGGAGCGAAGTTTCAAATACTATCGGACAGTGACAAGAAGACGATCATTAGCTATGGCATTCTAAACGCCAATGAACACGGCGGAATCGCACACCCTTCTGTGTTTATCCTTGATCGTGAAGGTAAGATTCGATACATGCACGTAGGCAAAGACCCTCAGGACCGCCCGTCGGACGAAGCAATCATAGAAGAGCTCAAAAAGCTTATAGCGGCGAAGTAGCGAAAGCCTGTCGACAATTTCATTCGCCTGTTGAAAGTTGCGAAACTGTTGTGATTATTGACACGCGTTTTTTACTATGGCAGAATCACAATTGCCCTAAACGACGATTTTATAAGAAGAGATAACTCTCAGGTGCGAGCGAGCAAGCCGGGTAATTTTTCAGGTATGTTGAAGGCAGTAACTCCTCACGATCGCCTTCTCAAAGGTTGAAAAGCCAATCCTTCGTAAGCCCCTGAATCTGAATCGGCTGATGAGTCATACTTTCGGGATGGCTCTAGTGAATCATAATCCCTTTGAAGGAGACATTTCGATGAAGGGTCTTTTTGGCCGGCCTGTCATTGCGGCCTTTACACTTGTTGTAGCGGTTTGTCTTTTCGTTAGGGTGGCAACTGCCACCACTGCCATTCTCTTATCAGACGAGCAGCTAATCACCAGCTCGAGAGTAATTCTTCTGGGCGAAGTTCGCTCGGTGAAGACTCAGTGGGGCTCTAAGCATGAAAACATCAATACATACGTAAAGGTTCAGGTCTCATCGGTGCTCAAGGGACACCTTCAAAACGAACAAATTGTCTTCAGACAGCTGGGCGGAACTGTCGGAGATAGTTCGACAGTAATATTCGGAGCACCCGATTACAAAGTCGGTCAAAGAGTTCTGCTCTTTCTGGACACAGCTCCCGACGGGACCTTGCGAATCGCGCATCTGTTTCAGGGCAAGTACGATGTTGTAGACGGACAGGATGGACAGACTCGCGTTGATCGAATCATCGACAATGAATCGGTCAATATACTGGGGCCGAAAGAAGGTCCAGGGATCACTCGTACGGCGTTGCTCGGGCGGTTCTTGAAGAAGATCAAGAAAACACTCGACGCAAATCCTGCCGTCGTAGCTTCGTTCGAAGCCGGCTATAACGGTGTACCGATAGTTGAAACACCTCCCGAATACGTCGACGATGCAAATGACCCATCGCAGACTGGCGACCTCAATGCTCAATACACATTATTGGGGCAAGGCTTTCGCTGGTTTGAACCGGACAGCAATCAGCCGGTGACCTATCGCCTCAATCCGACCGGAGCTCCGATAGCCGGCGGCGGAGTCACTGAAATCAATCAGGCGTTCGCCGCCTGGTCGAACGTCCAGACGACTTCACTGGTTATTCAAAATGCCGGCTCCACTACTGCAAACGGATTTCAGCAGGATGGTGTGTCAGCGATTTCTTTTGATGACCCGCTTGGTCAAATGTCACCGCCCGTTGGCTGTAGCGGCACTTTGGCGTTAGGTGGAGTGTCAAGCGCCGGGGGTCAGAGTACTGTAATTGGAGGACAGACATTCATCAGAACCCTCGAAGGCGATGTGGTATTCAACAAAAACTTCCAATGCTTCCTCGGCATTTCAGCGAACCTCGCAGAAGTGGCTACTCACGAGATCGGTCACACGCTGGGGTTTGGTCACAGCACTGATCCGAACGCTATCATGTATGCCACCGCGCATGGCAGCGGTCGAGGTGCGACACTAGGTTCGGATGACATTGCCGTTGTGGCGTTCGTCTATCCCGGTTCGAAGACTTCCCAACCTCCGTCACCCGTTTATCAAGGTTATCACGATGTCGCCGACTGCCAGACCATCGCAGGTTGGGCGTGGGACAGAAATCAACCAAACACTTCAATCAACGTCGACATCTATGATGGCACTACTTTGATTGCAACCGTCACGGCGAATCAATTTCGTCAGGACTTGCTGAACGCAAGCATCGGGAACGGAATTCATGGTTTTAGCTTCACTGTTCCGGCGAGCTTGAAGAACGGAGTGTCGCATTCGATTCGAGTCAGGTTCGCAGGAACTACGGCTGATTTGACCAACAGTCCAAAGACCATCACGTGCGGAGGCTCAACGCCGTTCTATCAAGGTTATCACGATGTAGCCGACTGCCAGACCATCGCAGGTTGGGCGTGGGACAGAAATCAACCAAACACTTCAATCAACGTCGACATCTACGATGGCACTACTTTGATTGCGACGGTGGCGGCAAATCAATTTCGTCAGGACTTGCTCAACGCAGGCATCGGTAACGGGATTCATGGTTTCAGCTTCACTGTTCCGGCGAGCCTGAAGAACGGAGTGTCGCATTCGATTCGAGTCAGGTTCGGAGGAACTACCGCTGATTTGACCAACAGCCCAAAGACGATGACGTGCGGCGGCTCAACGCCGTTCTATCAAGGCTATCACGATGTAGCCGACTGCCAGACCATCGCGGGTTGGGCTTGGGACAGAAATCAGCCGAACACAGCGATCAATGTTGACATCTACGATGGCACTACTTTGATTGGAACCGTGGCGGCGAACCAGTTTCGTCAGGACTTACTGAACGCGGGAATCGGCAACGGGATTCATGGTTTCAACTTTACTGTTCCGTCGAGCTTGAAGAATGGCGCTTCGCACTCGATTCGAGTCAGGGTTGCCGGGACTACCACTGACCTGACCAATACTCCGAAGACGATTACCTGCACGGGACCCTAATCACCAGGTTCCAATTCGTAAAGCACGAGAGGGAAGTGACTGAAATTGCGCCTTCCCTCTCTGTTTTTGAACCAGCATTTCTCTCCGGCTTGGCGTCCCAATAATGAATGTTAGAGCGCTGGAGCTTGCCCTGCCAACTGTCGGAGCACGTAAGGTAGGATGCCGCCGTGCAGGTAATAATCAACTTCAATTGGCGTGTCTATTCGCAGGATCACGGGCACACTCTCATTCGCGCCGCTCCTCCGATGAACGGTCAGTGTCAACTCTTGACGCGGAACGATTCCCTTTTCGAAGCCTGAGAGGTCGAACGTTTCGCTCCCATCCAATTTCAATGTCTTCGCAGTGACGCCTTCTTTGAATTGACAAGGCAGCACGCCCATTCCTACCAGGTTGCTTCGATGAATTCGTTCAAAACTCTGAGCTATCACCGCGCGAACTCCAAGAAGTCGAGTTCCCTTTGCCGCCCAGTCGCGCGAGCTGCCCGTTCCGTATTCCTGACCCGCAAGCACAACAAGCGGCGCGCCTTCAGCCTGATATTTCATAGCTGCATCATAAATGCTCATCCGCTCGCCGTCCGGTTGATGAATGGTCACCCCGCCTTCGACTCCCGGGACCATCAGATTCTTGATTCGCACATTCGCGAACGTCCCTCGAGTCATGACTCGATCGTTGCCACGTCGCGAGCCGTAGCTGTTGAAGTCGGCGATTGCAACGCCCTGCTCTTGTAGATAACGTCCCGCGGGCGAAGTCGGCTTTACCGCGCCGGCTGGTGAGATGTGGTCAGTGGTAACCGAGTCGCCAAAAATCGCAAGGGCCCTCGCGTCCTTGATTTCGCTGACGCGGCCGTGCTCCATCGAGAAGCCTTCGAAATAAGGCGGTTCCTGGATGTAAGTCGATGCAGCGTCCCATTCATAAACATCGCCGGCGATAGAAGGTATCTCGTTCCATAGCGGATTACCTTCAACAAAATTGCTGTAACGGCGGCGATAGGTCTCAGGATCGACCGCGGTCTTTAAACACTCATCCACTTCGGCAGCCGTGGGCCATAAGTGACGAAGGTAGACGTCGCTTCCATCTTTTCCTTTGCCGAGTGGTTCTTCTGTCAGATTGATATCAACTGTACCCGCGAGCGCGAATGCGACGACAAGCGGCGGGCTCATAAGAAAATTCGCTTTTACGCTCTGATGAACGCGTGCTTCAAAGTTGCGGTTGCCGCTCAAGACGCTTGCGCCGACGAGGTCTCGCTCGTTGACTACTTCTTCAATCCCCGGATCGAGCGGCCCCGAGTTCCCTATGCAAGTCGTGCAGCCGTAGCCGACCAGGTTGAATCCGAGTTGATCCAAGTAACGTTGAAGCCCGGTTTTTTCCAGGTAGTCGGTGACCACTCGAGAGCCGGGCGCCAGGGACGCTTTCACCGACGAACGAATAGCCAGCCCTTTCTCGACCGCTTTCTTGGCAAGCAGGCCAGCCGCCAGCATTACACTTGGATTGGATGTGTTAGTACACGACGTGATTGCCGCAATCAAAACATCGCCGTGACCCAAATCGACCTTCACCTGGCGAGACTCGGACGCATCACCTTCAACACGATCGGGTGTCGGCCGATTGTTGATCATTTCCGTTTCGGTCTCGACGCTTGTGTCTTTTTCACTGGTCGCATTCTTAGCAGGAACGGGAGCAGTCTCGGTCCGCTGCTCTCCTCCGCCAACACGAGATCCGTTGTGCCGGGCGCCGATTGTCGCCGGAAAACGCCGCCCAATTTCGTCTTTCGATTTATTGTAGCCGTTCTCACCAATCGGCTTTCCGAGAAGCTCGACGAATTTATTCTTTAAAGCCGACAGCGCGATGCGGTCCTGAGGGCGCTTGGGCCCAGAGACGCTCGGCTCTACCGATGCGAGATCGAGATCGAGCACCGTGCTATAGTTGCACTGACCCTTCTGCGGCATCCCAAACATGCCCTGAGCCTTGAAGTACCGACGCACGAGCTCGACTCGCTCATCCGAGCGACCAGTCGATTTGTAATAAGCGCAGGTCTGTTCATCGATCGGGAAGAACCCCATCGTCGCGCCGTATTCAGGAGACATGTTGGCGATCGTCGCGCGGTCAGTGAGCGGCAATGAAGCCGCGCCTTCACCATGAAACTCGACAAACTTGCCAACCACCTTGGCAGCCCGAAGCATTTCCGTAACTGTCAATACAAGATCGGTAGCAGTTACGCCCTCACGCAAGGTTCCCGTCATATGCACGCCTACGACATCGGGAGTCAGAAAGTAAACCGGTTGGCCGAGCATTCCCGCTTCGGCCTCGATTCCGCCCACGCCCCATCCAACGACGCCCAACCCGTTGATCATTGTCGTGTGCGAGTCGGTTCCAACAAGAGTGTCCGGATAGAAGAGGCCGTCCATCTCCTGGACCCCTTTTGCAAGGTACTCCAGGTTAACCTGATGACATATTCCGATTCCGGGAGGTATGACCTTGAAACCATCAAAAGCTTGCATCCCCCACTTAAGAAACTGATAGCGGGCGCGATTGCGTTTGAACTCCATTTCCATGTTCAATCGCAATGCTTCGGGAACGCTTGAAAAGTCAACTTGAACCGAATGATCGATGACAAGATCGACCGGAACGAGCGGCTCGATGATTCTTGGGCTTCTGGACATTCGCGCGGCGGCCGAACGCATCGCCGCAAGATCGACAAGCAAGGGCACGCCTGTGAAATCCTGAAGCAGAATGCGAGCGACAACAAACGGAATCTCGTCGGTGCGTTCAGCGTTCGGCTTCCAGTTAGCAAGACGGCGCACGTTGTCTTCAGTGATGCGTTTTCGGTCGTAGTTTCGCAGAACCGATTCCAGCACGATGCGGATACTGACCGGAAGCTTTGAAACTTCACCAACACCTTGACGTTCAAGTTCGGGCAGTGAGTAAAAGTGCCCGGCGCCTGTGTCGAGGTCGAAGCTTTGAAAAGAATTGAAGAGATTGTGTGACATAGATTCAACCATCGAGTCTCGGTTACGCGGGAGTTGCGGGCGGCTTAAGGTATCCGCCGTCTGTGAAGTTCAGTTTAGAATCCGTGAAACAGCAACGTCAAGCGATGGCCACGGCAAAAGCGCTGTGTAATCTATATATCTGAGCTTAATTAAGCTCTTCTGATTTCACCTCGCCGGCGACGGCAGGGTCGCGACGAATACGGATATCGCGTTGCGGAAAGGGAATCTCGACGTTGTATTTGCGAAACGCCTCGTCGATTGCGAAGTTAATTTTGCTGCCGATGGTGATGTGATTTCGCGGCTCGTTAATCCAAACTCGTATTTGAAGGTTCAACGCCGAATCGCCAAAGCTTGAGAAGTGCACGATCGGCGTTGGATCAGACAGTACTTCTTTGACCGAACGAGCGGCCTCAAGCAAAGCGGTCTTCACCGTTTCAAGGTCGCTACCGTAAGCGACGCCTATCGGAATGTTCAATCTCACGTTTTGAGTTCCGTAGGAATAATTGATGAATTTGTTTTGAACCAGCTTCGAATTCGGCATGATCACAGCGAGATTCTCATTGGTGACTACCACTGTCGATCGCAAGCTTATGCTTTCGACTCGACCTTCAACCCCGCCTTCGAGCGACAGCCAGTCTCCGATTCGAATCGGCCTCTCGAACAGAAGGATGAAACCGGATGCGATATCCGACGCTGCGTATTGCAGTCCGAAACCGATGCCGACAGAAAGGAACCCGAGTATTACGGCGACGCTTGTAAGGTCGACGCTGAAACCGATCTTGATCGCGTACAACACTCCTAGCGCGATGATGACGTAGTGCACCAATCGAAGCAGCGTATATTGAAGACCGATCTCGATGTGGAATCTCGGCAGGACTCGCTTCCTCAGGAAGCGGCGAGTGTAGCGCGACACCAGAGTTGCGATGAAGACAATAAAAATCAGAAGGACGAGACTGATGATGGAAACCTTGAATGTCCCTTCTTGCTTGATGAAAGGGGTATTCAAGTATCTTACGATTCGCTCAAACAGCGTTTCGCCTAACGACGAGAATGAGGGTTGATCTTGAAATATCAATTCGCCGTTACCTGATTCGTTACAAGTCCGCTCATCTTAATCTCACGTCCGAGCTGATCTTAACATCGACCTCCTGCCGGACCCAACGAGGAGTTTCGTCATTTTCCATTTGTCATTTGACATTCGTTATGCGGTGATCAATTTGCTGTTTTCGATGACAGATGGCAAATGATAAATGGAAAATGCGATTTTGAATGTTCCTACAGCGGCGGCTCGAATCGACCGTCGGCTGCCGTCCAGCCACCGTCGACAAACAATACTGCTCCCGTGACATAGCTCGAAGCGTCTGACGCAAGATAAACAACTGGTCCGGCCATTTCGTCGGCGCTTGCCCATCTTCCGAACACAGACTTCGCCGCATAAGCCGAATACCAGCTCGCGCGTTCCTTGATCGGGTTTGTGAGCGGCGTTTCCACCACTCCCGGCGCGATCGCGTTCACACGCACGCCCCTTGGTCCGAGCTCGGCCGCAAGAGCGCGCACCATCTGAACGATTCCGGCTTTCGTAGCCGCATAAATCCCCTGCCCCGGCTCGACCACCTGAGAGCGAATAGACGAGAACGCAATGATGCTTCCGCTTCCCTGTTGAGACATCGCGCGCCCTGCCTCACGCAAGACTCGAAACGTTCCTTTCAAGTTTAGCTCGACCACTCGATCGAATTCGTCGTCCTCATAAGCCGTGAGATGTTTGCGGACATTTGCGCCGGGAGTCGTTACAACAACATCGAGTCGGCGATGCCGATCGATTGTCCTTTGGAACAATTCAACAACGCTCTCTGTCTTCTTCACGTCAACAACGAAGGTGTGAGCACGTTCGCCGATGTCGCTCGAAGTCCGCTCGGCTTGCTCGCGTTGAAGGTCAGCGCAGATAACTACCGCGCCGTGCGCGGCCAGGCCTTTCGCGGCTGCCTGCCCAATCCCCGAACCCGCGCCGATCACGAGCGCGACTCGATCTTCAAGACGGAAGAGATTCTCGTAGTTCATCGCTAACCTCAGCCCGGACCCTCCGATTGATATGTTTGACTCGAGCGCCTTTCGAAAAAACTGATGCCGGCCATCGCCACGCCGCCGGCAAGAACTCCGATTAGCAATGATGGAACGCCCCACACTCCCTGGCTTCTTGTCGCGACTTCAAACGCAAAAGTGACGGCGACCGAAGTCACAATCGACGCGATCGCCGAGCGTGCGCCGACGCTTTTGTTGTACAACCCGACTACAAGCGGCAACAACAACGCCGCGCTGAGCAGTGTGTAGAAGATTGTCAGGGCAGAAATCACTGTCGGCAAGATGATTCCGATAATAGCCGCCCCGGCTCCGCAAGCTATCGCAGACAAGCGAGCAACTTTCATCAACTGTCCATCATCAGCCGCCGGCCTGATGAAACTCTTGTACAAATCCTTGCTCAACGAAGTACTGAGCATGAACAACGCCGCATCGGCCGCGCTCAATTCGGCGGAAAAAATCGCCGCCAACAGCAGCGCGCCCAACCAGATCGGCAGCGCTTCGGTAAGCAGAGTTGGAAGCGCGAGCTCGTGATTCGCAAGCGCCGGAAATCGGCTCCGAGCGATCATCCCCATCAACACCGGCACGATCGCGTAAGCGAGTAACGCCAACGCGTTCGCTCCGACGCCCGCTCGCACAGCGCGCTCGTCCCGAGCCCCGTACAACTTTTGCAACAAGCCCGGAGAGATCACAAACGAAGGCGCGAGAATCGCGAGATACTTCAGCGCCGACGAAGCTCCCTTGCCGACGAATCCGAAATACGCGGCGGCTTGCTCCGATCCAAGAGAAGAACTGAGCGTAGTGAATTGTTCGAGACCGCTCGCCCTGCTGAGTAAATAATAAAGTGCGATTAAAAACCCAGCGAGCTTGACGGTCAACTGCATCACGTTGACTCGAGCTGTCGCGTGCAAGCCTCCAAGAGAAAAATAAGTGGTGATGATGACCGCGGCGATCGCGCAGCCGGCCGGCTTACTCACCCCGGCAACTACATTGAGTATCCATGAGACTGCAATCAATTGACCCGCAAGAATCGACAGCGAGCCAGCCCAAAGCAACAGCGCGACGAGGCCTCGCACGCTGCGCGAATAGCGTCGCTCGAGAAAATCGCCAACGGTGAAGAAGCCATGTTCCTTCGCGACTCGCCAGATCTTTGGACCTACAGTAAGCGCGAGTATCGTCGAGCCGATTCCGGCAGATCCGACCCACCACCACGCCGCTAAGCCGTCGCGATAACCGAGTCCGGCTGCCCCGACAGTCGAGCCCGCTCCGATGTTGGCCGCAAGCAGCGTCGAGAAGATGAGTCCAGCACCAAGGCCTCGCCCGGCAACAAAGAAATCGCTTGACTGTCGAATGCGACGAGAGACTACCGCGCCGATGACGATCATCAGCAATGAGTAGAGGGTGAGAATAAGAACGAACGTCATCGGGCTTCGCGTTCCCGGCGTGTTGTCGTCCTTGCGTCGACCCAGCGCAAAGGCGCGACGACGCAAAGCCCGCCAAGTATCAAATCTCTCCAGCGGCCGGCAGACCGGCTAT
>Ga0075426_10001326_pt1 | contig 17556 bp, 16 predicted proteins | sample SoiMethybrSBSTD5_FD_75304 | JGI IMG/M metagenome (GOLD analysis project Ga0075426, IMG submission 75304) | Bulk soil microbial communities from a Populus tree surrounding site in Tennessee, USA - Soil MetaG P. TD hybrid SBSTD5 | ecosystem: Environmental > Terrestrial > Soil > Tree plantation... | reverse complement strand
AGGACGAGTCCCGGTGAGCCCGCAGCGAAGAATTGCGCCGCGAATCGGAGAAATCGCTTCAGCGTGGCGCATGATTTCAGCGGCGAGCGGGAAGCTTGTGAGAAACGATTTAAATGCGTCGCGCAAGTTCACAGATGACGCTGACTTCTTTCGGTAGCTGATGCCGCACCCAATATTGAACTCGCCATTGCCGAGCGGAAAAATCCATGCATACCCCGGCGTTATCGATCGGTCGTAGGAAATCACCAATCTGTCTAGAGCGACCGGCGAACGCACGTAGCATCGTAGTGCGACGCCGCTCGGTTGGTGCTCGGTCACAAGTCCGAGCTTCGAAGGCATTTCGACGTTAGCGCCGGTCGCCAGAAAAACGGTGCGCGAGCGGAGCTGTGCTGAAGTTTCATCGAGCGAAACCAACAGTGACGAATCGGGCTGCACCTGAACCCCTGAAGCCCTCGCCTGACAAAAGGACGCGCCGGACTCGATTGCTTTCTGCACGATCAACGCATCGAGATGAATACGTTTCAAGGTCAGGAAAACACCCGGCACGTCAAAGCAAATTCGCGATGGACTGTAGACTGTGCCGAGCTCCGATTTAAGACTGCGCTTCAGAACTTCGGGGTAGAGACCGGCTCGAGCGAGACAGCGAACCGAGTCTGCAATTAATCCGTCCCCGCACACCTTGTCTCTCGGGAACGTGTCTTTATCGAGTAGCAATGTTCGATGTCCACGCCTGGCAAGATGCAGCGCGGCCATCGATCCGGCGGGCCCGGCGCCTACAACGACTACTTCCCAGTCGCGCTCCGCAGCGGCAAGTGCGTCTAACTGAGGCAAGTTTGAGGAGCCTCTATTTTGGATTGATTTATTTCCGTCGATCATTGGCTGACCAGTGTGCGCACGAGCCGCTCAACAATAATACACTCTACGAATGTTGGCGTCTGCGCGTTACGGCTGCTTTGACACGCGCAGAAGATAACAAACAAACGAGCAGAGAGGTCGTTCGTTGCTCCTCCGACCTTAGGTATGGTAAGGTAGCGGCCGAAGCAAGTCGAGGCGGCGGGAACAATCTAAGAGGTTGAAACGGCCTGCAGTGGAACATGCTCGTGCCTCAACGACAGACCAAAGTGTTGTGAGTTGATCAAGTCAGGACTTCAAGGGATGACTCGGCTCCTAGCTCCGCTTTGTGTGGCTTTTCTTTTTCAAACGCCGCATTCTCTCGCAGCTGCGAGCCCGCCTAATTTTCAGGAAGATGAACCCGCGTTGGTGGTAGTTAGAGGCCGCGCCGTTTGCCTCGATTCGCTGGGACATGAAGAAAACTTCCTTTTCGAATGTGACGCCGGCCATTCATTCGCCTTTAAGAGCAAGACCGGAAAGCTTTACAAGTTCATGCCGGGCGACGCGATGACTGAAATGTTCACCGACATTCGAGTCCGCCAACGCGAGTTGCAAATTTCGGCGAGGCTACATGCCGGCGATCGGCTGGAGTTGATCAAGGTTCAATCGATCAAGGAAGGCAAGCTGTACGATATCTTTTATTATTGTGACGTGTGCAACATAAAGTCCTACGCGCCGGGATTGTGCCCGTGCTGCCGGAACGAACTCGAGTTCAAGGAAACACCGCCATAGTAATTTTGGATTTTAGATTTTGGATTCTCGATCGGCTTAATCCAGGATCCAAAATCGGAAATCTAAAATCCAAAATCCAAAATCGGGTGAAGGAGGCTGGGATGCAAGACGATGACAGATTGAAAGAGAAGGGATCGGGGCTGACGCGACGCACCTTTCTGAAGGCCTCGGGCATCTCGCTCTCGGTGCCGCTCGTGATGGGCCATCGGGTTATTAAAGTGTCGGGCGCCGAAGTCAAACTCTACGGCCCGGGCAAGGTCCCGATTCAACTCACGATCAACGGGAAGACTCAGACGGCTCAAGTCGAGCCGCGAGTGACGCTGCTTGAGGCTTTGCGAAACGACCTTGATATGACCGGAGCCAAGCGAGTCTGTGATCGCGGAACCTGCGGCGCTTGCACGATGATCGTCGACGGCAAGGCTGTTTATTCTTGTACGATGCTGGCCATTGACGCTCAAGGCAAGTCGATCACCACCGTCGAAGGTTTGATGCAAGGCGAGAAGCTGCACCCGGTCCAGCAAGCCTTCATCGACAACGACGCTCAACAATGCGGCTTCTGTACGCCCGGATTTGTGGTCGCCTCCAAAGCGTTCCTCGACAAGAACCCGAATCCTACACCCGAGCAGATCAAAAAAGGGCTAGGCGGAAATCTATGTCGTTGCGGAACCTACATGGGCGTGCGAGCAGCCGTAATGCAGGCGGCGAAAGGAGGACGGCGCAATGGCTGAATACAAGTGGCCCGAAGCAGACAAACGCACTTTGATTGGGAAACGGATTTCTCGTATTGACGGACCGTTCAAAGTTTCAGGGCGAGCGAAATACTCGTTCGACATAAATCGACCCGGCATGCTTTTCGGCAAGATACTTCGTTCGCCGCACGCGCACGCGAAGATCAAGAGCGTCGACACCAGCGCGGCTGAAAAGATGCCCGGCGTCAAAGCCGTGCACGTCGTTGCTGGACCTGACACTGAGCTGTATTGGGTCGGTGCTTCCATTGTCGCTGTTGCCGCAGTCGATGAGCCCACAGCCGAAGACGCGATTCGCGCGATCAAGGTCGATTACGAAGTTCTTCCGCACCTTGTCATCGATAATGATCCGAAAGCGGCCGGCGAATTTGCCCGCACGGCGAATGAGAACAAAGCCGGCGATCCCGACAAAGGATTCAGCGACGCTGAAGTCACGATTGAAGGAAACTACGGCTTGCCCGTGATTACACACTGTTGTCTCGAACCGCACGGTTCGGTGATGGAGTGGGAAGGCGACAACGTGCTGGCGCACCTTTCTACTCAAGCGGTCAGCGGCTCAGTCGCTCAGATCGCGCGTCCGCTCGAGATTCCGGCGACGAGCGTTAGAGTTCAGCAGGATCACATCGGCGGCGGGTTCGGCAGTAAGTTCGGCCCGGACGAATGGGACATCACCGCCGCACGGCTTTCAAAGAAAGCGGGCGGAAAGCCTGTGAAGATGTTCAACGAGCGCGACGCCGAGTTGATGGTGGCAGGCGCTCGGCCTTCGGATTACGCTCGAGTGAAGATTGGCGTCAAGAAGGACGGTACCATAACCGCTTGGGAGTCTCAGTCCTGGGGAACGGGCGGAATTGGAGGCGGAGGCTCGCCGCCGATTCCTTACATCTTCAATATCCCAAACCAGCGCAAGCAGCACACCAACATCGTCAATCATATCGGCAGCCAGCGAGCGTGGCGCGCGCCGAATCATCCGCAGGCTTGCGCGATCACAATGACCGCGCTCGAAGACGCGGCGGCCGCGCTAAATATGGATCCGTACGATTTCTTCATGAAGAACATCGAGCTCACGGGTCAACGCGCGCAGATCTACAGCGACGAACTGAAAATCGCTGCCGACTTGATTGATTGGAAAAAGAACTGGCACGCGCGCGGTGATAAGGCTGCCGGGCCGATCAAACGCGGACTCGGCTTATCGATTCACACATGGGGCGGGCTGGGTCATCCGAGCGATTGCGACCTGACCATTCAACCTGACGGCTCCGTCGAGTTGAAGATGGGCACGCAGGACCTCGGCACGGGAACGCGCACCGCGTTGAACATCATCGTCGCCGACACGCTCGGACTTCCGATGACGGCGGTGAAAATAAACATCGGTGACAGCCGATATCCCGCATCGGGCGGGTCAGGCGGAAGCACGACGATCGGCGGGATCAGCGCTTCCTCGCGCCGCGCGTCGCTCGATGCGCTCGATCAGGTTTTTGCGAAAGCGGCTCCGGCTCTCGACGCAAAACCCGAAGACCTGGAAGTGGTGAACGGGACGGTTCGAGTCAAGAGCAATCCCGCGAAGTCGATGACGTGGGCTCAGGCTTGTTCGAAGCTCGGCGCAACCCCGCTCACGGTTCGCGGCAAGAACCCGGGCCCGGGAAGTTTGACAAATCAGGGCGTTGGTGGAGCGCAGATGGCTGATGTGTCGGTCGACATCGAGACCGGAATCGTGAAGATGAACAAGATCGTTGCCGTTCAGGATTGCGGATTGATCATCGACTTGAAGACGGCCGAGAGCCAATGCTACGGCGCGTTGATTATGGGAGTCTGCTACGCGCTCTACGAAGAAAAAATCATGGACGCGAAGACTGGCCGAATGTTGAACCCGAATATGGAGTTCTACAAGCTGGCCGGGATCGCCGACATCGGAGAGCTTGTCGTTCATATGATGACCGGCAAAGGCTACGACGAACGCGGAGTGATCGGACTCGGAGAGCCGCCGGTGATTTCACCGGGCGCCGCAATCTCGAACGCGGTCGCAAACGCGACCGGTGTTCGCGTGCCTTACTTGCCGTTGACGCCGGATCGAGTTCTGGCAGCTCTCGAAAAGAAGGGAGGCAACAATGCGAGGATTTGAATACGCCAGCCCGACAACCAAGGAGCAAGCAGTCGGCCTGCTCGGCAGCAATTGGGCCGACGCGGATGTATTGGCCGGAGGTACCGACCTGCTCGCGTTGATGAAGGAAGATGTCGTAACTCCCAAGCGGCTTGTGAACATCAAGGACATTCACGAGCTGCGCGGGATCACCGTGAACGCGAAAGGTTTGCGCATCGGGGCGCTGGTCACGATTCAGGAGCTTGCGGACAACGCGCAGGTGCGAGCCTCCTTTCCCGCCGTTGCGATGACGGCGAGCGAAATAGCAGGACCTCAAATCAGAAACATGGGGACGGTTGGCGGGAACCTCTGTCAGCGTCCGCGGTGTTGGTATTACCGTGCCGGCTTCGGCTTGCTGGCAAAGGACAATACTGGCGAGCCGCTGGTGCCGTCCGGTGACAATCGTTATCACGCGATTCTCGGCAATGCAGGCCCCGCTTATTTCGTGAGTCCATCGACCCTCGCTCCGTTGTTCATCGCGCTTGGAGGAACTATTCGCTTGTTTGGTCCGAAAGGAAGCCGTGAAATTCCAGTCGAAAAGTTTTTCGTGACTCCTCAAAGCGAGACCGATCGTGAGCATGACCTCAAGCCTAATGAGATCGTTACCGAAGTCATGTTGCCTCATCTTGCAGGTGTTAAAGCCGCAACCTATGAAGTAAGACAGAAGGACGCAATGGACTGGCCGCTTGCAATCGCATCGGTAGCGCTCAGCTTCACAGGCAACAAAGTGCGTTCGGCGCGCGTGGTCATGGGCCAGGTAGCTCCAGTGCCGTGGCGATCCTCTGAAGCCGAAGCAGCACTGGTCGGCAAAGCCATCACCGAGGAAACCGCTAAGGCAGCGGGAGACGCGGCAGTAACGGGAGCGAAGAGCCTGGGCCGTAACGCTTATAAGATTCAGCTTGCGCGTGTGGCTGTGAAAAGAGCGGTGCTTACCGCTGCGGGAGGTGCAAAATGATGATCAACGAAGCCGAACGCTTCAACATCAATCACCCGAATTTGTGCGAGTGCCTGCGCTGGAAAAGCATGTTCATCGGCGTAGCGCACGATCCTTCGGTGCCGCCTTCAAACGACGGACACTTCTGGTGCGTCTACACGCAGACGTGCATCGGGCCCGACGGTCAACTCGCGGAACCGGGCGAATGTTCGTCACCGGCTCGCGCCTGTCACGGTAAAGGATACGTGTGATAAACTCTTTGTGTCTTTGCGAAAGCTTACAGCGTTTTACCAGAATAGCGATGACGAATGGGGTTTCGCGCTAAGGCGCGAAGTGACAGCAAAGACGCAAAAGTTTGTAAGGAGATTCAACGATGCGAAGAATGATGTTCATTGCGAGTTTGGCGCTCGCGGTTGTGACTCTCGCTTCGACGGGCAAGGCGCAAAGCATTTCGGGCGACTATATTGAAACGCGCAGCGCAGACGTCTGGACCGGTCCTTGTGTCGCAAACGGAGAAGTAAATCTTGTCGGTGACCAGGCGATTCTCGCGTGGCACGTCAATAAAGGCGAATGGAAAGGCGTGTCGCTCGACGGCTTGAACGTCGTAGCCGCAGTTAAGGCCAGTGCTACACTTGGCGATGAGTTCAACAATCCGCTGCCGGCCAAAGCAGTGATGATCGTCGATAGCCGAGCTTGTGCTGAGCAACAAAAAGCTCTAGTTGCGTTCGCTCAATCGATGAGCGGTGAGTTGCTTACAAACGTTGTCAGAATCGAAGTCGCGCCGATTGAAATGAAGGTCAGCGGTCACGATGGGCACTATAGCGAGACTGTCGTTCAAGCCGGCAAGCTGGCGGAAATCCAAACGCGTTCGATTGGCAAAAAGGATCATCTGTGCGGCAACGAAGACGTTTACTACCAGCCGCTTTCTCAGATGAATCACGCGATGCCGGCTGTGGCCGAACTCGATCAATACAACGGAGCGGATCTCGGCGTGTCGTGGACGATTCACGGCAAACGCAGCGCCTTCGTAGGGACATTCGCGCGCTGAACGAACCTTGATCGATCACCACAAAGGCACAAAAACCACAGAAGATTTTTTTGTGGCTTTTGTGCCTTTGTAGTTGCTATCACTAAAACCAATGTCACGTCGAGCATTGTTAACGTTAATCGCCGTCGCGTTGATCGCGCCCATCCATGCGATTGCTGCCGATAATAAGATCGAGCCGATCGGCGCCTATGCCGAAGCCGGTGCTTCGGACGCGCTCAAGAAGGCCCTCGACTCAAAAGGCTGGCGTGTGAGTCTCGCGGATGGAGCATACTGCGATATCTGGCTTCGAGGCTCTGTCGCCACCGGCAAGACTGATCAGCCGGGAGCGGTTTATACATCGCTCGGAGAATCGTCTTTGATTGGCGTGATTACTTTTGAGAAAGCGACTACGGATTTTCGGGGCCAATCGATCAAGCCCGGTTCTTACACGCTGCGTTACGAGATTCATCCGACCGACGGAAATCACATGGGCATTTCTCCAATTCGCGATTTCTTGGTGATGCTTCCGGTGGCCTTCGACGATGACCCTGATGCGAAATTCAAGTTCGAAGAATTGACCAAAGCGAGCACAAAAGTGACCGGGACAAATCATCCGGGCGTGCTCAGCCTTGTTCAGATTGACAGCGCGCCGGCTGCTGCGAAGATCGACGCCGATGATTCAAATCACATTGTTTTTTCGTCGGCACTCAAGAGTCAATCGGGTACTACGATTCCCATTGCGTTTATCGTGAAAGGGCGCGCCGAGCAGTAAGAAGCGAAAACAATGAATCGCATTTCGGCAATCAAGCTCATCGTCATCAGCGCGCTAGCGTTGTTGATGCCTGCGCTTGTGCGGGCGGCCGATTCCAATTTGGCAACCCCCAGCTTCGAGATCAAGCTCCCGCTCGGCATCCCTCAAGACCTTTGGGCCTACTTCATTCCGAAAGGCAACCCGATGACTTCGGCGAAAGTTGATCTTGGCCGAAGACTTTTTTTCGACCAGCGGCTATCAGCCGACGACACTGTGAGCTGCGCTACGTGTCACGATCCGAAGCTGGCTTTCACAGACGGCAAACGCATCGCCGAAGGCATCGGCGGGAGAACCGGCGTTCGCAATTCTCCGACGCTCTTGAACGCGATGTTCAACGCCGGGCAATTTTGGGATGGACGCGCCGGCTCGCTTGAAGATCAGGCGAAGCTGCCCCTTGTGAATCGAAATGAGATGGGCAATCGCTCACTCGACGAAGTTGCGGCTCGCATCGCTTCGATTCCGGAATTTGCGAAAGACTTCGAACGGGTGTTCGGCTCCGCGGTGACTATCGACAGTATTGCGAAGGCTATCGGCGCGTTCGAGCGCACGCTTGTGTCGGCGAACTCTCCTCTCGATCGGTATCTCGCCGGAGACATCAACGCGATGAACGAATCGGCGCGCAGCGGCCTCGCGCTGTTTCGCGGCAAAGCGCGTTGCGGTGTTTGCCACGCCTTCAATGTGAACTTCGCTGCGTTTTCGACGTTCCCGTTTCTCACCGACATGAATTATCGCAACACCGGCATCGCTGCGAACTACGTCGGCTTCGAATCGCTTGCAAAGCGAGCGATGGCCGCTTCGCGCGAAGGTTCGATCGACGCGTCGAGTGAGCTTCTCAAGCACGAACGAGCGGGTGAGCTTGGAAGGTTTGTCGTTAGCGGGAACACACTTGACGTCGGCGCGTTTCGAACGCCGTCACTCAGAAACGTCGAGCTGACAGCGCCGTATTTTCACGATGGCAGCGCGGCAACGCTCGAAGATGTTGTTCGTTATTATGTGAAGGGCGGCAATCCTAACTCGAATCGTGATTGGCAACTCGAGCCCGTAGCGCTGTCCGAAAATGAACAGCGAGACCTGGTGGAGTTTCTCAAAGCGCTGACCAGCGACGATGCTCGGCGGCTGATCGAAGGGCACTGACCAGTTCAACGATCGATAAGCGCCTTCAGTCGAGGCGTGAGCGCCTCGCGAAGCTCATCATCCGCAAGCGCATATTCCAAAAGAGTAGTCAGGTAATTCAAAGGGTCACCAATCGTGAGCCACTCGCCGTCCTCAACCGACTGGGCCGCAACGCGGCCGCCACGTTTTATGTACTCACGAATCGCATCTGTAAGCCATAGCTCATCGGCTTTGCCTCGAGGAATCTCAGTCAGTATTTGAATGATCTCAGCCGATAGCAAAAACCTTCCGAACACCGCCAGATTCGAGCGAGCCTCTTCCCGAGACGGCTTCTCTACGACATCCTCTAGTTCCTGGTCAGCGCTGCCTTCTTTGATCTGCGCAATTCCATAGCGAACCACGTCTTCCCACGCGACGACTTGTGTGCCGACAACAAGCGCGCCTGTGCGGTTGTGTTTCTCGATCAACTTTCTTGTGAACGGAGTCGCTGACTTTATTATGTCGTCACCGTAAGCGTAGATGAATCCTTCATCGCCTGGAATGTAACCGCGCGCGACAAGCAGCGGAGTTCCGTTCCCATAAGGGCCGGTCTGCGGTGCAAGCACGATCTCAATCCCGGAAATCTTGTCGAGAAATTCATCAAGCGTGTTGTGAAGTCCGCGAGCCGGAGCGATTGAAACATCATAAGCGCGTTCAAGCGGTCCGGGGTTTTCGCCGGTGACAATAACAATTCTCTTTAATCCCGAATCGATGAACTCTTCGATTATCAGATGTATCGCTGGCTTATTGATGATCGGCAGGAGCTCTTTTGGATAGCCGAGCGTGACCGGCAACATTCTGGTTCCCGACCCGGCCGCGGCGATTACTCCCGTTTCAACTTTCATTCTGCGATTGCTCCTTGTTCGTGCGTCCAATGCCAAAATAGCATTGCAAGGTTTTGAGTCACAAGTTAGCGCCTCTTCGACTTCATCATCACGAGCGCATCGAGAGTGCCGTTGTAGTAACCCTCGAATGTTTCGAACAAAAAATAATCGTGCTTCTCATAAAATCCTTTGGCGCCCGCGTCGTCAACTGGAGTCTCCAGGTAAATCGCTTCAGCTCCGTTTTTCCATAGCCATTGCTCCGCCGATTCGAGCAGACGGCTGCCTATGCTCTGTCGTTGGCGATGAGGAGTCACATCGATCGTAATCAGGTGACCAAGTTTTCGGGACTCGTTGCGAGCAATCGCAAAACCTACAACTTTGTCTTCTTCTTCGGCCACGAAAGTTCGGCAGCGACGTGATTGCAGATAGAGTTGAAGCTCCACTTTGGAGTAGGCGATATCTTCGCTGAAGGCCAAATGGTCGATTTCATAGAGGCGCTCGAAGTCTGACGGCTTGTAATCGCGGATTTTCATTTGATCCAATGCTGCGCCTACAAAGAATGTCATCAGTACAACGCTCGATAAGCGCCGCCATCGATTTGAATCACCGTACCGGTCAAATAGCTCGCACGTGAGGAACATAGAAAAGCCACGACAGCCGCGAACTCTTCGGGATCACCGATGCGTTTCATCGGTGTTGAAGCCGCCCACCGGTCGTAGATTTCTTCGACCTTTACGCCTTCATTCCTGGCGGTCTGTGAAGAAAGACTCTTCAATCGCTCGGTGAGGTGATAGCCGGGGCACACGGTGTTCACGGTAATTCCTTCTGCTGCGACTTGTTGAGAGAGGCTCTTCATGAAGCCCAGCACTCCGGCGCGCGCGGTGTTCGAAAGGATGAGATTTTCAACGGGCTGTTTGGCCGCAATCGAAGTGATCGCCACAATGCGTCCCCATCTTCTCTCGCGCATGCGAGGCGCCGCCTCGCGGCACAGGTTAATCGTGCTGATGAGATTTAGCTCGACGGCTTGTCGATAGTGCTCGGCAGTAAAGTCATCGAAGAAGCCAGCGGGAGGACCTCCCGCGTTTGCGACGACTATGTCGACTGCTCCGAAATGTGCGGTGCTTTGCGATACTAAACTTCGAACGTGAACTTCATCCGTCAAGTCGCCGGCGATAGCCAGCACTTCAACACCGGTTGCGGAAGCGATCTCATCGGCGGCGCGGCGCAACTCATCTTCTCGACGCGCGGTGATTGTTACGCGAACTCCCTCGCGCGCAAGCTCCAGTGCTGTAGCTTTCCCTAGTCCGCTCGATGCAGCCGCCACTATCGCCGCTTTTCCACCAATTCGCAGATCCATCGAATACCTCCGAGACAGATTTTGATTTGCTCGTTAGCATAACGAAATTCGATGAGCTTGTTTAGGTTAGTACAAAATCGCGAACCGTTCTGCGAGACCGCTAAGGTTTCCCCTGATTGTGGAGAGAATCCTCATAGCTTAAAATCACCTTTCCGCGGCCGCCTTCGCCTCAGTGAGATTCTGGCGTGTCGTGGCACTTCGGATATTGGATTTCGATGAACTCTCGAGGAAAATGCGAGGCGCACGGCGAAGTCGACGTGACCTAAGAATGCGTACCCAACCGCGTCCGTAGGCGGGGCCCGATAACCCGACGAGAGAGAAATAACCCGCTCGACCGCGGGGAATTTAAGCCATCGGTAGCGAAAACTACAGATAGAGTCCGTGGTCTGAATTTCTTTCCGCTAGAATTGGCCGAAAATATAACGGCACAGGTTTTGATATGACTGGGACTGGCTCCTTAGCGAAGAATTAGACGTTTCTTCTGAAAGCCCACCCGGCCGCCGATTGCAGGATCCGTTGTGCCCCTTCTCTCTGCAATCAGTACGAAGGAACTCGTGGCAAATAGCCACAGCGCCTAGTTTCCCCTACGACGCTGAAGATCGATTGTTTCAATGGAGGCAACGTGGGAGGTCGACTCTTTGAGAACACGGTTATTCGCGAAGCGCAGGAAGCGATCGAGTTCATGGCCAACGTACTCGAGTCATCAACCGAGTACTCGGATGACTTACATCGCGCAAACGAACGATTGGCTGCTCTGATCGAGCTCGGTCAACAGATCGCAGGTGAACGCAACCCGCTCTTCCTGCTTGAAAATTTTTGCGACGCCGCTCGCTCGATCATCGGAGCAAGGTACGCTGCGATAGCTGTGTCCAACGATGATGGCCAGGGTCTGCAGCACTTTCTCACGAGCGGAATCGAGCCTGATGTTGCATTGGCGATCGGCACAACGCCAACAGGTCGCGGCCTGATGGGTTACTTGCTGAAGCGAGGAGGTTCGCTCCGCATTGCCAACATCTCAGATCATGAATCGTCCGCAGGCTTTCCCGAGAACCATCCGAAGATGACCTCGTTCTTAGGAGCGGCTATAAGCTCGTCGGGAGGAATATACGGTTCTCTTTATCTGGCTGACAAGCTCGACCTGGCTGAATTCAGCGAGGAGGATGAGAGATTGGCAACGATGCTCGCCGCGCAAGTTGGCGTCGCTTATGAGAATGCCAAGCGTTATGAGGAGATCGAGCGCCGCGCTGAAGAACTTAGACAGGAAGTAGCCGAACGCGAGCGCGCTGAGGAAGCATTGCGCGAGCGAACTCAGCAGCTACAGTTGGCGCTTCAAGTCGCTCGCATGGGCGTGTGGTATTGGAATCTTCAAGATGACAGCGTAACGACGTTACAGGGTAGCGGCCCAATCTCGGGTCTTCCCGAAGGAGTGTCTCCAAAAACCGGCGAGGAGTTCTATTCGCTGATACACCCGGATGATCTCGCGATGGTTGCTGAACGTGTGCGGTTGGCAGTTGAAACTGAAGACCTGTATCAGGCGGAGTTCAGAATCCTCGAGCAGGATCAGACGATTCGCTGGGTCTCGGTTCAGGGGAAGTGCTCGCGTGACGCTATGGGAAAGCCCCACATAATGCTCGGCGTAGATCTTGACATCACTGAGCGCAAACACGCGGAAGAAGCCTTGCGCAAGAGCGAAGCTCGCCTGAGAGAAGCGCAACACAGCGCTCGGATCGGGAGCTGGCGTTATCATCCCGACGGCACGCTCACATGGTCAGACGAAATGTACGAGTTGTTTCAATTGCCGCGCGATGTTTCACCCACGCACGAGGCGGTAGTGAACGTCATTCATCCGGATGATCGATCGGGCAGTTACAGCACTTGTTTAATGAACGCGATCAACTGCGGCGCGACGGAATTCGAAGCTGAATACAGAGTGGTGCATCCGGATGGAACGATTCTGACTGTGCTGTCTGCGGGTAAGATCAATCGTGACGCTAACGGACAAGTCATCGATGCCGTCGGTATCGTGCAGGATATAACCGAGCGAAAGCGACTCGAGGAACAGTTTCGCCACGCTCAGAAGATGGAAGCAGTCGGGAGATTGGCGGGCGGAGTGGCGCACGACTTCAATAATCTTCTTACTGCGATTATCGGCTACAGTCAGATGGCTCTCTTGCGAATGGGTCCTGATGACAAGGCTCGCAGGGAGATACAAGAAATCGAAACGGCTGGACAGCGGGCGGCAGCGCTAACCGGTCAGCTTCTGGCGTTTAGCCGCAAACAGGTTATTCAACCAACCGTTCTGAACTTGAACATAGTGGTTGCAGAACTCAGCAGGATGCTGCAGCGGCTTATTGGAGAAGACATCGAGTTGGTCAGTGATTTCGATCCCGAGCTCGGCTTCGTTAAAGCGGATCGCGGGCAGATCGAACAGATAATCATGAACCTGGCGGTCAACGCGCGCGACGCTATGCCCGAAGGCGGCAAGCTGATAATTGAAACTTCGAACCTCGAATTAGAGGAGGGCGATACCGCAGAAGGCATTGCTCTGCCGACTGGATCTTATGTGAAGTTGTCGATATCGGATACAGGCGTTGGCATGAATCCCGAAACGAAGTCTCGTATCTTCGAACCGTTCTTCACAACAAAAGAGCAAGGCAAAGGAACCGGATTGGGCCTGTCAACGGTCTACGGGATCGTCAAACAGAGCGGCGGCCACATTAGCGTCGAAAGTGAGGAATCTAACGGAACAAAGTTTAGACTTTATCTTCCGAAGGTCAACGAAGGCGCGGAACGCACTATGGAAGACTTGAGACAGACACCCGCGAAAGGAACGGAGACGATATTGCTGGTCGAGGACGAAGCTTCGGTTCGTAAATTAGCGGCGATGGTCTTGCGCGAAATCGGATACACGGTGCTCGAAGCATCAGGCGGCGAAGAAGCGTTGAGCCTTGTTAGTCAATACACCGGCAAAATTCATTTGCTGCTGAGCGATGTGGTGATGCCAGGTATGAGCGGCAAAGAGCTATCCGAGAGGCTCAAAGAGCAAATACCCGGTATGAAAGTCATTTTTGCATCGGGCTACACTGAAGACACGATACTTCATCATTCGGTGTTGGATTCTGAGATTGAGTTCATACAAAAGCCTTTCACTCCAAGCTCGCTTTCAAAGAAGCTGAGAAAGGTGCTGGGCAGAACAGCGCCTGTGTCAGCTCATCGCCTGTAGAACTCACACGTTTTACAACCGCTCACGCGTTGCATCCGATTGGCTCACCGAGACGGCTCGCGCTTCCATGTAAGCGTCACTTTGAATGTAGCCTCAGTGTCGGCTGAGGCAAGAAAGGCGCCTGCCTTCGCGCCGAGCTTGACGCCGAACTCGACTCCGATTTGCTCCGGCGAGTCAGCCAGATTTCGTAACTTCGCGATGATCGCGGCTGCGATCGGCCTGATTTTTTCAAGAGCCGCCTCGAACGTTTGTTCGGCCGTTTCAGCGATTTCATGCGCGGCGATGCCTCGCACCACCGGGCCCTTCTCGGGCTCATCGGATTCAACCAACACCGTACTGCCATCTTCGAGCGGAAACTCCACCAGATGTTTCATAGCTAATCCATCCTTTCCAGGAAACTAACTGCATTCAAACGATATCGTTAATTCAGCGTTTTTCATTATTACACTTTGGTGTCGGAGTGCACACGCGCGGCGCCAATCCGGCTCTCTTGATTGCAGTATCGATAATAGATTTCGCTTTGACGGCGGCTGCGTTAGTCTTGGTGAAATGAACCAGAAACCGGTTGTCGCGATTCAGGAAAATGACTCTCGCGAGGCATCGCTTCAATTCAGCAGCGTCGCAGACATTCCTCGCTTTCCGTTCGAAAGCTTCGAGCAGTTGCAGGCCGCCGTCGCGATTCGAAGCTTCACGATCGGCGTGGACGCGTTAGCGGCCGCCGAGTGGGCCGACAAACTCAATACCAAACTCAACCGGTTTGTGATAGCTACTCTGTCGTTGCTGCTGGTTGCTGCATCGCTGTCCGCGATAGCGGCTGCGTTCGTCACGCGTGAATATTTGCTGCTCGCGGCTTTGCCGATCGTGGGCGTCTCATTTTACGTTTCGCATCCCTCGTCTCCAATTCGAAAGTGGGTCACAGTTGGAGGCGCGGTAACGGTGGCAGTGTTTCTCGATTTGCTGCTGAACGGATTTCCGATCGCGGCCACGCTTGTCGCCTATGCCGGTTTGACCTTCGCGTCGGTGAGGGCCGCGGGCTATGTCGCCAACTCAGCATTTCGCAAGGCTTTGATTTCTGATGAATCTCTTTTTCTCGCCGCCTACTCGAATGGCGTGTGCACGGTTCGCAACAATCAAACAAAGCGGGTTTATTCAATCTAGCCGTCACGGAATCTCGACGGATTTCAACAGGGATAGACAGGATATACAGGATCTGAAAATGCTTGAGGAATGCTACAAACCAGGTTAGTCAACATCGAATTCTTTCGCGCTCATCCTGTACATCCTGTCTATCCCTGCTAGCTGTCTCCCTTGCTGTCTTATTCGGTTGGCCCGTAGAATCGCTTCGATGAAACAAAGACAAATATTTTTGTCCCATTCGAGAGGAAGACCTATTGAATAATAATGGAAAAGTCGAAGAGGACCAGAATGCGCCGGCTGTGGCAAAGCCACGGCGAAAGTACCCGTGGGCTATTTTGGTGGTTATCATCTTGTTCGTGGTGATTCCGTTTATCTCGTGGTATGGGACTTGGTTTGGCCGGCCGCTTTCGGACGCAAAAATGGAAGAGTACCTCCACGATCGAAACAAGCCTCGCAACGTTCAACACGCCCTGTCGCAAGTTGCCAATCGAATTCTCGACGGAGATCAATCGGTCAAAAAGTTTTATCCCGACGTTGTAGCCGCGTCCGAGAACAGTCAGTCCGAAGTGCGAATGACTGCTGCATGGGCGATGGGCCAGGACAACACGCAGCAGGATTTTCACAAGGCATTGCTAACGCTTCTCGAGGACACGAGCCCCGGAGTGCGTCACAATGCTGCCCTCGCATTGGTACGATTTGGCGACGCGTCTGCTCGCAAGGAACTGGTCGCGATGCTCAAGCCTTACTCAATCAGGGCTCCCGCTGACGGAACAATTGAATTGATCGTCAAAGAACAGAACGTTGCGGTTGCCGCGAACGCGCCGCTCGCGCGAATAAAGCAGCCGAGCGGAAACGCAATCGAGATTCAAGCTCCAGAGGCTGGTCACGTCTCGAGTCTTATGGTCAGCGATGGTGCTTCGGTCGAAGCGGGAACGGAGTTGATGTCTATCTCGCCTTCAGCGGAACAGGTATGGGAGGCATTGCGGGCGCTTTACATCGTAGGTCAGCCCGAAGACCTTCCAGCGGTGCAGCGTTATGCGGGACCTGTCCAAGCGATGCCCGATCGAATTCAGAAGCAGGCGGCTTCGACTTCAGAAGCCATACGCGAAAGGGCAGGTAAGAGTTAGCAGACGTGGCTATGGATTCAGTGTGAAGCCGGTTCGCGCTTCCCAATCGCTCGTGTCCATCATCTCGATCGCGTCCCACGGACAGCCTTCAAGAAAAGTTCCGTCAGGACCTTTGCTAGTGCAGAGCTTGCACCCGATGCAGAGATTGGGATCGACTTCGATGACTCCGTTCGGAAAGTAGTTCGGATCGGGGACCCAAAACATGCACTCATCGACCGGGCAATATTCGACGCACGCGGGCGAGCCGGCACAACCGGTGCAGTTGTCCATTATGACTGCGAGTATCTTTGGTTTCTTCTTCCTGAGGTCGGGCCGGCCGTGTGACATCGGCTCCATCTTCACGAACTCACCGATCATTTGCGCAGCTTCAGCCATTCGCGTCTCCTACCAATATTCCGAAAGAATTATTCAGAAAATGTATCATCGAAGTCGGGCGCATGCCAAATTCGTCAAGCTTACTCAGTCAATCGCGCATTGTCATTTGATCTGCCCATTCGCTCGAGCCTTGTTTCGCAGGTTCGACACCTCAGCTTTCCTGTTAGCCGCGTCGTCCGGGCTCAGGCCGCCCACTTCGATGTATTTTTCCAGGTTGTCCGCCGCCTTTGCATAATCCTGCGAGCTCTTGTATGCGCCGTACAAGGTCAGATGCACGTCCGGGAGATCTTTCATGTCGGGAAACTGCGCTGCAACTTTCAGGGCCTGCTTGCCGTCTTCGATTGAAGGCTGTACCTCGCCCTTTAGAAAGTGATTCAACGCGCTCGTCTCGAGCACCAGCGCGAGCCTCCTTTTGTCGGTGAGCTTTTGCGCGAGGCCTAAAGCTTCGTTCAATTCCGTACGAGCGGAATCCAGATAGACTGCCTTTTCTTGCGAAGAAAGCTTTCTTGGATTGAATTGGACAAGCCGCGTCTTGGTCTTCGCGACCATGTGATGAGCCTCAGCCATCACATTATTGTTTGAGTAATTCGCATGACCAAAAATCACATGCGAGATTGAAAGATGTTTCAGACCGGTCGATAGTTTTACCTTTTTCTCGCTAACTTTTTTGAAAAGTTCGAGCGCTTTCTCGGCCATCTTGATGGCTTCCTTCTGCTTGTCCTGCGAACCTTGATACGTGAGCGCATCGGCCAGCGCGAGATAAGCGGCCGGATAATTCGGATCATCGTTGATCGCGAGCCTCAGCTCCCACTCGGCCTGACTCGGTTTGCCAAGGTAATGCAGCAAGTCGGCAAGCACCACCCGCGCGAATGCGAAATCAGGATGCGCATCAATTACGGTGCGCAGGTCCTTCTCGACTTGATCGAGATTGGCGATCGCATTGAATCGAGCTTCGGCAAGCAACGTGCGGGTTTCAAAATCGCTTGGCTTAAGTTGCAGTGCACGCTGAAAACTCTTGATTGCTTCCTTTTCAAGGCCGAGTGACTGCTCGGCGCGTCCTCGGTACACCAGCGCTTCAGCGTA
>Ga0075426_10001323_pt1 | contig 17559 bp, 13 predicted proteins | sample SoiMethybrSBSTD5_FD_75304 | JGI IMG/M metagenome (GOLD analysis project Ga0075426, IMG submission 75304) | Bulk soil microbial communities from a Populus tree surrounding site in Tennessee, USA - Soil MetaG P. TD hybrid SBSTD5 | ecosystem: Environmental > Terrestrial > Soil > Tree plantation... | reverse complement strand
TTACCTGCAAGACACCATTACCAAGGGCAATTGGTCTTTCAATGTGGGTGTGCGTGGCGACTTATATCGCGGTCTCACCAAAGAGTCACAAATCGAACCGCGCGCCGGCATTTCCTACAACATTAAGCAAAGCAACACGGTTATGCGTATCTCCTATGCCCGAATCCTCGAGACTCCATTCAACGAGAATCTGGTTGTTGCCAGCGTGGCCGGTAATCCATTCCTGGACGCTCTTTTTGGCGGCTCCTCAGGGCCGATTCGCGCAGGGCAACGCAACGAGTTCCACGCGGGACTTCAGCAGGCGTTCGGCCGGTACCTCGTTGTTGATGGCGACTACCTCTGGAAGTACACACATAACGCCTACGACTTCAGCGACCTGCTGAATACGCCGATCTTCTTCCCGATTGGATGGCACAACTCGAAAATCAGCGGGTTCAACGCCCGCGTCAGCGTGCCCAATTTCCATGGCTTAACGGTCTTGACGGTGATGGGCCACGCCTCCGCCCGCTATTTTCAGCCGCAGGTCGGAGGACTAGGCACCAGTGATGGCCCGGTGTTCCGCATTGATCACGATCAGAACTTCCAGCAGACCACACACGTGCAATACCAACCGAAGAAGCGCGCTCCATGGGTGGCATTCACTTGGCGCTATGACAGCGGCCTGGTGGCTGGTGCTGTTCCCTTCGCAACCGATACCACGACCCCTGTGGACCTCACGGGGCTCACCGCGGACCAGCAGATGCAAGCTGGTCTCTTTTGCGGCAACGTCTTCCCGACATTAAGCGCCCCGCTTGTGACGTGCGCTCCGTCTCAATATGGGTCAACGCGGCTCAAGATACCGGCTCCGGGAACGGAGAATGACGATCATAATCCTCCGCGGGTCGCACCGCGGCACTTGTTCGATACCAGCGTCGGACATGACGATCTCTTCCACGGTGACCGTTACAAGTGGAGCCTGCGCTTGACGGCGATCAACCTAACGAATAAGACGGCGCTCTACAATTTTTTGTCCACGTTCAGCGGAACGCACTTCGTGACGCCGCGAGCATATACGGCCGAACTGGGGTTCCACTTTTAGGCGACTTGGGATCCGCGAGAGTGGCCGCCGCGTTCGCAGCGGCCCTCGCCTGCACATTTTTGTTGGAGATTACTTCGGAGCGGGCTGCGCGGTCGGCGGGAGAATGCCGTTCAGGCGCAGATACGTGGCTTGCGCGCCATAATGGTCGTACCAGTCGTCGCTTAGGATGATGAGGACCGCCGCGCGAGAAAACGGGCGGTTGCCGAAGAGCATCATCTGGTCGCCAAGTTTGGAGTCATCCACTTTTTCGAGCGCTGACGCGCAGTAGTCGAACGAAGCTTTCAAACCCGCGACCAGCTTGTCTTTGGGATCCGTGTCCGCCAGCTTCGCTTCCGGCGCGGGCGTGTCGGAAATTTTCGAGCACAGGCCGTTGTTTGATTGCGCGATGTGCATCACCAGATGGGCAAAGGAGTTCATCTCCGGCGTGGGCTTGAAATTGAATTTATCCGGGGGCATGGCTTCGGCAGCGGCGACCATGTTCTTTTGGAAGCGGGGGAGCTGAGCTTTTACGGCGCCGCTGACGGGATTCGTCACGGGGCCCAGTTTGGCCGCTTCTTGCGCGTCCGGAGCCTTAGCTTGCGCGGAGTTGGATGGCGCAGCCTGTTGCGCCAGCGCGTTTGTCGCCAGCATCGCTAACAGCATCATTACCAATAAGGTCAACGCGAATCTTGTCCGTGTCATTTCTCCTCCTTGTTTTCCTCGCCCATACGCGCACGCAAGCATACTCTGGGCCACGAGCACCAACAAGATGTAGCTCGGCGGCAAAGGTTTGGTACTTTGAGGAGTAAAGCCCCATTTCGCCGCAGCGCCCTAGGGGCTCAGGCCCTCACCTTATAAGAAAACTTGTGGGAAACTGTTCGCCAGAAACAGGTTGGGCAGCCGGCACGCGGATGGCGCGGCGGCTGCCCGGAACCCCGACAAGAAAAAGAGCCCGTTAGCTGGGCTTCTTGTCGTCTTTCTTCTCATCCTTCTTTTCGTCCTTTTTCTTCTTGTCCTTCTTCATCTTGGCGTCTTTCTTCTTGGGCTCTTCCTTCTTGGTGTCGTCAGGCTTTGCCGCGTCCTGCGCGTAGGCCGCGCCGGAAACACACAGGAACGTTGCGAGCGTCAGAGCACCTAGCAGCTTCTTCATACTTCCTCCTCTGCAATCAATGGTTCAGATGTGAGGTGCAATCCCTGCTGGTAAGAACTGCCCCGCGAGAAAACGAGGTTTCCCGCTTCCGGCGCCAAGAAAGGCTACCCCCCACTCCCAGCGCCAGGCCCGCAGCCTAACACCGGATTAGCCGGACGGCAAGCAATCCTTTGAGGCGGCCGGGTGAATCTTGGTACCAAAGGGACAAGCGCCTTCACCGCAGTTTCGCTGCATCTGCGCCCTCATTTGATTTATGCTGTGCCGCCTATGGTCTTTGTATTGATGCCGGAGGTTGCCGTGACCCGTTTGCTTCGCCGTTTCATGATTGCGTTCGGTGCATTTTCCACGATGGCTTCGAATCACTCTGCGGCGCAGCAGATTCCCGAATCCACTTACCAGGAAATGCGGTGGCGCATGATAGGACCGACGCGCGGCGGGCGCACGCGCGCAGCGTGCGGAGTGGCCGGCCAGCCCAATGTTTTTTACATGGGCGCGGTGAACGGAGGCGTTTGGAAGTCGGATGATTTCGGCCGCACGTGGAATCCCATCTTCGACGGCCAGCCTACGCAATCGATCGGGGCGATTGCCGTGGCGCCTTCCGATCCAAACATTATCTATGTGGGGAGCGGCGAAGGATTGGCGCGGCCCGATCTTTCCGTGGGAGACGGCGTTTACAAATCCACGGATGCTGGAAAAACGTGGACACATCTTGGACTGCGCAATTCGCAGGGCATTCCGGCGATGGCGGTTGACCCGCGCAATCCCAATCGTGTTTTTGCTGCGGCGCTCGGCCATCCTTACGGCGCGAATGAAGAGCGAGGCATCTATCTTTCGACCGACGGCGGGCAGAACTGGCAAAAAGTTCTTTCCAAAGATGCGAATGTTGGCGGCTCAGACGTGCAGATTGATCCCTCGAATCCTGAAATTGTTTATGCGTCGCTGTGGGAAGTTCGGCTGGGACCTTGGGAGGACGGGAATCAGTACAGCGGCACGGGCGGAGGAGTGTTCAAGTCCGCGGACGGCGGGAAAACCTGGCGCGCGCTTAGCAACGGCTTACCGAAAGGCATCATTCAAGTGGATGTGGCGATTGCCGCAAGCCAGCCGATCCGGCTGTACGCTTCTGTGGCTACCAATGAGCCAAGCGTGGGGCTTTACCGTTCGGATGACGCGGGAGAAAACTGGACGCGCATCACGACGGATCCGCGCCCCGCGCTGCGAATTGGCGGGGGCGATTTGCCCGTGCCGCGCGTCGATCCCAAAAATCCGGACGTCGTCTACAGCGCCAGCATCGTGACGATGCGCTCAACCGACGGTGGCAAAACGTGGACCAGCTTGCGAGGGGCGCCTGGCGGAGACGACTATCAGAATCTTTGGATCAATCCAAACTTTCCGAACATCATCCTGCTAGTGAGCGATCAGGGCGCGCTCGTCAGCGTCAACTCGGGGCAGACGTGGAGTTCGTGGTACAACCAGCCTACCGGACAGATCTTTCACGGCGCAACGTCGAGCGGGTTTCCGTATCTCGTTTGCGGAGGGCAGCAAGACAGCGGGTCGGTTTGCGTTTCCAGCCGCGGCAACGACGGCGAAATTACCTTTCGCGACTGGCATCCTGCGGGCATCATCGAATACGGTTATGCCGCGCCCGATCCGTTGAATCCGGATATTGTTTATGGGGCGGGGCGGCGGGAGGTTTCTAAATTTTCTCTGTCCACGGGGCAATTCCAGAACGTCTCGCCAATTCCTGCAGCCGACCCAAAATACCGTGTGGACCGCACCCAGCCAATCATTTTTTCGCCGGTCGACCAACACATCCTTTATTACACGTCGAACTTTCTTTTCAAAACCACGGACGGCGGACAAACGTGGCAAACCATCAGTCCCGATCTCGGGCGCGAGCACGGCGTGATTCCCGCAAGCTTGGGGGACAAGGCCGCGATGGATCCCAACGCAGAGAAAACTCGCGGCGTGATTTATGCGCTGGCGCCTTCGTTCAAGAGCGTGAGCACCATTTGGGCGGGCACGGACGACGGATTGCTATGGATCACGCGCGATGGAGGCGGCAACTGGAGAAACATCACGCCGCCCGAAATCACGCCGTGGAGCAAGGTCACGCAGCTCGCAGCTTCGCATTTCGATGACGAAAGTGCCTACGTCTCGGTCAGCCGCTTTCGCATTGATGATTTGCGTCCTTACATTTATCGCACGCACGACGGAGGCAAAACGTGGCGGCTGATCACGAGCGGACTCCCGGACAACGCGCCCGTCAATGCCGTACGCGAAGATCCTGTGCGCAAGGGCCTGCTTTTTGCAGGAACGGAGACGAGCGTGTGGGTTTCATTTGATGACGGGGACCACTGGCAGCCGCTACAGCTGAATCTCCCGCACACCTCGATGCGCGACCTGTGGATTTACGATGATGATTTGATTGTGGCAACGCACGGGCGCTCGTTCTGGGTGTTGGACAACATTTCGCCGCTGCGGCAGATCACGGAATCGGTGGCCAAAGCAGAAGGGTATCTCTTCAAGCCGGCGACAGCGTATCGCGTGCGGCGCGACACCAATACGGACACGCCGATTCCCCCGGACGAGCCCACGGCACAAAATCCTCCGGATGGAGCGATCATCGATTATTTTCTGGCGCGGCCTACGACAGCGCCGACCACTCTCGAAATTCTCGATGGACAAGGAAAACTCGTACGCAAATTCTCGGATGCGGACAAGCGTGAGCCTTCCGCCGAAGAGCTGGCCAAGGAACTGATTCCGCAGTATTGGATTCGCAAGCCGAAGAGACTTTCGACCGACGCCGGCATGCATCGCTGGGTTTGGGATTTGCATTATCCTGCGCCGCGGGCCACGCGCTCGGACTATCCCATCTCCGCGGTTCCAGGTGATACGCCGAGGTCGCCGCAAGGGCCCATGGCGCTTCCGGGGCAATACACGGTGCGTCTCACGGTCCGCGGGCTGATGGTCAGCGAGCCTCTCATCGTGAAGATGGACCCTCGCGTGAAAACTTCCCAGGAAGGGCTGGCGCTGGAGTTTCAGAAGCAGGAGCTCCTGGCGAGAATGATGATGCAAAACACGGAGGCGCTTATGCTTGCTCGATCTCTACGGGAGCAACTGCAAAAGGTGGCCGGTAAAGCTTCCGATGCCTCCACTGCGACTGGTGCTAGTTCCTCTGCTGAAAAAATCTCCGGGCCGCTGGCTGATGCAATTTCTGCATTCGACAAAAAACTGGGCGCCATTCTCGGTGGCGCTGGCGGTCCCGGAGGTTTTGGGGCGGCGGCTCCCGCTTCGCCCACCTTGGGGCGCAGCGCCGGGGCGATCGCGGCTCTGTATGGGGAAATCGACCGCGCGGATGCGGCACCCACGGCGGCACAGCTTGCGGCCATCGACGCGACGGAGAAGGATTTTTCCGCAGTTCTCAAACTCTGGCAGGAGTTTCTGGCCACGGACGTCCCGGCTCTTAATCGGCAGCTTAAATCGGCGGGGCTGACGGAACTTCGTCTAGAGGCTGCGCTTCCTTCCAGCTCCGAAGACGGCGGCAACAACGAATAACGCCATTAGGGTTGACACCTGACTTGAAGTTTGAAACTTTCCTGAACTGAACTGCTCTAAGACAAGTTCCTCAGGGTTTTCTCGATGAGCCCTGCGGTTCCCGCGTAAGGATCGCCGGGGCTGTCCCATTCCATGGAGAAATATCCCTTGTATCCGTGCTTTCGGGCGATAGCAAAAGTCCTCGGCAAATCCACGTGCGCGATTTTGTCTTTCCCGTCGCCGACTTCGGTTTCCTTCACGTGAGAAATATTGTAAGCGTGCGCAAACATCGCATCGATTCCCTTGTATGCGTATTCCTCTTCGTAAGCCGCAAGTGTGTTCGCGAAATCCGGCAGCGCGTGCAGCCAGGGACTGTTCACCTTCTCGATCACCTTTACGAGAAAGAAAGGATCCTCGCTCGCCGGATTGTCGTTTTCCAGGTTTACGACGATGTTTTTGGCCGCGCCGTACTCTGCCACAAGCTTCAAGCTTTTCGCGGTTCGCTCCACGTCGGGTTTCGAATCTTTTGCGGGAGGGATGTTGGTTCGCACGCTCGCCGAGCCAATGGCCACTGCGGCGTCAATCCATTGTTTGCTGAACGCGACGGCTTTCTCGCGCTCGACAGCGTCCGCCGCGTAAGGGCTGTGCTCGCCATCCACAGCGATGTTCACGATCGCTCCATGAGCCTGCGCTACAGCATCGCGAAACTCTTCGAGGTAAGGCTTTTCCAGCGAGCGAAAATGCGCGCTCCACGGCTCGATTCTCCTGATGTTGAATTTGGCGCTGACGTGCGCCGCGAAATCTTTCAACTCCATTGTCGAGCCGCCGGGTTTGTCCTCCCGCCCGGCAATGAAGTCGCGAAAGGGATACGAAGCGATCGCAATTCGCTCACGCGTTGCAGTTGGGAATTGAACGTGAGGCGCGTTTTGAGCTGCGAGCTCCAGCCTCAAGTCCGGGGACAGAAACACACCCGCGGCCGCGCCAGTGGCTTCCAGCAGAAACCGTCTTCGAGTACCGTGTTGCAAAGCCGCGCCAGTCTAGCAAACTCAGTTCATGCCTGCCAGATGATATCGCGGATTCACACTGCAATTTTGGAAGTGCGCCTCCCTACAATTGCGCCCGCTTTGCAAGACGCGAAGCTTCTGCCAGCCGACTGGGGCCCGCGGGAAAAGCCAACACGACGAAGCGCTGCGGCGAGCGCGGGCTGTGGCCGAACGGGTAACAGGTGATTAAGGTGAGCGCATCCCTTGACGCGGGCGTCAGAAGAGGTACTTCTTCTGGCGACACGATACGGATGTCGTCCACGATGTAGGTTCGATCGCGAAGCTTGCCTCTGCGCGGATCGAACCATTGAACCTGAATTTCGTCTCTGGCTTCCAGGTCTTCCAAAGGACGAAACCAGCTTGTGCGGTGGCCCGCAAGTTCCACGTTGCCGGGCTCGCCGAGCCCTGCTCCGCTAAATAGTCGTGCGGGCCCGAAAGCCAGCGCGCGGGGAGTTGCTCCCTCCAGCACGACTTCGTCGTAACCCAGGCGAGGGATACGCAAGCGCGCGACGGGGTAGGTATCCGCCCAGGGCCACGGCGGATGCGGCTTGCCATCCGCCACGGTTTTGTTCCACGCGCGGTGAATCAGCACGCTTGCAAGCTCCGCCTTTGCGTGCAGGTACATGGCGCGGGCGGTAAGAGAAGCTCCAGCAAACAAAACCAGCGCGACGAAGATTCGAAGAGGTTTCATGACGCTGCCTCCGCTTTGCGAGCAAGTTGCCGCAGGACGATGCTCATGATGAGGCCGATTAACAGGAGCATTGCGCCCAGTATTTCGAGAAATGCGTCAGCGGTGCCGGTTGCTGGCGCGCCAAAGACCTTGTCTATTTGCATACCGGCGGGCAGTTCCGTCGGCACGGGGACTGTCCGCGACTCGCCGCCCACATTCGCGACGACTTCTTCGACCGCCACGAGCGACGTAAAACGAGTCACCAGGTGGTAGCGAATCGCGTGAGCAATCAGGCTTGTTCGAATGCTCGCCTGCGCATCTTCATCCGCTTCGCGCCAGCGGTCCATCAGGTCTTCCACGCGTTGCCTGGCCCACAGCGTTGTAATCCCGGGATGGAATGACGCCGTCGAAGCGTCGAACGGAATGCTCGTTTCGAAAGGCTGATCGCCCGCGCGCGCTGTCAGGTGAACCGTGCCTTTTCTGCCTTGCGAGATGCGCCCGAAGACCAGCAGCGGTTGCCGCAAGAAAAGATCGGGGAGGCGCTGCGGATAAACCTCCGCCAGTTCAACGCCTTCAAAGGACAACCTCACGTCGGTCAGCACCGGGCTCTCGATCGTTTCGAGGAGCCGCTCCATCTGTTCGCGGATCTCGCTGATGTCCGCAATGTGCGTGAAGCTGCCGCGGCCGAACTGGGCCATCTTGGTGGCAAGGAAGAAGTTTGGAGCGCTGCCAATCGCCACGGTATAAAGTCGCGCGCCGCCAAGGTCGTGGCGCAGCGCCGCGAAAATCTGTTCTTCGTTACCGAGGTCACCGTCGGTTAACAACACGATGTGCCGCAGATAACCGGCGGTCTCCGGCTTTTGCATGACGTGAAGAAGCGCGGGCAGCATCTCCGTGCCACCACTGGCGTCCAGGTTTTGGACATAGCGGCGGGCCGTAGCCACGTTCTCTGGGCTTGCCGTCAATGGTTGGGCAGCGAACTCGTAATAGCTGTGGTTGAACGCTACGATGCCAAAGCGGTCAGCAGGCGTAAGCCGGTCCAATGCCTGGAGCAACGCTTCGCGGGCTTGTTGGATGGACGTGCCGGACATGGAGCCGGAAATGTCGATTAGGTACAGCATTTCTACCGGCTGGCGCTTCGTTGGCTGCACCGTGGGCGGAAAAGCGGTCAGAAGAAAATACGTTTCGCCGGATTCTTTTTCGGGAGAAAGGAAGAGCGTGGCTTTCGGCTGCTTGCTTTCCGCCTGCTGCACCTCGAGGACAAAATCCTTGTTCGGGATGGTGGCGCCGCTCGCGAGTTCGACGTGCTGGCGTCCGTCTGCGAGCCGCCGCACACCGATTTCATGGGACACACTTTTGATCGAGGCGAATTCGAAGCCTGCGTCCAGGTCTGCCGCCAGAGAAATGTCGTGGCCCAGGCGGGTTTCCGGATTTCGCACCGGCGGAGTGATGCGCGAAGCGTCCGGAACAGCGTCGCTGTCCGCGGCCCATCCTGTTCCCTCATGACCGATGGCTTGAGTTCCGGTGATGTAGCGAGGCCCCACGACAATGGGGAAGACCAGCCGCAGCCTCGACTCCTCCCAGCGCAACGCCTCGACATAGCGCAGCCGCACATCCACATGGTCGCCTGGCATCAAGTTCGCAACCGACGCCGTGAAAATGTTCGGACGCTCCTCTTCCACTAGGGCCGCACGTTTGCCTTCGGACTTTGCCGCCTCGTAGGTGCGTTTAGCTTCCTCGCGCTCCTTAATCACGCTGCGAATCACGCGCTTGCCACTGCGGATTTCCATGTCGTAGACCGCTGCGTCATGCGGAAGGGGAAAAACGTACACCGCCTCGATGGGCTCATTGGTGTTGTTGACGTATTGCTGCGTGACCGTGGCCGCAGCGACCAGCCCGCGCACGTCCAGCGCCACGTCCGTGTGCACCAGGGGCACGGTTTCGTAACGCCCGGAGAGCGGCGAACGGTAAAGCAAGCATCCTTCGCCGACGCGAGAGGGTGTCACCGCTCCGTCATCGCTCTGTCCAGATGCCCATCCCGCAGAAATCGCGGTAAATGCGAGCAACCCTAACACCAACCGCAGAGACACTTTCGGATTGCCCCAGTTTTTCGTGAACCTTCGCATGGACTCCTCCCCACCTGTGGTATTGCCGCAAGGAGCGGAAATGCAAGAGGTGCGCCACGAGCGGCGGGCTCGACTGGAAGGTCCAAGTCTCAGCCCCTCAATCACTTGACGCGACCAAGGGGCTTTGCCGACAGGAAGCAGCCGTGGGGACACCCCCACGACTGTGTCCCATTGGAAACGCTGGGAACGGGGGATATATGTAGCTAGAGAGTGCTCAGGAACGCGACCAAGTCCGACTCTTCCTGAGGCGTTAGGACTAGGCCGAAGCGGCCTTCGTAGAAGCGCACGGCGTCCAGCAGAGTTTGCGCCGAGCCGTTATGAAAGTAAGGGGCGCGGGCTGAGAGTCCCCGCAGAATCGGTCCCTTGATCTTGCCGACATGGTCGAATTTGCCATCAATCAGGGCCTGGCCGAGGTCGGTAGTAGTCTTGCAATCAGGCGACGCGGTCTTGCAATCGCTCAACGGCAAGCCGGTTGCCGGATCAATTCTGCTGACAGTGATGGTCGGCAGATAGCCCACGTCAAGGCCTCCCAAATTAGCCGAGGGTTTGGAAGGGTCGGGATCGCCGGTCCCGATGTTCAGTGGTGTGGGGAAGGAGTGGTTGCCGACGTTCGGGGTGTCGTGGCAGGTGCCGCAGGTTCCCAGAAGAATGGGGATGCCGCCGGGAAGCAAGCCGCCAGCCTTTACATCATCGTTGATGCCTGCTACGCCCGTGATGTTAATGGGCCTGGAATTGAAAATGACCTGCCCGCGCGCAACCGCCGCCCGCGGTGAGGAAGCGGGCATGGATGCCCAGGCATCAAAAGGATTGAAAATCGCGGAGCTGAAATGACCATCACCTGGCGTTACCAGTCCACCGGGGAACTCATAATTGAACTGCGGAGGCGGCAGCAAAAAGCGGACGCTCGAGTTGATGCCGATGAAGAACGGCTGAGTCGTGAGAGATATCGGTCCGCCAGTCGCGCCACGCGCGTCCAACCGGCCGGCGAGATTGTCGATGATTTGCCCCGTGGACAGGGCCATCTCAAAGTTTACGATCTGCGTCTGCTCGTCGGCTGTTGGCCTTGACCCATTTCCCTGTGCGTGACCATTGGTTGCATCGAGCGACTGGTGCTTTAGATCGAAAATAAGACTGTCGAGGTCGTGAGGCGACGGGACGTAGGTGATTTTCTGGGTTCCAGTCAGGGGCGACGATTCCCGGCCGTCAAACATGACCGTGCTCAAGAAGCGAAGATTGGTGGCGGGCAGCGGTCGGCGGTACTGCGAAATCACATCCGATTCGTTGCAACCGTACGGATTGTTCACGCTGACGACCTGGTAGTCCGCGCTGGCGGGAACCGCGATGGCAATGCGGATCAAGCCGCGTGTCCGAAGCAGGCTGTACGCGGCAGACCTCCCGGCAAGTGTCGAAACGTCAATGCTGTGGTTGCAATTGGAGCCGTCATTGGTGCGGAAAATGGGGTCCAAGCCCTGCGTGAGATTGAATCTCTGCTGCACATTCGCGGCGGCAACGGACATGGCGTCACTAGCCTGGTGGCACGTCGCGCACGACCGGCCGTTGGTCCCTAAGCTCTGGAAAAACGGCCCAGTAAGGTCGATCCCGCCGCCCGTGGTGCTGTAAGTCTCCGACGCCCCACTCGGATTCGCGAAAAACGTGCCGTTAGGAATAAAAGTAAATTGCTGCCCGCTAACCCCGACAATGGCGACCAGCGTGGCAACGCCTAGAAAAGCAGCACTTAGGACGAAACGAACGTGCTGGCGTCCGAGTCGAAAACCGTAAGTAAGAGACTGAGACAAGAAACGAGTAAAGCTGGACCGCTGGGCGAAAGTCCGCATCGAAACACCCCTTAAAAGCGCCGATGGCGCAGGCTTAGCTTTTGTTCCTTCAAAGCAGAGGGACACACTTTGTTAGGAGACTATGAGAGTAGTGGCGAGAGCGCAATGCACGTTGCATTATCTCTTGATGACCAACTAAGCCTCAGATAGGATTGTCGTTACGTACATTGGTGACCGCCACTCCAAAGGGGCGGCCCATTCCTTGGAGTCGTGAAACTGTGGCGGAAACGAAGTCTCTCTCGCCCGGGAGTGTCCTCCGCTTTGGCGTCTTCCAGGTAAACCTTGCCGCACGGGAATTGCGGAAGCACGGAGTGCGCATCCGCTTGCCGGGCCAGCCTTTTTGCATCCTTTCCATCCTGCTGGAGAAGCCGGGGGAAGTGATTACCCGCGAAGAGATACAACGGAGACTGTGGTCCTCCGACACCTTCGTGGATTTTGAACATAGCTTGAACAGCGCGATCAAGAAGCTTCGCGCGGCGCTGGGCGATTCGCCTGAAAATTCTCGTTACATCGAAACGGTTCCCCGCGTCGGATATCGGTTCGTTGCTCCCGTAGAGCAAGTTTCGGCGGCAGCACCGTCGAGCGCAAACGCGTCCATTAATAAAGACCGTTCGGGAACATCATTCGTTACAACGGGGCTCGGCAAATGGAGATGGCAGAGGCTTACGGGGATTCTTCTTGTTGTTGCTGCGTTGGCCGCGTCGGCCACTTACTTCTCGCGGTCTTACTTTCACAATCGCACGAAGCCGCAAGTCCAGGCTGTCAGCGAAACCAACTCGGGCCCCAAGGGCAATGCGTCAGATGGTTCTGGCAGCAAACCTGCGTCATCCCCCAGATCAGCCGAGGCCCATGACTTGTATCTCAAAGGCATGTATTTCTGGAACAAAAGGACCGTCGCAGGGTTTCAGCAGGCCATCGAGTATTTTCACCAAGCGACTACGAGCGACCCCAACTACGCCCCTGCCTACGCTGGCCTGGCGAATTCCTATACTCTGCTCACTGCTTATTCCTCTGCTTCTGCAACGCTTTACATGCCCCAGGCGCGCTCGGCCGCTTCACGGGCCCTGGAGTTAGATGAAGGGCTCGCAGAAGCCCACACAGCGCTGGCTTTGATTGTCCAGAATCACGATTGGAACTGGCAAACTTCAGAAAAGGAATTCCGGCGGGCCATCGAGTTGAATCCCAACTATGCTACGGCCCACCAGTGGTACGCAGAGCATCTGATGTGGCTAGGGCGCTTCGACGAGGCGTTAAGCGAGAGCGAACGAGCGCGCCAACTGGATCCGCTTTCGCTCATCATTGCCGCTGACAACGGGGCAATTCTGTACTTCTCGCGGCAATATGACCGCGCCATCGAACGGTTTCACAACGTGCTTCAGAAGGATCCGAATTTCGGCCGGGCGGGCGGGCTCATAATCTATGCCTTTGTAGAAAAAGGGATGTTCTCCCAAGCGCTGGCCGCGGCAGAAACAAGTCACCGCCTCTATGGTGAAGGACCCTGGTATTGGTCGATGCTAGCTTACAGTTATGGCCGAGCGGGTCAGTTGGAGCGGGCTCGGCGCGAGCTGGAAAATCTGGAAAAGAGGAGCCGCCACGAGCAGTTGGATCCCGTAATTATGCTTTGGGCACATCTAGGTGTGGGCGACAAGGAGGAAGCTTTGGCCGACTTGGAAAAGGCCTACTCCCAGCACTTCGGCATTCTGACCACCCTCAAGGTCGAACCCGCCTTCGACCCGCTCCGCAGCGACCCGCGCTTCCAGGACCTATTGCGGCGCGTGGGTTTGGCCGACGGCAGCACCACCGGAAGTACCTCAAAGCCTTGATGGCGCATCCATGGAGATTGAAACAACCGTCGATGACTCAGTTTGGCAGGGGCAGACTTCCGCTGATTTGTGAAATCCATCGCTAAAGGAATCACCGATGCTTCGATTCGCTGGGGCTTTGCTAAGCGTGTTTCTCACCACGCTGCTGGTAGTGGCGAATGCGCAGCAGCCGAAGCCGCTGCCACAGGCGGACGAGCGCTACAAGGCCGACATTCTGGTGGTGGTGGCGCATCCGGATGATGAAGCGGCTGTGACGCCGTACGTGGCGCGGGCGCTCGATGAGCATAAGCGCATCGCGGTGGTTTTCGGCACGCGCGGGAGCAGCGGTTCGAACGAAGCCGGAGCGGAGCAGGCCGCTGCGCTCGGCGCTGTGCGCGAAATCGAGGCTCGCAATGCGTTGACGACGTTTGGCATCAGCAACGTTTGGTTTCTCAGCGGAAAAGATACGGCCTCGCAGAATGTGCTGCAATCCCTGGCGAATTGGGACCATGGCGAAACGCTGGAGCAACTGGTGCGGCTCGTGCGTTTGACACGCCCCGAAGTCATCCTCACTTTCTTACCAGGGACTTTTATTGGCGAAGACCACGGCGACCATCAGGCTTCCGGTGTTTTGGCGACCGAAGCCTTCGATCTGGCGGGAAATCCGGCCGTGTTTCCCGAACAAGTTTCCGGGCCGATGAAGCGGCTGGAGCCGTTCCTTGAAAACCTGCGGCCGTGGCAGGTGAAGAAGATTTATTACTTTCCCGATGCGGAGCGCGAGGATATTTTCCGCGGCAAAGGTCCGAGTTACTCCGTGAAGGAAATCTCCAAGCTAAGTAACAAGCCTTATTGGCGAATGGCCTTGGATGCTTTTCGCGCGCACCAGACGCAAGCCAAATCCTATCTGGATCGCATCGCGCAAATGGACGAAGTGCAAATCGAAAAAATGGCCACTTCGGAAGATGGGTGGGGAGAAGACCAGCGCTACGTACTTGGAAAGTCCTTGGTCGGAGGCAACGTGACGGGAGATATTTTTGAAAACGTTACGCCCGGTGCGATTCCATTCGCGCGCCCGGAAATTACATCAGAACCCGCCAGGCCGGATTTATCGGTCGAGCTTGGCGGGCCATGGAGCTTCTACGCGGAATTCCGCCGCGCGCATGGGCTTACGAATTTGCCGCATCCCGAACCGCCGGAGATCGCCCTGCAAGGGCCTGAAACTTTGGTGATTCCTCTTTGGATTCGCAACCGCACGGCGAAGGCCCAAGAAATCACAATCTCCGCCACGCTGCCGCCGGGGTGGACTGCCGAGAACGGTACAGGGAAGTTCATCGTAGCGGCGAAGCAAACAGCCGCTCCTCGCGTCGAAGTGAACTTGCCGGCGCCAGCGGACAAGCCGGCGGATAAAGCGTCAAAAAAAGTCGAGCCACAAGAAGTTACGGTTCGGGCGGAAGCAAACGGCCAAGTGATTGGAGAGGTGAAGCTGCGCGTAGAGTCGAGAAAGCGCGCGCTCCCGCAGTAAAGGGAACTAGGGTTTTTTTTGCCGTGCCGCTTCCATGGTTTCCCAGGCGCTTTCCGGCAGGAGCATCAGGTCGTTAAATTCACCGGCTCCTCGCAGCCATTGGCCGCCGTCAATGACGACGCACTCACCGTTGATGTACTCCGCCATGTCGCTGAGCAGGAACGCGGCGAGATTGGCCAGTTCTTCATGCCGCCCGAAGCGCTTCATGGGGTGCTTTTCTTTGCTGTGTTCTTCGAATTGCTTCGAAGGCATCAAGCGGGACCAGGCGCCTTCGGTGGGAAACGGTCCCGGGGCGATGGCGTTCACACGAATGTGATACTTGGCCCACTCAACGGCGAGCGACGTCGTCATCGCCAATACTCCCGCTTTGGCGCAGGCCGAGGGCACGACAAAGCCCGAACCGCAATTGGCCGCTGCATAGGTTGTTACGATGTTCAAAATATTCCCGCCTAATTTTTGAGCGATCCACCGCTTGCCGATCGCTTGTGTGCAGTGAAAGGAGCCGTTCAGGACAATCCCCACAACGGCGTTAAAGGCGTTCGGGGAGAGCCTTTCCGTGCGAGCGATGAAGTTCCCGGCGGCGTTGTTAACGAGCGCATTGATCTTGCCAAACTGCTGCTCGGCTTGAGCCACGGCGGCTTCGACCGCCGCGTAATCGCGTATGTCGCACGTCGTGAAAGCGGCGGCGCCACCAAGCCTGAGAATTTCTTCGCATGTTTCGCGAAGCGGCTCCTCGCGCCGGCCAACCAGAAACATTCGCGCGCCCAGTTCGGCAAAGCGCAGAGCCATGGAACGCCCGAGTCCAGTGCCGCCGCCCGTGAGGAAAATGGCCCGGCCCTTGAGTAAGTCGCGCTGAAACACCTTTCACCGCCTTGCGCGGGTGAGCTTGAAAAATCACCCAGTTGGACGAGATTCTAGACTATTGGATGGAATCTGGCAGCACGCAAAGCTTCAGCGGTGCATTGACGCGGGAACGGGGCGTCCCATCGACTTGGCATATTCCACGGCGTAAAGCGTGCCCTCGGGGAATTCTTCGCTCAGTTCGCGGAAAAGTCTTTGCGCCAGGGCGTTTTGCTTCTCGCGGCGGGCGGCCAGGGCGAGCATGATTTTGGCAAACGGTTTCAAATAACGGCCATTTTCCGCGGTCTTGCTAACCTGCTCCATGCCGAGTTTCTTGTCACCATGAACGCCGCCGAACCACAACATGGCACGAAAGCCTGCGTTCAAGCTTCCGATGATGTAATTGGCAGTGCCCAAGGCCACGTAGGCATCGTAGGCATCGGGGCGCAACGCCAGCAGGGCCTTGGCGTGTGTGTTGCCTTCCTTGAGGCGCTTCAAAGCATCCAGATTATGCTTCTTGAGAACCATGTCGGAGTTGGACTCCATGCCGGCGCAGAGCGTCAGAGCGTAGAGAGCCTCGGCGTCCTTGGGATTCTTCGACAATCGCTGTGCCGCGAGAGCTCGCGCGCTTTTCAGGGCATTGTCGAAGGCCTTCATGCGCTCCGGGTTGGGCTGGCCGTCGATCCCGTGGAGAAACCGCTTTTCGTTCAGGAAGAAATCGGTGGTAAGCACGCCCTGATAGAAAAATTCCTCGAAAAGATAACTTGCCGCGACGGCCACCGGGCCAAAGGGTTCGTCGGGGTGCTGCGACCGCCACTCGGTGAAAGCGGCGCGAGCTTCGGGGAACTTCTGGGAGTAGAGCAGGCGAAAGGCGGTGGTTAGTTCGGGGACATTGGTGAAAGCGGGAGTCTCTTCCGGGCCATCGGGCCGCGCCTGCGCGGCCGCGGCGGTCAGAAGCAAACAAGCAAGAAGCCTGAGAGTCTTAGAGGTCATTCGAATGATTCTAAAAGAGGCCGGGCACGAAGCGGGCCTTGTGTTCCATCGCAGCACGATACTCTGGGTTGGCCATGAGCACGCGCTCTTCCGCCCGGATGCGCAGGGACAAAGCGATGGAATATCCGGCCGAAGTCGCGAGGGCGGTGATCCATGCTGTATGAATCAGCGGAAGAGAAATCATTTCCAGGATGACCCCCGTGTAATTGGGATGCCGTACGAAACGAAACGGCCCCGTGGTCACCACGCCGATGCGAGTCGAGTCCATTACTTGAACGCTCCAGAGGTCTCCCAGCGCGCGAACCACCCAGAAGCGCATTAGGTTAGATGCAACAAACAACACGAACATGGCTGCGGCAAGCGGCGGAATAAACGGCCGATGGAGCAGGACGACTTCCAAGGCAGCGCCGATCAGGACCCCGGTATGAACGACAACAATCCATCTGAAGTGCGGTTCGGGAACGCGAACGGCGCCTTGGGTCAGCATGAGCTGCTGATGGTGGCGGGATATTCGCAATTCCACCAGGCGGAGAACTCCTACACCTGCGAGGAGCGCTAGGTAGAGGTAAACGCTCAAGCCCATTGGAGTAAAAGGAATTCCGCGCTGAAACCAGGACCAAATGCAGCCGCCAGAGCATAGTCACCGGTTTGGAGCGGGCGCTTTTCCAACCACTCTTGAAGAATAAAAAGAATCGTGGCGCTGGAGAGATTCCCGACGTTGCCGAGAATGTCCCAGGACGGCTGCGTGTCGCACTTGCACAGGCCCAACTCGGCTTCGACGTTTCCGAGCAGTCGTGCGCCGCCCGGGTGCAGAATCCATCCCTTGATGTCCTCTTGCTTCCGCCCGTTGCGGTCGAGAAATCCCTCAACCAGCCCGCGGATTTTTCCCCCGATCATTTCGGGAACCTCTTTGTCCAAAATGATGTGGAATCCAGAATCGCGCAAGTCAAATCCCATGGCGAAAAGCGAATCGGGAAACGTAAAAGT